>JAEEGL015903038.1_pt1 | contig 15348 bp, 14 predicted proteins | sample 9134231 | NCBI WGS metagenome assembly JAEEGL01 (sample SAMN16246548, study PRJNA631951) | gut metagenome | biome: gut microbiome; feature: rumen; material: fiber-attached | host: Bos | place: Iran: Karaj | collected 2018-10 | reverse complement strand
GATATTATTAATATGATTAATAATGAACGTGTTTTAATGCGATTTTTTCATAAGGAGAATGAATTATTTGGATTTCCGCTGTCAGCACCACCCAATAAGGCCGGTGTAACGGAAGATGAGTCATATGAGAAATCCCTTTTTTTTGCATAGAGGGTTCTGACACTTATGACTCAGGTCCACTAAACAGAAGATTTGCGGCTTTCGCAACCCATTTGAAGCGGAGCCCTAAAAATGGCAGAATTCATTATCAGCCATAATCATAAATTAAAATACCGGAGGCAATGTGATTCTATTTATAGACGCTTGTGTCAGAGCGGATTCAAGAACCGGAAAGCTTGCAGAAGCTTTGATTACAAAACTAAATGAAGAGGCTGCTCACATAGCACTGAAAGATATTCCTTTTACCGTCACAGATGAAGATTACCTGAAAAAGAGAGATAACCTGATATCAAAAGGAGCCTATGACGATGATATGTTTGCTTTGGCAAGGCAGTTTGCCGCAGCAGATACGATTGTGATTGCAGCACCTTACTGGGATCTGTCTTTTCCTGCCAAGCTGAAACAGTATATCGAAGCCATAAATGTACCGGGAGTTACCTTCGAGTACACATCCGAGGGATTTCCCAAAGGCCTGTGCAAGGCAGACAGGCTGTATTATGTTATGACTGCAGGAGGAAACTATGTTCCCGAGGAGTTTGGATTCGGTTATATAAAAGCGCTTGCTCAGAATTTCTATGGGATCAAAAATGTGGAAATAATAAAGGCAACAGGCCTCGATATTATGGGAGCAGATGTTGAGGCTATCCTGGATGAAGCATTCGGTAACGCAGATCAAATTGATTAGAGTCTTTCAGGCAAATACGAGATATTTCCATTCACTCGATGTCAGGTCCATAAATGGTTTACATAACTCAGAGAGTGCCGTGCATGCACGGCTCTTTTTGTAAACACTATTTAACATTATATGCCACGATATGTTAAGATTTGTTGGTGGATAAGGAAAACCTTGCGGATTACAATGATGTTAAAAATATTAGCAAAGGTGGTGTAATTATGAGAAAGGCATACATTGACAATACTCGCTGGATAACGGTAGTCCTTGTTGTTATCTATCATGTGATATACGTTTTTAACGGGGTGACAACACACGGGATCATCGGGCCGTTTTCGGATCACCAGCCGCAGGATGTATACCAGTACATTGTATATCCCTGGTTTATGCTGTTGCTGTTTACGATATCGGGAATGTCGGCACGATTTTATCTGAACAGCCATACGGACAGGGAGTTTATCAGATCCCGGACACTCAAACTTCTCGTTCCTTCAACAATCGGTATCCTGGTTTTCGGATGGGCAACGGGTTATTACAATATGGCGATCGCTGGCGCGTTCGATTCCATGAGTGGTACTCCGGTGCCGATTTTATTTTTGATAATGTGCGTTTCCGGAACAGGAGTATTATGGTACATCCAGCTCCTGTGGGTATATTGCGTCATACTCCTGCTTGTCCGTAAGATCGACAAAGACAGGTTCTATAATATCTGCGGCAAGACCAATACTGTGATCCTTACCGCTCTTACGGTACTTATCTGGGGATCGGCCCAGATACTCAACACACCTGTCGTTGTGGTATATCGTATCGGAATATACGGTGCCGGATTCTTCATCGGATATTTTGTTATGTCGCATGATGAGGTTATGGACAGGCTTGAAAAGCGCTGGACGATCTTTACGGCGCTTGCTGTCATATCATGCATAACTTTCGTTGCCATGTATTGGGGACAGTCGTATCCCGACCATGTTGTGCTCGACACGCTGATGTGCAACGTTTATGCGTGGCTCGGGACGCTCGGTGTCCTTTCGTTCATGAAAAAGTGGGGCAATTTCGAGAATCCGTTTTCCAAATGGATGTGCAAAAAGTCATGGGGCCTGTATGTGTTCCATTACCTGTTCATCGCAATGGTCGGATGGTATCTGCATCTGTATGCACCGACGATGGCGCCCGCGCTTGTCTATCTTCTTGTTGGCATCTCTGGGTTTGTCGGAGCGTTTGCACTTTATGAGATAATAAGCCGCATACCTGTTATCAGATGGTGTGTATTAGGGATAAAGAGGGAGAAGAAATGAGCTTTGCCAATAACCTTACGACACTCAGGAGAGTAAATAACATGTCCCAGGAGGAACTTGCCGAAAGGATCGGAGTATCCCGTCAGACACTGTCCAAATATGAGACGGGAGAGTCATTACCTGATATAGAAAAATGCCGTATGATCGCGGATGAGTTTTCTGTTTCGGTTGATGATCTGATATCATACGAGACAAACGGGGAAGGGAATATGGGACTTGCGATCCCGCCGAAGGGGAAGCATATATTCGGAATGGTCAAAGTCGGTGACAAAGGCCAGATCGTGATCCCTGCAAAAGCGAGGAAGATATTCGACATCAATCCCGGAGACAATCTGATCGTTCTCGGAGACGAAGGCCAGGGCATCGCGATCATAAAGGAAAAAGGACTGCTGGGCCTTATCAATACGGCAAGGAAGCAGTGAGTCATGCATGGCATGGCTCTTTTTGCGTGTGACCCGGCTGCTGTTTTTTGTTCACAAAGAGTGTTTCTATTGTACTCTTTTAGAGACGAAGCATCAGATTGTTCAGTCCGAATGTATTGAGGTAAACAGCTTCTTTTGCAAACGAGACGACGGTCCGGATCCCCATATGAGCCACAGGATCATCATCCCGGTGGAGCTTATGATAATTAACGGGATCGAATCCGGCACAGTTGTCACGGATGCGGATGATCTGTGCATCATCGCAAAATACAAGACGCACCTCGATGTTATTCTTTTTTTTGTCGAGCGAAAATCCGTGAGTTACGGTATTGATCGCGATCTCTTCTATACACAGACCTATCATGACGGAAACCGTCTTTTTTATACCGTGAGCATTGCAGAACCCGATTGCCTTTGTTGATGCGTCCACGGCTTCCTCGATGCTGCCGACCGTACATTCAAAGCAGTCTTCTTTCGGAACACCGAAAGTGTCCGGCAGAAGAGCAAATTCTTCGGCGGTAAATGAGATGCGTTTATTCTTACAAAAGACATAAATGCATATGAACAGAAGCGCCGCTCCTTCGCCAAACAGAAAGCATAACCACAGACCTGTCGTTTTGAACAGGAATCCCAAAAGCAGCGCGCCCAGAGCGGGAAGAGCAAAATTCTGCAGTATACTGATCAGCTCCATCAGCCGTACCTTTTGTATTCCCTGATAGAAGAACTTAAATGTAGTGTTGAGGGCACAGGGAACAAGGCACAGTGCAAAGAGGCGCAGACCCACTGTTGCAAGATCGGCGGTGTAAGGATCGTCCGGAAGAAACAGTGAAACCACGGGGTGTGCGAAAAGTACAACGAGAACGGTCACAAAAGCCAGTACCACGATCGCGCTGCGGCTCATTGTCTTTACGAGAGTGTATATTGATGATCTGTCCTCATCCGAATAGAAGATGGATGCCATCATGAGTGCTACGGAGGAATTGCCGTTGCAGAAAGCGTAACACAGATTGCCTATCGTGGAGATCACCGAATAGGCGGCAACAGCCATGTTTCCGCCATAGGATTTCAGAAGATTGTTAAGAAGCAGTATCAGAAGAACAAGACTTAACTGATTGATGATCGTCGGAATACCTTCGGCCAGTATTTGGCGAAGCAGGCTGAATCTGAGACCTTGTATGCGAAGTTTGAACAGACAGTCTTTTTTTAGGAAACAACCGATCCCGACAATGACGGCAGCGTAATAGCTGAGGCTTGATGCGATACCCATTCCGAAGATTCCGCCGTGAACGACAAGCACGTTAATGATGTCCAGTGCGACGTCAAGCACGGTCATCACAAGAACGGCTGTCACAAGGCGCGTACGGTCGCCCGCCATCTGAAGGTAAGGGACCATTACCTGCGCCGCCAGAAAAGCCGGAACTCCTATGATGAATCCCGTCAGGTAGTCTTTTGTGAGATAGTACACCGTGTTTTCGGCAACGGGTTGTCCCGCACCGAGGAGCGTGCACAGAGGGCCTGCAAAGATGAGCACGAACGTCAGTCCCAAAAGAGCGATAAGTGCCGTTACGGCTATCGAAAGAGTATAACAGGAATCGGTACTCTCGCGGTCACCGCGTCCGAGCGTTTTGCCGCAGACAACCTGAACGCCTGCGGATATCATAGCCCCGGGGGCCGCAAAAGCCAAAAGGACCGGCTGCGTGAAACCGTAGGCGGCCATAGCGTCAACACCGAGAAAACGCGATATCACGATGTTGTCTATCAGCATGCAGAGCGTTACGGTCATGGAAGAGATAACCTGCGTTATCATCATTTGTCGGAACAGTTTTCGTATCATAGATTCTATACTAACAGACTTGATTTATAAGGACAAATGAAAATGTGTGTGAAAATACTGTGAAAGTTGAACGAAAAAGAAAAAATATGGTAAAATATCATAGTCTCTTGACATAAGGAGGTAAGTTGAAATGAAGAATAAGAGGATCATTACGATATTCATGACCGCGCTTCTTGCGATATGTATGTGTGTGCCTGTATTGGCCAATGACAGGGACAGTGCGGATAATGTTTTTGCGGCCGATAAGCAGGTATCACTGAGCTCGGAGGAGTTCTTCTCCGCATTTGCCGCAGGCAGTATAGTTTCGATCGATGATTCAACAGCCAACGGTTCGGTATTTGAGGCGGGACAGGATGTGTCCATATCCCTGACGGCTGTCGGAGAGAGTCTGTATATCGCGGGAAACAATGTTAATGTTTCTTCCACCAAGGTTGTCGGAAACATCTTTGCTGCAGGAAACAGCGTTATACTCGATGACGGCGTTGAGTCAAACGCTGTGTATGCCACGGGGAATGATGTGTCGTTTGCCGGAGAAACAAAGGCTTTGTACATTGCGGGATCTGAGGTTACCATTTCCGGTAAGGTCGACGGTGACGCATATATCGAAGGCGCAGATGTTACTATAACGGATGATGCGGTCATTACAGGAAAGCTGAAGATAGCAAGCGCGAATGAGCCGGAGGTATCCGACAGTGCCAAGACCGGTGATTATGATTATGAGCAGATAAAGGAAGACGAGAACAGCGTCGCGGGAAAACCCGGTATCGGAGCAATCTTCTGGGGCAAGATCAAAAGCTGCCTGTTCTGGATCGTCGCCATGGGTGCTTTCGGAATGCTGCTTGTTTGGCTGTTCAACTCTCATCTTGAAAATGCCGCCGAGCTTTTGAGAACAAGACCGGGTGTTATGATCGGAAGCGGTGTTGTCACATGGTTCTGTGTTCCGATCGTAGCTCTGATCATGTGTATCAGTTATATATTGGCACCTGTGGCAGGATTACTCATGCTTGCTTATGTTTTCTTCCTCTGCATAGGACTTGCTTTTGCGGGGGCATCGCTCATCAAGCTGTTCCTTCCGAAGATGAACCCGTTCCTTTCGGCACTTATAGGTATCGCCGCACTTGAGATCATCAGGGTGATCCCCGTGATCGGATTCCTTGTTGGCTGTGTTGCGGACATGTATCTTCTTGCATATGTTGTTCAGCGTATCTGGAAGGGCAGATTCAAAAAAGAAGAGGTTGAAAATGTATAAGGACGTTGTACAGTGCAATAACTGCAAACATTATTTTATCAATCCGGACGGAGTTCCCACGTGTAACAATCCGAGAGGCCTTCCGTTCCCGTCGCCCGCTGATTTCTGCTCGGGAGGAGAGGCATCGGGAGAAGACAGGGAAGTCAGTAATTCCGAGATTTTAAAGCTCGTCTATCAGCAGAGACGCGGCTAGATTTTCATACAAGAAAGCGGTATCCATTACCGCTTTCTTGTGTAGTTAAGAGAGGTATCACACGTGGCCAACAGATCGATAATCGACGGATTTGCCTTCGCGGATGACGCTGACGTTTCACTTGCGTCGGCGGAGATAGAAAAGATCAGATATATCGCGGGCAAGATGAACATGGACAACCCGCGCGGAGTGCTTGCCGTATATGACAAGCTCATCACGAGCGGCATATTTGTAACACCGGTGGGTTATGAGTATCTTCGCACCCTGCAGAGTTATCTGTATAAATGCAAGGACATTCCCGACAGCGCGGTAAAGGAGATCCCTGTTCCGATCTCTTACACGAGAGCCCTCAATATCCGAAGTGAAGAGCGCGAGGAGAAGATGGCACAGCAGCGGGAAGCCAGGACGCTCCGCAAGACTTTCAGGAACGAATACAAGATATCTCTTATTGTGAACATCATTCTCATCATAGTGGTGATCGCAATGTTCATAATCACGCTCAAGGCGGAAAATCCCAACATGATCAATTACCGCACCGCGATACTCAATCAGTACAGTGAGTGGGAACAGGAGCTTAACGAGCGAGAGGCCCGGATCAAGCAGAAGGAGTTGGAACTTGGACAATAAGATCAAGATACTGATCGCAGATGACGAGGCGAGGATGAGAAAGCTGGTCAGGGATTTTCTCATCAAAAAAGACTATCAGGTCATAGAGGCAGCCGACGGCCAGGAGGCTATCGACATCTTCTTCGAGCAGAATGATATATCGCTTGTGATACTGGATATCATGATGCCCAAGATGGACGGCTGGGAAGTGCTCAAAGAGATCAGGGAATACTCCAAGACACCCGTGATCATGCTTACCGCCAAAGGCGATGAGAGAGATGAACTGAACGGTTTTAATCTCGGCGTCGATGAATATATCTCGAAACCTTTTTCACCGAAGATCCTCGTGGCGCGTGTTGACGCACTTCTTCGAAGGAGCAATCTGATAACGGAAGAAGCAAAGATCGAAGCCGGCGGGATCATCGTCGATAAAGCGAGCCATACCGTCACGATCGACGGCAAAGGTGTTGAGCTTTCATTCAAGGAATTCGAGCTTCTGACATATTTCATGGAGAATCAGGGGCTTGCGCTTTCGCGCGAAAAGATACTCAATCATGTTTGGAACTATGATTATTTCGGCGATGCCAGAACGATAGACACGCACGTCAAGAAGCTGCGTTCAAAGATGGGAGAGCGCGGCGACTATATCAAGACCATATGGGGTATGGGCTACAAGTTTGAAGTCTGAATAAATCAAAAGAGGAAACTGTCATGGAAGAGAAACTGTCTGATCTTGAACCGAAGAAAGTCTTTTCATTTTTCGAACAGCTGACTAAGATACCCAGAGGCAGCGGAAATGAAAAAGCGGTCAGTGATTTTCTCGTGGATTTTGCCAGCCGCAGAGGACTGATCGCATATCAGGACGAGAAAAAGAACGTTACGATACTCAAGCCCGCAACAGAGGGTATGGAGGAAAAGCCGACGATCATTCTTCAGGCGCATATGGACATGGTCGCCGTGAAGGACGATGATTCTTCGGTCGATCCCGCCAAAGATGCGCTCGACGTTTATGTTGACGGCGATAAGGTGAAGGCGAGAGGAACGTCGCTCGGCGCAGATGACGGGATAGGAGTCGCGTTCATTCTTGCGATACTTGACAGTGATGATATATCACATCCGATGATCGAAGCGGTGTTCACCACCGATGAGGAAATGGGGCTTGGCGGCGCGTACGGATATGACTGTTCGCGACTTAAGGGCAGGAGACTCATCAACATAGATACCGAGGAAGAAAATCATATAGTCAGCGGTTGTGCCGGCGGTGTATGCTGTGACATCTCATCAAAGTGCAAGACCACAAAAGAAGAGGGTACCGTTTACGACATATCGATCTCGAATCTTACCGGCGGACATTCGGGAACCGAAATATATAAAGGCGGCGCGAACGCAAACGTTCTGATGGGACGTTTTCTTCTGATGGCATCCCGTGCATCGGAGTTCTTCCTTTCGACATATGAGGGAGGAACGAAGGACAATGCCATATGTACATCGGCAAAGGCAACTGTGGTGGTTAAGAAGAAAAACGGCAAGGCATTTGAAAAATGCGTCAAGTCATTCGGCGAAGAGATACTGGCACTTTACAAAAAGACCGATCCCGATTTTGTCATCAAGTGCAAAGACAAAGGCAAGGGAAAACTTGAAGCGATGTCGTCCAAAGAGTTTTCAAGATTCATTGCGATCATCAACCAGCTGCCGAACGGCGTGATCAAGATGAGCCAGAATTCGGACATGGTTGAGACGAGTGCCAACATAGGCATTGTGACCGCAAAACCGAAGGGTTATACGATCACAGTCAATATTCGAAGCAACAGGGACATGTCACTTGACTGGATGATCGCAAAGGTTGAGATGCTTGCCAAGGCATATGATGTATCTCTCTCTCAGCGGGGAATGTATCCGGCGTGGGAGAGTAAAGGAGACGATTTTGCACGAAGTGCGAAGGAAATCTATGAGCGTTTGACAGGTCGCAGCATTGAGATCGTGTCGATCCATGCGGGACTCGAGTGTGCGCTTTTTGCAAAGAAGATCAAGGACCTTGAAGCGATTTCGATCGGCCCCGACCTTTTTGACGTACACACGACTTCGGAGACCCTTTCCATATCAAGTACGCAAAGGGAATGGCAGTTTATTAAAGAACTGATCAGATCATAATGATACGTTTTTTGAGAAAATCAATTAACAGGGAATACACTGTTGTCTTCGGCCTTTTGCTGTGCGCATGTATCTTCCTCGTCAGCGTTTTCAACATGCTGACGCTCGGACGTGCATACATGTACAACAAGCAGAAGGTCCTTTTATCGTGTTACAGCCAGATTGACGAAGCGGCATCAAAGGGCGACATCAGTTCCCGGGAGTTTGATGAGTCTCTCAATAAGATAAGGGCGATCAATAACATTGAAGTGCTTGTGATGGATGCCGACAAGCAGATCGTCAAATCGACGGATCCGGATTCATCGCATATGCTTCGAAGGCTTCTTGATTTTGTGTTTGACAGGTCGGATGATATCGCTCCGATATATGAGCGTGGCGGGATCAAAATGCAGACGACGATGGATCCACGTGTTCATCTGGAATTCCTTGAGCTGTGGGGAACGCTCGCGAACGGAAATTTTATACTTATAAGGACTCCCGTCGAGAGTATGAAGGAGGCATCGATCCTTGCCAATGTCGTGTTCATCCGCATCGGTATCATCGCCGTGATCGCGGGTATCATCTTCATCTGGCTGGCAACAAAGAGAGTCACACGTCCGATAAAGAAGCTTGTTGATATTTCCGAGAAAATGACAAGGCTTGATTTTTCGGAAAAATATGTAAGCTCGACCGGAAATGAAGTTGACACGCTTGGTGAACATATGAACCGTATGTCCGACAGGCTTGAGGGAACGATATCGGAATTAAAGAGTGCCAATGCAAAACTTCAGGTCGACATCGAGAAGAAGACCGAGATCGACGAGATGCGAAAGGAATTCCTCTCAAATGTATCGCATGAGCTCAAGACTCCGATCGCTCTCATACAGGGCTATGCGGAAGGACTGAAGGACTGTGTGAACGATGATGAGGAAAGCAGGGATTACTACTGCGATGTTATAACCGATGAGGCTTCAAAGATGAACAAGCTCGTCAGCAATCTGCTGAATCTGAACGAACTTGAATCCGGAAACGACAGGATCGAGATCGAGCATTTCGATCTGATGGAAATGATCGTAAACTGCGCAGCGTCGATGGACATACTTGTTAAGCAGAATGGTATCAGTCTTGTACTTCCGGAGAAAAAAAGCGTGCAGGTGTGGGCAGACGAGTTCAAGACGGAGCAGGTCCTGACCAATTATCTGTCGAATGCGATCCACTACGCCGCAGGCGAAAAGACTGTTAAGGTTACCGTTGAAGAAAGCGGGGAAATTGTCCGGGTCGGAGTTTTCAATTCCGGTGATGGTATAAGCGAAGATGTTCTTCCGAATCTTTGGACCAAGTTTTACAAGGCCGACAAGGCCAGAACGAGAGAATATGGAGGAAGCGGACTGGGACTGTCGATCGTCAAGGCAAGCATGGAGGCGATGGGCAAGGAGTATGGTGTCGAGAACGTGGAAGGCGGAGTCAACTTCTGGTTCGAACTTGATGCAAGCAGTACGCTGTGATATCATTCAACATATGAATAAGAGAGTTGTCAGGACAATCTCATATCTGATGGTTTGCGCATTCATGTCGGCAGGACTGTGCGGGTGCGCCATTGTGCCCTCGCTGAATCTGACCGAGGAACAGAGTACGCTTATTGCCGAGTATGCGGCAGGAAAGCTTATAGAGTATGCAAAGGGACATCCCGGCGGACTCATGACTACGGTTGAGGATATAGATCTTACCGAGGTCAATCCCGGGCTGAAGAAGGAAGAGCCCCCGGTGCAGGAGCCCGTTCTTCCCGGACAGATGACACCGCCGCAGGACGGCCCGGAAGTTCCCGAGGAGAACAATCCCGCGCCCGATGGGCAGGGAGCACCTGATGTATCTTCACAGGAGGCTCTTGTTGAAGCACCTGAAGACGTGGCGCAGACTTCAACGGAAACTCTTGCGAAGGCTCTCGGGATGGATGGTCCCGAACTTTCATATGATTATTACGAGATCGCGCAGCATTATCCTTCAAATGATGCAGAGCTTGCATTTTCAATGAAAGCGGCTCAGGGCAAGGATCTTCTTATAGTGCATTTTCTTCTGACCAATCCCGGTGACAGCGATATCAACGCCCATACGGATTCGTCAGATTTCAAAGTAAGGATGCTTGTGAACGGAAGCGACAAGCTTCGCGGAGACGTTACATTTCTTGACAACGATCTAATGAACTATGACGGTGTACTGACTCCCGGCGCACAGGTTGATGCGGTGTTCGTGTTTGAAGTGGCACAGGATACGGAAGTGGACTCGATGGAACTCATCATCCTGGGAGATGACGGCGAACAGAAGTACAAGGTTCTCTGATTTCATTGATTCATATCTTTATTTTTTTTCCAGATTGCGGGATATCCTGTTCAGGTATGAGCGCAGTTCTTCAATCTCCTTTTCGGAAAAACCCGAATATGCTTCGCTTGCGGTTATATCGATCCTCCGGTATATTTCTTGGGAGATCCGATTCCCTTCTTCAGTCAGATATATCCTGTATGAGCGCCTGTCCTCCGGAACCCGCTCTCTTTTTATGAGTCCGCGTTCCTCCATGTTTGACAGGACGCTGGTAAGTGTTGCGGATTTGACCTGGCAATCCCTGGCCAGATCAGCCTGCTTGCATCCTTCTTTTCCCGCCAGATAAAGGAAAACCTTGGGATTACCGTAGTTCAGCCCCAGATCTTTCATTTTGCTTTCCATTCTGTCTGTAATTTTCCAGTAAGCTTCAAATAATGGTCTCATACTATTTGCTCCGGCCCGTGAATGCGTAAAAACAGAGTAATTTCGATGATTATACCATATTTCACAGGGGGGGGGGGAGAACTGATTTTTTGTTGCAAATCAGTAAAAAAATGACTATAATGTGAATAGTTAGATTTCTAACAATTATTCGGACGGAGATAATAATATGAAGAAAAAATCTTTATCGATCAAGGCGCAGTTGTTGCTCATGTCGGTACTTCCGGTAGCTCTCATCGGAGTCGTATTGCTTCTCGTTATTTCAAGTAAACTGAAGAGAGGAATGATGGACGAAGCTCTTGAAGGGCTGATGGCAGCGGCGGAGCTTTATGAAGAGCAGATCGTCACAACGGAAAGGGATCTTACGACAAATGAGATCGAGGACGAGTGCAAGGCCGTAACGGGATATGACTTCACGAGATTTGAAGGTGACACGAGAGCAGCAACCTCTGTTGTCAAGGCAGACGGTTCCAGACCCATCGGTACCCAGGCTGCTCCCGAGGTTGTTGAAGCGGTTCTGAAGAAGGGGCAGCAGTTCACGTCGGAGAAGACCGATGTTGCCGGAGCGGAATACTGCGTTGCCTATACACCCATCAAAGACGCGAGCGGAAGCATCACGGGTATGGCATTTGCCGGCAAGCCTACCGCAGAGATGGAGGCAACGATCTCAAAGAGCATCATGTCCATCGTCGGGATCGGTGTTGTTATACTGGTTATCACGATAGTGGTAGTCATTATAGTAGCTACCCGTCTCGTATCGGCGGTAATAAAGATCAACAATGTCATCAACAGGCTGGCAGCGGGTGAGTTCGAGAAGAGCGAGACGATCGTTACCAGAAACGATGAACTCGGAGAGATGCTGAACAGTTCGAATACACTCGTTGATGTACTGACAAATGTTATCAACGATATCAAGGAAATATCCAACACGGTACGCGACAAGGCTGCGGAACTGAGCGAGACCGCATCGCATCTGAGCGACACAACTGACGGAGTATCTTCCGCTGTTCAGGATATGGCAGCGGGAGCTGTTGACCAGACTGAATCCATAGAGAAGGTAACCCAGAACGTGGATACACTCTCGCAGGCTATACGTACCGTAGCGGAAAACGCCGAGGCACTTGCGGCTTCCGCAGCTGACATGAGTACGGCATCCCAGGATTCCGTCAGTGCGCTTGAACAGCTCTCGGGCAGCATGACATCGATGGACCAGGCAGTTGCCGAGATCAGTGAAACAATGAAAGATACACATACCGCAGTCAAGAATGTAAATGAAAGAGTTGACGGTATCACCAATATAGCTTCCCAGACAAACCTTCTGGCCCTCAATGCTTCGATAGAGGCAGCAAGAGCCGGAGAGGCGGGAAGAGGATTCGCGGTAGTTGCCGAGGAGATCGGAAGCCTTGCTACCGAATCGTCCCAGACAGCCAGTGAGATCAGAAATGAGATGGCCATACTTCTCGAGCAGGCAGAGAAGGCAACCGCCAAGGCGGAAGAAGTCAGCAACATAGGAAAAGATGTTTCCCGTGTTCTCGGCGAAACCGTTGAAAAGATCAATGCACTCATTGACGGTGTTGAATCAACGGTTGAAGGCGTCAACAATATTTCCGCACTTACCGAAGAGTGTGATGCATCCAAGGTTGTCATTGTGGATGCCGTAAGTTCACTCTCCGCGATCTCCGAGGAGTATGCAGCTTCCACACAGGAAACATCGGCATCGATGCAGGAGACAAATGCAAACATCAATAATCTTGCAGGAAATGCGGAGGAACTGATGAACGTGGCCGGTAAGCTTGACGAGGATCTGGAATTCTTCAAATTGTAGCAGGTTGAAGGTTTAACTCGCAGGCTTCAGATATTTACCCATATTAGCCGGCCCCGACTGCCAGGCGCAGTCGGGGCCCTTCGTCTGTAAAGACGAGATTGACAGCGATTTGCATCGTTGATATGTTATACGGGGTAAAGGAGCATGTAGCAATGAATACGATCGCTGTCATTTCCGCAATACTGTCTATGCTGGCCGGTATAGGTATATTCCTGGTGGCCTGTTCGACAATGAGTTCCAATCTTGAAGCTGTCAGTTCCAGCAAGCTTCGTTCTCTGTTCAGAAAGATATCGGGAAACAAGATCATAGGGGTGGGGATAGGCGCAGTGACAACTGCGGCGATCCAGAGTTCCGGAGCCACCACGGTTATGATCATAGGTTTCGTTAATGCCGGCATAATGACATTGACGCAGGCCGCAACGGTCATATACGGTGCCAATATCGGTACGACGATCACGGGACAGATAGTCGCCTTGGGTATGACAGGCAGCAACAGACTGTCTACAACCGTGATCTTTTCGGCATTTGCAGGTGTGGGGGCACTGGTATCGCTGTTCGGAAATAAAGACCAGATAAAACGCTGGGGCGGGATCCTCTCAGGGTTTGGTATGTTGTTTGTTGGACTTTCCATGATGAGCTCATCCATGGAAACGTTTTCGAAGCTTGATTCGGTGAAGCATTTTCTCGCAAGGATAGACAGCGCCGTAATCCTGGTCATCGTAGGAGCTTTATTTACTGCAATTATCCAGAGCTCCTCGGTCATGACATCCATTGCCATAACGATGGTCGTTACAGGGCTTATCACTCTTGATCAGGGCATATACCTGACCATGGGATCAAATATAGGTTCGTGCGTAGTGGCTATGATCGCCGGCCTGAGCAGCGGAAAGAATGCCAAAAGAACAGCGCTCATACATCTGCTGTTCAATGTGGGCGGTGTGGTCGTCTTCCTGGTGATGGGTTTTGCTTTGTCATTGGTAAGCGGAGGCAGCCTCGATTTCGGCATCATTTTTGAGTGGCTGTTCCCCAATGTGCCGCAGATACAGCTAGCCATGTTCCATACGGTATTTAATACGATAACCGTTCTGATATTCCTGCCGCTGACGTTCATACTTGTCAGGATCGTGTCAAAGATCATCCCCGATACCGAAAAAGAGGGCGATGCCGATGAAGGATTCAGGCTGTACTATGTCGACCGTAACATGTTGAAAACTCCTCCCATTGCGGTGGATCAGCTCAAGAAAGAGATCATAAACATGGCCGATATCGCCATGCGAAACTATATATATTCGCTTGATGCGATATGTCATCTTGATTTTTCGAGACAGGAACAGTTCGACAAAAATGAAAAAGAACTCGACTACATAAACAAGGAACTCGTTAAGTTCGTCGTAGAGCTGGCCAAGCTTCCCTTAAGTGAAAAGGACCATAAATATGTATCGACCACATTCCATACGATAAGCGATCTGGAAAGAGTCGGGGACTATGCGGAAAACATCATGGAATATGCCGACACGCTCAAAGCCGAGAATGAAGGTTTCTCGGAATCGGCCGTTTCGGAGATAGCATATATGAAGGAACACATTGAGAATCTGTTTGACCGGGTAATAAAGGCATACACCATGAAGGATAAAGAAGCCCTGGACGAAGCATATGAGATCGAGAATGAAGTTGACAGGATAACTTCGAGGATGGAAGAAAATCATATAATCCGTCTTAACCAGGGAATATGTACCGCAATAGTCGGATCACAGTATATGTCGCTGGCCTCGAACTCCGAAAGAGTAGCGGATCACCTGATAAACATGGGCAAAATGGTAAGAGAGTGGTAGAAATAGAAAACATCTTGTGCCCGTATTTTTGGTGAAAAAAGTGCTTGACTTGGCCGAAACGCGGTGCTATATTTAATAGGCTGTCCGTACGGGACAGCCCGTTTTTTCGCTGATTTTGCGGTAAACGGAGAACCTTGAAAACAAAATAGTACAACCAATTTAACCCGAACAATTCCAGTAAAAAGAATTATTCAATTCGGATTTAGTAAACAAGCTAGCGTAAAGCTGGTTCAAACATTATTTTAGAGAGTTTGATCCTGGCTCAGGATGAACGCTGGCGGCGTGCCTAACACATGCAAGTCGAACGAAGCATTGCGCCCGACAAAGAGGAGTGCTTGCACAAATCGGAGTCAATTGTGATGACTTAGTGGCG
>JAEEGL013591960.1_pt1 | contig 15348 bp, 11 predicted proteins | sample 9134231 | NCBI WGS metagenome assembly JAEEGL01 (sample SAMN16246548, study PRJNA631951) | gut metagenome | biome: gut microbiome; feature: rumen; material: fiber-attached | host: Bos | place: Iran: Karaj | collected 2018-10 | reverse complement strand
TTTCCTGCGTTACGAACGGAAGAACGAGCGACGGCCGTCAGCTCAGCGCAACATGTACCGTCACGGTAAAAACCGCATCCACGGATACCACAAGCAATCTGACCTATGTCAAGGACGGCGAGACCAAGCAGTTATATGTTAAGGACGGCGACAATTACCGAGAAGCCAAATATGCGGACTATTACAAATACAGCGTATTCTATCTCAAAGAAGAGATTTACACCGGCTGGCAGACGATAAACGGTGTCACCAGATATTACGATGCCAACGGCAAATATGTAACCGGTGAGCAGGTCATCGGCGGCGTAAAATACAACTTCGCCAACGACGGCGGCATTTCCATGGGCAGCGGCACGATGGGAATCGATGTCAGCAAGTGGAACGGAAACATCAACTGGACCGCTGTCAAAAATGCGGGCGTGAACTTCGTCATCATCCGCTGCGGATACCGTGGATCCACACAGGGAAGTCTGATTGAGGATTCGAATTTCCACACCAATGCATCGGGTGCGGAAGCAAACGGAATTAAGGTCGGAGTATACTTCTTCTCGCAGGCAATCAATGAAAGAGAAGCGGTGGAAGAGGCTTCCATGGCGATTTCCATGGCGCAGAAGCACAAAGTCTCCTATCCGATTTTTATCGATATCGAATTCGGTAACAATACTCACACGGCACGTGCCGACGGATTAAACAAAGAACAGCGTACGGCGGTTGCCAGGGCGTTCTGCGAGACCATCCGTTCTTCAGGCTATACACCGGGTGTATATTCATCCAAATCCTGGTTCTACAGCCAGATGGATGTATCGCAGCTGAACCAGTACAAGATCTGGCTTGCGCATTACATTTCGAAAACAGACTACAAGTATAAGTTTGATTTATGGCAGAGCAGCTCTACGGGCCGCATCAACGGTATTAACGGAAACGTGGATATCGATACCAGTTACCTGGGTTATTAATTTATGACACTGACAGTACTTTTGGGCATCCTCTGGCTGGTGGTTGTACCATTCGGCTTAGGGGTTGCTCCATGCAGGTTGTTGCCAAAAGAATATCGTATGCCGGGAATGGTTTTTGCCATCGGTTATCTGATTATGATGGCTTTGTTTGAATGCGTTTATCTGCCGGCGCTGCTTTTACATATGCATTTTCGAACCCTGTGCTTAATCTTTCGGTTAATCGTGGGGTTTTTCAGTTTGTCGTCCGTAATCTACGGGGCAAAAGAACTGCACACGCTGCGCATGCCGCGCATCAGTCCGTTTTTGATTGTTTTTGTACTTGCGGTAATCGCGGAGTGCGTGGCAAGATGGTTTCAGGGCGTGACGGACGGCGACGATGCGTATTTTATCGGAACCGCAGTCAATGCTTACTTCGGCAACCAGATTTATAACGTCAACCCGTACACCGGTTTTGAGAGCAGTCTGGATATTCGCCATGCGCTTTCCGCGGGCGGGATCTGGGTGGCCTATCTTGCCAACTGCATCCGCCTTCATCCGGCGATTACGGCGCATATCGTGTATGCCGACATTGCCATTATTCTTCATAACATCATCGTTTATCATATTGGACAGGCACTCTTCATCAAAGAGGAGGGCAAAGCGTCCGTATTTGCTCTTTTCTTCGTGCTTTTCGATGTATTCGGACATATTTCGTATTATACGCCCGCAACCTTTTTACTCATCCGCGCATGGCAGGGAAAAAGCGTTGTGGTGAACTTCTGCATTCCCTTCGCATTGTTCTTAATCCTGATGATGATTCGGGATGAAATGACATTGAGACAGTGGAAGGAGAAAGTGGTTTTATACGGCATTTTATCGGGATGTGTGATGGTGGCGGCGTTCGGACTGGCAACGACGGGGCTCTTGCTTCTGCCGCCGTTTACGCTGGCGGGTGCTGCCATTGCAGGCATTTACCGGAAGCGGATTTCGGTCGTTCTTTCGGCGATTATTGCCTGTGTTCCCGTGGGGCTTATGAGTATTCTGTTCCTGGTTCTGTGATAACCGGGGGTGTTTTATTTCGGTACAGGGAGAAAACCGGATGTTGCACATGATGGAAAAATCATTGAATATCATTCTCGAGTACGGCGGAAACGGACTTCTGACGCTTTATTTCCTTGCGTCATTAATCTACATTCTGCTTACGGAGAAAGAGAAGGGAATCCGCCGGATCATGGCGGAATATCCGCTGCTTGTTTTATGCATTTTCTTTATTCCGATTACGCCCTGGTTAGTCTGCGTGGTAGCCGGAGAGGAAGAGACATTTTACCGTTTCTTATGGCTGATTCCGATGACGGCGGTTTCTTCGTACGCCACGGTAAAATTCCTCGGAGCAGTCAGGTATAAATGGCTTGGTTTTGTACTCGGTGCCGTTGCGGCAGCCTGCATCGCCATCGGCGGAAATCCGTGCTACAAAAGTCCGGTTTTCGTCAAAGCCGAAAATGCCTATCAGCTTCCGCAGGATGTGGTGGATATCTGTGATGCCATCGTGCTTCCGGGACGGGAGGTTGAGGCTGTTTTTCCGCACGAACTCGTGCCCTATGTAAGGCAGTATACGCCGCTTGTCATGATGCCCTACGGCTATGAAACTATGGTGACAAGGTGGAATTTTACGGATGAACTGGCGGAGGAAATGATTAGAGATACGTCTGTGACGAAGAATCTGACAAAAATCGCCCGTGAGAAGGGCTGTCATTACATTGTCTTAAATAAAGCCCATTTTATCGATGAACCGCTTGAAAACTATGATTATATGCCGTATTACGAAACGGATAACTATATTGTCTATCAGGACGCCCATAATATCCCGAATCCTTGCTAAATAGCGGATTTTGTGCTAAAATAGATTGATTATGTGGACGAAAAAAGGATGGCGAAAAAATGAAAGTAATTGTAGCGAAAGATTATGACGATGCTGCAAGAAAGGCGGCCGATATTGTTGAAACGGTTGTCCGTGAAAACCCTACCTGTACGCTTGGCCTTGCAACCGGATCTTCGCCGGTAGGCATGTACAAAGAGTTAATCAGAAGATGTAGTGAAAACGGTCTGGATTTTTCCGGGATTCATACCGTGAATTTAGATGAATACGTGGGACTCGAACCCACCCATGACCAGAGTTATCGTTATTTTATGAACAATAACCTGTTTAACCACATCAACATCGACAAGACCAATACCTATGTGGCAAAGGGAATCGGGGATGTGGAAGAGAATTTAAAAGAGTTCAATGATGTTTTGGACAATACCGAAATCGAAATCCAGGTTCTCGGAGTTGGACCGGACGGACATCTGGGCTTTAACGAGCCGGGCGATACCCTTTATGACCGGGCCCACGAAGAGACTTTGGAAGACAGCACCATCGAAGCGAACAAGAGATTCTTTGCGTCCAAAGAAGATGTTCCCACAAAGGCCGTTACCATGGGCATGGGCAATATCATGAGAGCAAAGGAACTTTTGATGATTATCGGCGGAAACAAGAAAGAAGCCGCAACGAAGCTTCTTATGGAGAATAAGATTGACCCTCACTGTCCGGCGACATTTATGAGACTGCACAGAAAAGCGACGGTTGTAATTGAAGAAGCGCTGGCACGGGAAATCGGATATATCCGGTAATACAAAAAGAATAGTTCAACCTACAATTGTAGTCAGATTACAGTTGTAGGTTGATATGTTGTTTAACCGGCGGAGAAATTGTGAAGGAAAAAGACGCCCGGAGCACGGCAGAGTGCCTGGATGAGAATAATCGCTTAAAACCGGCGAATGAATAAAGATTAGGGAGGACAGAAAAATGAGAACATACCTTGTAACCGGAGGAGCCGGATTCATCGGCTCGAACTACATTCATTACATGTTTAAAAAATACGGCGATGAAATCCGTATCATTAACGTGGATGTATTAACCTATGCCGGAAATCTGGAGAATTTAAAGGATGTGGAGAATCTGCCGAATTACACCTTTATCCGTGCCGATATTACGGACAAAGATGCGATTGCAAAGATTTTTGAAGAAAACGATATCGACCGCGTGGTACATTTTGCGGCGGAAAGCCATGTGGACCGTTCTATTAAGAATCCCGAAGTATTCGTAAAAACCAACGTGCTCGGAACGGCGGTTATGTTAAACTGTGCGAAAGCTGCATGGGAACTGCCGGACGGAACGTTTAAAGAGGGAAAGAAATTCCTTCATGTATCGACGGATGAAGTATACGGATCGCTTCCGGATGATCCTGATGCATACTTCCATGAGACATCCCCGATTGACCCTCATTCTCCGTATTCTTCCAGCAAGGCAAGTTCGGACCTTTTGGTAAAGGCTTACATGGACACCTACAAGTTCCCGGCCAATATCACGAACTGCTCGAATAACTACGGACCTTACCAGTTCCCGGAGAAGCTGATTCCGTTAATCATCAACAATGCGCTTCAGGGAAAGAAACTTCCGGTATACGGCGACGGAAAGAACGTACGTGACTGGCTCTATGTTATGGATCACGCGAAGGCCATCGATATGGTTCAGGAGCAGGGAAAACTCTTCGAACGTTACAATATCGGCGGACACAATGAAAAACAGAACATCGAGATTATCGAAATTATTCTGGATACCCTGCAGGAAATGCTTCCCGAAGGAGATCCGAGAAAAGAATACATTAACCGTGACTTAATCACCTACGTTACGGACCGCAAAGGCCACGACCGTCGTTATGCCATTGCTCCGGACAAGATTAAGAGTGACCTCGGCTGGGAGCCGGAAACCATGTTCAAAGACGGTATCCGCCTTACCATTCAGTGGTATTTCGAGCATGAAGACTGGATGAAGAATGTAACCAGCGGCGATTATCAGAAGTACTATGACGATATGTATAAAGGACGCTGATTAATGCCTGGGTGCCTGTCACTTTTGTGCCAAAAGTGCAAAGAGATGCGAAGCATCTTTTGGGCACCCAAGGGGCAAAAGTGCAAAGAGATGCGAAGCATCTTTTGGGCACCCGAGAGGCTCCCGGAGGGGGAAAGGAAGAAAGATGAAGGGAATTATCTTAGCAGGCGGAAGCGGAACCAGATTATATCCGCTGACCAAAGCCATATCCAAACAGATTATGCCGGTTTATGATAAGCCGATGATTTATTATCCGCTGTCCATCTTAATGCTGGCGGGAATCAGGGACATCCTGATTATTTCCACGCCGCGCGATTTGCCGGTATTTAAAGAACTGTTCGGAGACGGCTCACAGCTCGGACTGAATATGGAATATGCCGTACAGGAATATCCCAGAGGACTGGCGGATGCGTTTATCATCGGAGAAAAATTCATCGGCGACGACAGTGTATCTTTGATTCTCGGCGACAATATTTTCTACGGACAGAGTTTTTCCAAAGTCCTTCACCGCGTGGTGGCAAGGGAAAAGGGTGCAACGATTTTCGGATATTATGTGCGTGACCCCAGGGAATACGGCGTGGTGGAATTTGACGAAAACGGCCACGCGATTTCCATCGAGGAAAAACCGGAGAATCCGAAGAGCAATTATGCGGTTCCGGGACTTTACTTCTACGATAACGATGTCGTTGAAATCGCCAAAAATGTCAAGCCTTCGGCCAGAGGTGAAATCGAAATTACGAGCATCAATAACGAGTACTTAAGAAGGGGAACCCTTCATGTGGAACCGCTCGGACGTGGCTTTGCATGGCTTGATACCGGAAATCATGATGCACTTTTAGATGCGTCCGATTTCGTTTGCGCATTTCAGAAACGACAGGGACTGTACATTTCCTGCATCGAGGAAATCGCCTACAAGCGTGGGTTTATTTCCAAAGAGCAGCTTTTAAAACTGGCCGAGCCGCTGATGAAGACGGCGTACGGACAGTATCTGAAAGATATAGCCGAAGGGCTGTGATTTTTAAGGCAGAAAAGAAACGTGGGAATAACAAAAACGTAAGAACAGAAATAAAAAGAAAAAAGACAGGGAAAAGAAAACATGGGTAAATTAACAGTTGAAACTTGTGAAATTGAGGGATTAAAAATCATTACCCCGCAGGTGTTCGGAGACAAGCGCGGGTATTTTATGGAGACCTATCAGCAGAAGGATTTTGCGGAAATCGGAATTGACCTTCCGTTCGTACAGGACAACCAGTCCGCTTCCGTAAAGGGCGTGCTAAGAGGTCTGCATTTTCAGATTCAGTATCCGCAGGATAAACTGGTGCGCGTCATTAAGGGTGAGGTTTTTGACGTAGCCGTGGATTTGCGGAAAGGCAGTGCAACCTACGGAAAGTGGTTCGGTGTTCTTCTTTCCGAAGAGAACAAGAAACAGTTCTTTATTCCGAAAAATTTTGCACACGGATTCCTGGTTCTTTCCGACTATGCGGAATTTTGCTACAAATGCACGGACTTCTATCATCCGAACGATGAAGGCGGCCTGATTTATAACGATCCGGCCATCGGCATCAAATGGCCGATTCCCGAGGGAATGGAACTGGTTATGTCCGATAAGGACACGAAGTGGGGATCCATCACGGAGCTGAACGTATAACTGACAGAAAGGAAAATTCTTCCGTCCGGAAGCAAAGATCCTCTATGGGAAAAACGATTGCGGTAAAAGAAAAAAATAAAGGACTTCCGAAAACAGTCGGTATTTTACTGGGTGTCGGTGCGGCATTAATTTTTCTGACCATCATTATCCTGCACCATAACCCGCTGGCGGTGCCGAAGGAAGAGTGGATTAAAAAGGCCATTGCGATTGCAATGGTCGTTGTTGCGCTTATTGCCTATATCGGACTATACGATAAAATCATCGTTTTGCCGGGTGAACTTTGGAGTAACCGCGAGTTAATCTGGAAGCTGGCAAAGAATGATTTTAAGAAGCGCTATGCGGGATCGACAATGGGCCGCGTGTGGGCATTTGTCCAGCCGGTTGTAACGGTTTTAATGTACTACTGCGTATTCGGGCTCATTTTTCCGGCACGTGCGCAGCTTGCGGCAAGCGGAATTGAGGCGCCCTATGTACTCTGGCTTACGGCCGGATTAGTTCCCTGGTTTTATTTCTCCGAAGCCATCGGAGGCGGAACCAGCGCGCTTATTGAATACAATTATCTGGTAAAAAAAGTCGTTTTCAAAATCAGTATTCTGCCGATTATCAAGGTTATTGCGGCCACGTTCATTCATGTATTTTTCGTGTTTGTAATGCTGATTCTGTATTTTATTTACGGCTACAAACCGAGCATTTATTTAATCCAGCTTGTATACTACAGTTTCTGTATGTTTTTCTTATGTCTGGCCATCAGTTATTCAACCTGTGCCATCGTGGTCTTCTTTAAGGACTTAAGCCAGATTATCGGAATCGCACTGCAGGTCGGCATGTGGGCGACACCGATCTTATGGGAGATCGGTTCCATTCCGGAAAAATACAGAATCTTTTTTAAACTGAATCCGGTGTTCTATATCGTGAACGGGTACCGGTCGGCGCTTTTTGAAAGACAGTGGTTTTTCGAAGATTTCTATTCGACGATGTTTTTCTGGATTACCGCGGCCATCATATTCGGTATCGGAGCGTTGATATTCAAGAGACTGAAACCGCATTTTGCGGATGTATTATAAAACAATCGGAATAAACATAAGCAAAAATGCAAAACCGTAAAACAGAGAAATAAAGCAAAAACGAGTGCAGAAGTAGACGAACTGTGGAAGAAAATTTAGCGATATCAATTGAAAATGTAAATAAGATTTACAAACTGTATCCGAAGCCGATTGACCGGCTGATTGATACGTTTCATGTCATGCCCTGGAGAAAGTACGGCGAACACCATGCCCTAAAGGATGTCAGCTTTACGGTGAAGAAAGGCGAAACGGTCGGCATTATCGGAACGAACGGTTCGGGTAAATCCACGATTTTAAAAATCATCACCGGCGTTTTACACGAAACAAGCGGAACCATCGAAGTGGACGGACGAATCTCCGCGCTACTCGAACTCGGTGCCGGCTTCAATGCCGAGTATACCGGCATGGAGAATATTTACCTAAACGGTACGATGATCGGTTTCTCCAAAGAGGAAATCGATGCGAAACTTCAGGGAATTCTGGACTTTGCGGATATCGGTGAATTCGTTTACCAGCCGGTAAAAACATATTCGTCGGGTATGTTCGTACGTCTGGCATTTGCGATTGCCATCAATATCGAGCCGGAAATCTTAATCGTGGATGAAGCACTTTCCGTCGGCGATGTTTTCTTCCAGGCGAAGTGCTACCGGAAGTTTGACGAATTCAAGAAAATGGGAAAGACCATTCTCTTTGTAAGCCACGATTTAAGTTCGGTTTCCAAATACTGCGACCGCGTCATTTTATTAAACCAGGGAGAGAAATTAGGCGAAGGATCTCCCAAGGAAATGATTGATGCTTACAAGCAGGTACTGGTCGGACAGTATTCAAAGGACGGCGACGCAGACGACGATGTCGCGCAGAGTGCGGTGGAAGCCGTTATTAACAAAGGGCTTAATCCGGACACGCTTGAATACGGTTCCGGAAAAGCACACATCGCCTCCGTTAAGGTGACGGACGAACGCGGGCGCGAAACGAACGCGATTATCAAGGGAACGGAGTTTACGGTTCACATGGAAGTGGAGGCACTTGAAGATCTGCAGTCGCCGATTTTTGCCTTCTCAATCAAAAATGTCCGCGGAACGGAAATCACGGGAACCAATACCATGTTTGAAAAAACGTTCTTAAAACCCATGCGAAAGGGAGAGAAGAAAGAGGCGACCTTTAAGCAGCGGATGACTCTGCAGGGCGGCGAGTATCTTTTGTCTTTCGGTCTTACCGGATATGAGGGAAGTGATTTTACGGTATATCACCGGCTTTACGATGCGGTGAATATTACGGTCATTTCGGATAAGGATACGGTCGGATATTATGACATGGAATCCGTTGTGGAAGTACACGACGTAAACTGGACACCTACAGTTGTAGGTGGAACAGATTCTGTTTCGGAGGATGCTTCGAAGGGAGTAATTTGATTCTAATTATTCTGTCATGAAAGGTATGGGGGCATACAAGTTGGAAAAACAGAAAACGATCGGAAAAATCATACTGGATGAACGATTCTATTCGGGCAGCGATCTGTATTCGGACGGCGATATCGAAAATGAACTTCTTTCCATCGCCGGGAATTCGCCGAAGGAAGATTTCAGGAAGATTACGGAAGAAAAGGACAGCTGGCCGGTTTTATATCATTTCTCGCCTTTCCGCGAAAACATCGTGGAATGGTTTCCGTTTGCAAAAACAGACAAGGTTCTCGAAGTCGGCTCGGGCTGCGGCGCCATTACCGGCGTACTAAGCCAAAAAGCAGGCTCGGTTACCTGTATTGATTTATCGGAGCGCCGGAGCATGATTAATGCAAACCGATTAAAAGACGCCGATAATGTCACCATTAAGATCGGAAATTTCAAGGATATCGAAACATCGTTAGATGACGATTTTGACGTGGTTCTCTTAATCGGTGTATTCGAATATGCCTTCGGTTATATAAAATCCGATGATCCCTATGGGGATTTTTTAAAGATTCTTTTAAAGCATGTAAAGAAGGGCGGATACATGGTAATTGCCATCGAAAACCGCTTCGGACTGAAATACTTTGCCGGCTGCAGAGAAGACCATGCGGGACGTTTCTTCGAGGGACTCGAAGGCTATCCCGGAAAAGGCACTGCAAAAACATTTACAAGAAACGCATTTGAGAAAATTTTGCATAACTGCGGTGTGGAAGAGTATTCGTTTTATTATCCGTATCCCGATTATAAATTCGCGCATACGATTTTCTCGGATGAAGTTCTTCCGAAGAAAGGCGAACTTCATGACAATATCCGCAATTTCGACCGTGACCGCATGATTTTAATGGATGAGGGAAAGGTATTCGACAGTATCATTGAGGATAAGAATTTCCCGCTCTTTTCCAATTCCTACATGGTGGTTATCGGACCGGAAATCGAAGAAAAATATGTGAAATATTCGACCGACCGCGATGAGAAATTCGGAATCTGTACGACGATTGCAAGAGGTTCTGACGGGCTTTATGTTACGAAGCGTGCCGCAACGAAAGAAGCGAAAGAACATATTGCGAATCTCGAAAAAGCCTATGAGAAATTAACGAGACGTTACGAGGGATGTGACTTAAAATTCAACCGCCTCGAGCGCATCGATGACGATACGTTAAAGTTTGAATATGTGGAAGGCGTTACGTTAGAGGAACTTCTGGACGAGGCTCTTTTTAAGGGCGACCGATACGATTTCCTCGCGCTTGTTGATGATTACCGGGATTATGTAAGATACAACTGCGAATATCCGGTGGCGGACTATGATTTGATTTTTCAGAATATCATCGTTTCCAAAGACCGCTGGACCGTGATTGATTACGAGTGGACGCTTTTTGAAAAAATGGATCCCGAGGAGATTATAAAAAGAGCTTTCTGGTGTTATGTACAGGGCAATCCGGGCCGGAAAACCGCACTTTCCTGGTGCGACATGGAAGATAATTTCACGGCCGTAATCGAGAAAGAAAAAGAATTCCAAAGGAAAGTCCAGGGCGCACATCCCGCACTTTCCGAGATTCGTCATAACATGGGACATGCCGCTTTTTCGTTAGACTACATGCTTCATGAATGCGGATGTTCGTTCGGACCCGTACAGATATACGAAGATGCCGGCAAAGGATTTTCGGAAGAAAACTCATACCGTGTCGGCGAATTCAAACAGCTTGGAAAAGAGATTACTTTTACGCTGAATGTGAAGAAGGGTGTAAACCGCCTTCGGATTGATCCGGGCGATCAGCCTACATTTGTAGTTATAAAGAAGGCGCTTCTTGACGGGAGGGATATTCTTCCTTTCGTGATGAAGAAGGAGCATTTCTCCAAAGACACAAACGGCAGAAAAATGGGAGAAGACGGATATATGTTCTTAGGACCGGATCCGCATTTTGCATTCAAAGTGCCGGACTTTTCCGGGGAAGCGGCAAAGCTTACGTTTACGTTGCTTTTTGAGGAAATCGCACCGGAGATTGCCGCAAGGCTGTCAATGAAATAGCGATATGAAGTATTGGAATATGCCGGTGACAGACAAGCATTTGACGACAGATAAGTGTTTGACGGCAAATCGGAATAAAAAGAGAAACAGGCAGAAATAACGAATGGGTGCCTTAAAAGAAGTGGCCAGAAGCATACTGATGGCCCCGAGAAAAAAAGAATACGAAGCGAGGCTTTCTTATCTTAGCAACACGTACGATGCCTACATGCTCGAGCAGGAAAAAGAGCTGATGGACAAAATGAAAAAAGGAGAAGCCTCCACCCTTACTTCCCTGGAATTTGTTCTGGAAGAAGGAATGAAGACCGGGGATGCGGATATTCTGATTTTTATCGGAAAAGACGCAGTTTTATCGCCAACCGCCAAATGGGAAATCTGCAAAGCGTTTGAAGAAAATCCGGACGGAATACTGCTTTACTGCGATGAGGATTCGGTCATCTGCTCCGATGCGGAGTGGCAGGGCATGAAGAAAAAAGGGGTTTCCGTTTCGAAAAGAAGTCATCCGAGACTGAAACCGATTTATTCTCCGGAGACGCTGATTTCGTATTTCTATCCCGGCAATATCGTGGCGATCCGCCGCAGTGCATTAAAGGATTTTCCGTATGCCGAAGGCGAGCCGCTTTATGATTTCATGCTTCGTTCCATCGGCCGGCTGAACGAGGAAAATGTCATCCACCTTCCGCTTTTGTTGGTCCATGTACACCGGAAGGAAACGGAGGAACCGGTATTTTTCGATGAAGGAAATGCAGACCGGAAGAAGGAGATTCTATTATCTTCCGGCGTGGGATACAGCAAAGAGATTTTTGATTTTAAGAAAAGCGAATATGCACCGGATTATTATACTGCGGAAGATAAGGAGAGACTTTATCCGGTATACGATATTCCGGCGGGCACGAGCCTTTCCGTCGTGATTCCTTCAAAGGACAATCCCGATGTGCTTCTTCGCTGTATTGATTCGCTTAAGGCGGGCACGCAGTCGTTTCCGGTACAGATAATCGTCGTGGATAACGGAAGCAACGACGAAAACCGCAGACGAATTGAAGCGGCAGCTTCGGAAAAAGGATTTGAATACATATACGAAAAAGAGGAATTTAATTATTCCCACATGAATAATACGGGTGCGGCAAAAGCCACCGGCAATGTGCTTTTACTGCTGAACGATGATATGGAAATGGTTTCGCCCGATGCGTTATCCCGCATGACGGGACAGCTTTTTACGGAAGGGGTCGGAATTGTCGGGGCAAAACTTTTATATCCGGACAGCTCCGTCATACAGCATATCGGCATTACCAATGCGGTGGACGGACCTGTGCATAAGTTTATCGGAAAAGACGATAAAGAGTGCGTGGATTATAAAAGAAACCGTTTCGTGCATAACTGCATCGGTTCGACAGGTGCATGCCTGATGATTAAGAAGGCGGATTTTGACCGTCTCGGGGGACTGAAGGAAGAACTTCGGATTGCCTATAACGATGTGGATTTATGCTTTGGAATCAGGGAAGCGGGACTTCGGTGTGTTATCCGTCCGGACGCGGTTTTCTATCATCACGAATCGTTAAGCCGCGGCGCGGATCACTTATCGGATGAGAAGCTTCAAAGACTTTACACGGAGCGGAAGATGCTTTATTCCTTCCACCCCGGTATTTATACGAACGACCCTTACGAGGGAATGGCGGCTGCGGGAGGCACGGAACTTTCCTTCGATACGGAAAACCGTTTTACGAAGAAAAAGCCGCCGGAGGAATGCCCGAAGGCCACGGTTTTTGATTACAGACAGTACCCCGAAGGCATTATCGTTCATTTCGACCGCCTCGAGAAAGAAGAGATTTTACGAAGCGAGGGCGAAGAATTCTACGTCATTCAGGGATACCATGTCGTGCCCCATATCGACAACATGCGATTCCGTTTCCGCATGGTTTTCGAAGGTGAAAAGGGCAAATACGAAATGCCGATGCCAGGGTATTTGCGAATGAATTTAGAGGGCGGTTATCCGGAAGCCACGAATTTAAAGTTGTCGGGATTCTGTAATTTTGTTACGGAGAGCGAACTGCCGCCGGATAAGTATATGATCGGGATTTTTGCGGACGACTGTTTAAAGAAACTGTATCTGTATCAGAGAACGGGGCAGATACTGCTTGTAGAACCCTCTAACAATAAATAAGCAGTAAATATAAATCAGAACCGGATTAACACATTAATGGATGAAAAAGAAGAGCTGCAATACTTACGGCAGCAGAACAAAAAGTTAAAACAGGAGAACCGGGAACTTTCCTCGAAACTTGCGGTGACGGAAGCCGCCAAGAAGGAAACCGAGGAAAATCTCTCCCGCATCAAGAACAGCGTCGCATGGAAAATGGCCAAACCGCTCCGTTTAGCACGCGTCGGTTTCGTGCGCTTAAGTTATTATAAAACGCCGAAGAATATCATGGCCAAGGCCGACTACAAAAGACGCTTGAAGAAGGCCTATGTGATTCTGGGAACCGCTTCGTTTCCCGATGAGGAAACGAGAAAGAGGGAAGAGAGCACGCAGTATGAGAAAAAGATTACGTTTTCCGTGCTGGTGCCGTTATATAATACACCGGAAAAATTCCTGCGCGACATGATCGACTCGGTACGCACACAGACCTACAAAGACTGGGAACTCTGTCTTGCGGACGGGTCCGATGCGGAGCATGCCTATGTCGGGGAAATCTGCGAAAAATATGCATCGGAGGATTCCCGTATCGTTTATAAAAAACTTGAAAAGAACGAGGGAATTTCCGGAAATACCAATGCCTGCTACCGCATGGCAACGGGCGATTATATCGGACTTTTCGATCATGATGACATTCTTCATCCTTCGGCCTTCTACGAGTACCGGAAGGTCATCGATGAGAAAAATGCGGACTATATTTACTGCGACGAAGCAACGTTTAAGGGCGATAACATCAACGACATGATTACGCTTCATTTTAAGCCGGATTATGCTCTTGATACGCTTCGTGCAAACAACTACATCTGTCATTTCAGTCTGTTTAAGAAAGAACTTTTATCGGAGACGGAACTGTTCCGTACCGCTTTTGACGGAAGCCAGGATCACGATATGATTCTGCGTCTTACCACACTTGCGGAAAACGTTGTTCACGTTCCGAGGATTTTATACTACTGGAGAGCGCATGCGGGCAGTGTGGCAAGCGATATCAACGCCAAGTTCTATGCGGTGGATGCAGCCAAAAGAGCGGTGGACGATCACTTAAACCAGTTCGGAATTTATAATACGATTATTACGAGTACCCGTGCCTTTGAGACGATTTTTCGTCTCCAGTACGAAATCACAACCGAAGGAAAAGTATCGTATCTGCTGCCGGTAAAAAAGGGAGACGAAAGTTATAAGCAGACGGTCGAGGCATTAAAGAAAACCGACGAGGACATCGCGGAACTGATTTTAATCTGCGAGGGAACGGCGGATGATGCGGCCGGAGTACAAAAAGAATGTGAGGATGTTCCTTTTGTCAAAACGCTCTTTAAGGGGGAGGCATTCTCTCTGCCCGAATACTTCAATGCGGGAGCGTCTGCGGCTATGGGGGAATACCTGTTATTCCTAAAACCCGGCGTACGGCCGATTACCGGGAATTTTGCGGAAGAACTTCTGATGTATGCGCAAAGATCCGACATCGGTGCCGTCGGCGGAAAGTGCTTAATGGACGATAAGAAAATCGAACATGCCGGAATTATTTTAGGACTAGGCGACATGGGTGCGGCCGGACATGTGCATTACGGATGCGAATATACGCATATCGGCTACATGGGACGGCTTTGCTACGCACAGAACATGACCGCGGTATCCGCAGCGGCCATGATGGTAAAGAAGGCCGATTTTGAAAATGCCGGAGGCTTTGAGAGTATTTTTGCGGAGCATTACTTCGACGTCGATTTATGCTTGAAACTTCGTGCGGCCGGAAAACTCAATGTATTTACTCCGTTTGCGGAATCGTATTTTACCGAAATTCCGATGACACCGGCGGATGAGAGCGAAGAAGCGAAGAAACGGTTTGAAGATGAAAGCAGTGCGTTTAAGGAGAAATGGAAAGAGGAGATTGCGAAAGGCGATCCGTACTACAATGAGAATTTCAGTCTGAAGTATCTCGATTATACGCTGAAAATCGTGAAAGACTAAGCGGAAAGACAGAAGCAACAGGTATCATAAGATCCAAACAGGAAAGCACAAAAGAATAAGACAGAAACTACAGTTAACGAAAGAATAAATTCAGGAAAAGGAGAGAAGAGTATGAATTACAGAGAACAGTTTGATTTTTGGCTTGC
>JAEEGL012746729.1_pt1 | contig 15348 bp, 20 predicted proteins | sample 9134231 | NCBI WGS metagenome assembly JAEEGL01 (sample SAMN16246548, study PRJNA631951) | gut metagenome | biome: gut microbiome; feature: rumen; material: fiber-attached | host: Bos | place: Iran: Karaj | collected 2018-10 | reverse complement strand
CCCGGGTCTTGCGATAAGGATCATAGGCGAAGTTACTGCCGAGAAGGTAAAGCTTGTTCAGGATGCAGATGCGATCTTCAGAAGAGAGATGCCGCTTGCAGGCTTCGACAAATACGCTAACCAGTACTTCGTAGCACTCACAAATATGCGTTCTGTAGGTTGCATGGGCGACGAGAGAACATACGATTACGCATGCCTCCTCCGTGCCGTTACGACCACAGACTTCATGACCGCTGCAGCAGCAGAGCTTCCCTGGTCACTTATCAACAAGGTCACTAACAGGATCGTAAACGAAGTCAAAGGCATCAGCCGCGTCTTCTACGACTGCACGGGCAAACCGCCGTCAACGATCGAGCTTGAATAACCGACAAAAATCATAAGAAGCCCGAAATCATTGCGTTTCGGGCTTTTTAATATCTTCCGTGAGTTCATTTTGAGTTCACTTTGTTTTATTCCGGAACAATAATAATTTTGTATTAAGTGTACTCAGTTATCTTTCTCGCTGGTTAGACGATGTTTTTTTATTCTTCAAGCCACTTCAATTCAGGTTCTATCTCCCAAAATGATTTTCCTTCGAAAAACTTTGCCTCGAGAAAGCATTTTTTGACATAATCCTTGTCAGCATTTGTTGCTCTGTAAATTTCTTCAAAATTTACGAGCTGGCCATTTGGATCTTTTTTAGACTTGTAATAACGATCTTCAATTATGTCCGCTTCCCAACAGTTAACAAAGACTGTAAATTGATTATCTTGCGTGTAGCCTTCGCACCAATATATCTTGCCTTTGTAATACAATGTTGCTTCGTTATACCATCCTGTGTCAAGGAATTGTTCAAGTTCGTTTTTGATCATAATCCAAGCTCCTTAAGATGCCGAATATTAATAATTGTATAGAATTAAGTGGTTTCGTGATAGTTGTTCTTGAATATTATTCAACTGGCATATGGTGAATACCTTCCGGTGTGCTTCAATTTTTTCTTTATTTTTCTCAAAAACGATCAAAAACATAATTCCCAACCTGCCTAAAACGGTATTTTTAACCCCTCAAAAACGGCCTTAGTGTTAAGAACTCTTAACACTAAGTGCCATTTTGGGCACTTTTTTGAAATTTCTTCGAAAACGAGGCTAAAAAACACCCCCTCTCAGTCAAGTAGTAGTGAAGGGATAAATATCTTCAAACCTGAACCGAAAGAACGAAGCGATAAAAGACGTTTTCTTCTTAAGGCACCCCATAGTGTTAAGAAGTCTTAACACTAAAAGCTTTTTTCGATTATTCGTCAATTTGACAAGGCCAAAATGCTAGGACAGCAGAGGGGTGTTTGTGGAGTAAAGGTGAAGGATGAAATATTTCGAACTTCACCGCAGCTTGACAATTGAATACTAAACCGAAAGGTACGTTAACTTGTATCGGTGTTAAAATACCAAGCCAAGTTGATCCCGACCGCGCGATGACCTTCCGAAAGGGAGAGAGCGATAACGGGGATGGATCAGAATCGGGATTGCACCCCGAGGGAGGCGATGACAGGTACAAAGTCATAATGATACTTCTGTGAAGAGCAGCGGAGGCGTATTGGTCTCCGGAGTGGGATTTCGAAGTTCCCACTCATGATCTCGTAGTCAGCAATACGAGAGCCTTCCGGTTTCCCAGGGAGATTCGAAAGCCAAAAGGATAGTAGGTCTCTCGTCCGCAGGGGGGCTACAGGAGAAATACTGCGATAATTCGAGTTTGAGAACAAGGGTATAGAAACCGAAGATTTCCACCAAAAACGACTCAAAACTGTCTTCAGACAAATGTCAAATTGGGCTCAAAAATGGGCCGGTCTGTTAAAAAGTCTTAACAGATCGGGCTATTTTTTCAAGTTTTTCAAAAAAACTCAGAAATGATGCTAAAAAACACCCCCTCTCAGTCAAGTAGTAGTGAAGGGAGAAATAACTTCGACCTTCACTGTAACTTGACAATTGAATACTAAACCGAAAGGTACGTTAACTTGTATCGGCGTTAAAATACCAAGCCAAGTTGACTCCGACCGCGCCATGACCTCTTTCGGGAGAGAGCGATAAAGGGGATGAGTCAGAATCGGGGTTGCAACCCGAGGGAGGCGATGACAGATACAAATTGGAGATACTTCTGTGAAGAGCAGCGAGGGACGTATCAGTCTCCGGGGCGGAGTTTTCCAAGACTCCTCCCATGATCCCGTAGTCAGCAATACGGGTGCCTTCCGGTTTCCCAGGGAGATTCGAAAGTCGAAAGGCCAGTAGGTCTCTCGCCCGCAGGGGGGCTACAGGAGAAATACTGCGGAAAAAGAAATAAATCTTTGGATAACTATACCTAAAAAAACACGTTAAAACGAAATACGATTATGTGCAGCATTGATCGTGTTAACAAATACAATAGGGGATATCAGTCCTCAAGTATACTGATACCCTTAGAAGAGTCCAGGCTTATCCTATAGCTCGTTAAGTTTATCTCGAGTAATCCGATATCCTTTTTTGCTTGATCCAAGCATGTCTTTTCCTTGCGGGAGAGTTTACTCTTTCCTTCAAGATTGGAAATTGTGTTGTAAAGTGATTCCCATTCGATCATCTTCGAAAGCACGAAGTCGTTTTGGAGTTGGAGCGTGATCTTAGAAAGATCAAGGGAACCTTTAACATCAGGATATAAAAGTCTGAAATATGCAAACAAAGTATCTGAAGTAGTAAAGCGGGCGGTATTCCTGATAATGACACCATTCTCATCTCTGTCGCCGGAGAGCGTCATTACACCGGACTTGTGAAGAGACAATAATAGTTCAAACAAATTGCCGAGAGTTCTAAAACTCTTTGTTTCGGATTCGAGATCATTAAGTATGGAATAACTGATTCCCAGTGCAGTTGCAATCTTTCTTAGCTGGTCATCTCGTGGAGTCATCTTTCCTGATTCGTAATTACAGATAGAAACATAGTGAATGCCGCTGGCTGCTGCCAACTCTCTTTGAGTCATATCCGCACTCTTACGATAGTATCTGATCCTTTCTCCTATTGTCATACTTACCTCCGCAATTAGTGAAAGTTTAACACAAAATTAGCGGAAACATTAATTTTAAGATGAAATCTTATTGATTTATTGTTGCAGTACAACTAAACTGTTAGTATAAACGCTAACAAAGTTATCAAAACTATTAATATATCGAGGTAACAAAACATGGAAAATATTAAGTTTTATGTAACTGCCGAAGAGCTTTCAGAAGCTTACGGCATATGTTTATCCAAGGCCTATAAGTTGATTAGACAGCTTAACGCCGAGCTTGAAGCAAAAGGCTTCATTACAGTTCAGGGCAAGGTTCCGAGAAGATACGTAGAAGAACGTGTTTACGGGTATTCTCCGGTATCTTCGATCCGGAAGGAGGGGCACGGTTCTGATAAGGAGGCTGTATGAGTGCGCAGAAAGATATAAATACAGGAAAGTGGTATATCCAGTACAGGTATACCGACTGGACGGGAAAGCGCAAGCATTCGGTTAAGCGTGGTTTTAACACAAAGCGTGAAGCTGAGGATTGGCTTATAAGTTTTCAGCATAAGAAGGGGTCAAAGCTCAACATATCTTTTGGAGAGTTCACAGAGATGTACTTTGAAGATATGTCGGCCAGATTAAGAAAGTCAACACTTTTAGGTAAGCGGTATCTGTTTGACTCGAAGATCCTTCCGTATTTCAAGGACAAACAGCTGGATGCGATAACAGTATCCGATATCAGAAAATGGCAGAATCATCTCATAAAAACGGAGAAATCTGCCACATATATCAAGACGATCAATAATCAGATGGCCGCATTATTCAATTATGCCGTCAGATATTATGATCTTGGTTCTAATCCTTGTGCTAAGGCCGGAACCATAGGTAAATCTAATGCTGACGAGATGAACATCTGGACACTGGAAGAGTTTACGAAATTTCTAGATGCTATTATCGATAAACCACAGTCATATTTGGCTTTTATGCTTCTCTTTTGGACCGGCATGCGTGTAGGAGAACTCTTGGCTTTAACACCGGCTGATATAGATTGTGAAAACCGTGTTATAAGAATTACTAAATCATATCAACGCCTTAGAAAAGAAGATCTCATAACTGAGCCGAAAACAGAATGCAGCCGAAGGAAGATTACGATACCTGAATTCATAATCCCGTATATTCAAGATTATGAGAGCCGTATCTATGGTCTCAAGAAGAATGATCGGTTATTTCCCTTCACAAAGGATTTTCTTGAGCACGAGATGAAGCGGGGAGTCAAAACCTCAAACGTTAAGAAGATCAGGATACACGACCTTCGTCACAGCCATGCAAGTCTGCTTATATCTATGGGATTTGGTGTAAAGGAAATACAAAACAGATTAGGCCATCAGAAATCATGCACGACACTTGATACCTATTCACATCTGTATCCTGATTCTCAAGATAAGTTAGCAAGTAGATTGAACAGTATCTATAAAGGAGGCAGCGATGAAAAAGAAGAAGAATGAACATAATCGCAAAAGAAACCGGTCGATTACCTTCAGGCTTACAAGAGAAGAAGAGCTTAAGATCAGGGAGCGGATTAACGTTCTAGGTATCCCGATGCAGGAGTTTTTTCTTGATTCATTCACCAGTACTGAGATAGTTATCTTATGGGGAATGTTTGCGAACGAGCGTCTTGCTATTGAGATTAAAAGATTAAGTAACGTTCTTGAAGATGCCCTCTCTCTTGAAGATGATAACATCGATGTTGATGAAGTTCTTGATGATGTGAGGTGTTGCCGCATCTGTCTTGAAGAGATCGAGAGCATCCTCCGGCAAGGGCATCAGCTTCCGGAGGAACAACTCTAGGCAGCACGATTAACTTGATTCAACTAACTGAAGAGCTTTTTCTTTTCCTGACGTCAGGAGAGAAAGAGCTCTTTTATTATTCAAATTACTACAAGGAGAAATTTAACATGATAGATGAAAAAATAATAAATGTACCGAACACTGCTGTAATAACTGAAGGACAGTTAAACCCAGCTAACAGTGACGGTATTGCAGAAGAACCTACCGGCCGAAACAAGAAGGTGAAAGGATCTTCCCGCATGATATCCGATGCGATAATCAGCAGCGGAAGATTCTTGAAGCTTTCCGATAAGGCTAAAGTCCTGTATATGTATCTGATTGTCAGGACGGATGATGAGGGTGCAGTCGAGGCATATCCGGCTATGGTACTTGTAGGTGCTACAGAAGATACGCTTAATGAATTGATAACCAAGAATTTCGTTATAAGACTTAACGACGATGACGTAGTATTGATCAAGAATTTCTTTGAGCAGAATACCTTGAGGCAGGACAGAACGAAACCGTCAAGGTTCCACAATCTTATCGCTGACGTATGTCCGCAAGTTGCGGCAGATTGTCAGCGTAATATAAATCAAGTCAATCAAACAGAATGTAAAAAGAAAAGTAATTCAGTTCAATCTAAATCAATTCAAGAAGCAGCGGCAGAGAAGAAACCAGATATATCCGTGTTTAATCCCAAGGAGGAATATGTGATTCCTTATGTTATGGATAGGTATGGATATAAGTATGGATTTACTGAAGCAGATGTTAGGTGTTTGGTAGAGCTTGCGGACATGTTAGAGGGCATCTCCCGTGAAACAGAACACGATCCTGACGGCTTGGGTTATGAATGGATGCAGAGTTATTTTGCAATCAAGTTTAAGACTCTTGAGCGTGAAGATGCCAAAAGCAAGATCCAGAATAAATATGCCTATTTAAGGACCATGATCGAGAACGATCTTAGAGGTGAAGGTAAGATCCCGGAAGTCTATAAAGACACAAGAAAAGCAGGTTGATACTGAATGCCTGATGCCATAAACATCATGGAAGCTCTCGTGAACAGATTCGTTTTGTCGGGACAAGTCCCTAGGGTTTCAGGGATATGTCCCTGACAAGCTTTCTGTGTTTGTGGTACACAAACGCGATGCTTGTTTGTCCGTTCCGAAGTAAAAGAAAGGAGTTTAAACAGATGAAAAACAAGGTTGAACGATCAATCCAGATCCATTTCAGAGTTACTCAAAAAGAATATAAAACCATCAAAGAAAAAGCCGCCGAATCTGGTCTGAGTATCAGTGAGTTTTCAAGAAGGATTCTCATGGACGGAAAAGTCTTAGCTGCTCCTCCCGTAGATTTTTACACGTTGCTTTGGCAAATAAAACGGGTTGGCAGCAACCTCGATCAGCTGCTCCGAAAACTTAATGCTTTTGGGATTGCATACAGTCTTGATCTTGAGAGATGCGAAGATGACATCCATGAGATGAGAAAATTAATGATTGAATCTTTTATAACTGATAAAGGAAGTACCAATGGCAGCAACTAATATATGGCTGGAAGATTAAAACACAAGAAAAGACATAGTAGATGCGGCTGCTATACCGTGAACTCCGAATGTTGGAGCACGGGTTTTATTTTTTTATATATCTGCGATAATTATCCTAAATATGTGATGACAACTGATTATCTTCTTCAAAACAGAAACGGAATCAAACACGTTAATATTCTGTCCTTTATGAAGGATGGAAATACGTTTTAGAAAAAGATTAATTGCTTTAGTAAAGCGGCAGATGTTATTCTGGACTGACTTTCAGTTTGTACAGACTTTTGTGTTAGTTACTGTGGTGTATATTTCAATGACTATAAAGATTTCAAAAGCAAGATGGATCCGTTGATCATAGGATAGCAACAATGTCGGGAACTAACTAAATTTGCCAAATAATAACCATACTTGCCAGTCTATATGTCTCAATCTGTTATAGATTTTGAAATCGTGTTATAAAGAATGTATATGCGTAGAGGAGACGATATATACATGTTCAGAATAGCATTGTGCGATGACAATCTGTCATTTCTGGAATATGAGAAAGAGATCATAGATCACTTTATGACAGAACATGCTGTAGAGTCTGTGTGTGATATATATCTGTCCGGTAACGAATTGGTCAAGACAGGTGATAAGATCAAGAACTATGATCTGTTCTTACTTGACTGTGATATGAAAGGTCTGACCGGTTTTGATACTGCGCGAAAGATATATGAGTTGTTTCCCGGAGCCAAAATTGCTTTTGCGACAAACTATTATGATTTCACAAGGGAAGGTTATAAATACAACGCTGTAAGATATCTGGTCAAACAGGAGAAAACATTTAATGCGGAATTGATGGAGTGCATATCCTATGTTCTTAAAAACAGTTCTCAAGATGAGAAGATGCTGGAATTAAGTGACAGTTTGGTTAAGGTCAGGATGGATAATATCATTTACATCGGAAGTGACAAGCATTACATAGAGTATTTTGTGAGAAACGAAGATTCCGCCAATTACACAAAACGATGCAGCCTGGATGAAGCTCAATCAGAACTCCCCGAATATTTTGTCAGGGTTCATCAACGTTATATTGTCAATATGAAAAATGCTATACAGATAAAACGGAATATGATAATCATCAGAAAGAATGATAAAGAAACTATAGAGCTTCCGATTGCCAGAAACAGATATGACGAAGTAAACCGCAAGTTCTGTCTTATCAAAGGGGCGATCTGATGGTATATGACATTATCAACACTATAGTATGGTTCGCTTTAGCTCTATTATTCTGCTCAGTCTTTCTGAAGCGGGAGGAATGCTCAAACGTTAAACTCGGTGTTTTCGGCGTTGTCTGGGTGTTTTCGATTATCGTAATAAGCAATACATTTAAAGATTCGCTTATCGTTAAGCTGGCGATCGTATTCCTGATCCAGACGCTCTTTCTGATGCTGATATATAAAGGGAATAAAATGCTAAAGATAATTGCGGTTGCTTTTATGTTTTATGTATTGTCGTTTGGCTGCGAAGTGTGTGTAGTAGCCTTGAACAAATATTTAGATCCGGAACTGCAGATATCGGAAATATCTGACAGCAACATTTCTATAGTATACATGGGTGTTGTTAGCCAGCTTGTTCAGGCGTTCGTTGTGTTTTTGATACGCACGTTATTCAGAAAGGTTAAGACGGCTGAGATAGCATCAAAACTATGGTTGATCTATACCGTTTTTCCGGTATATTCACTTAGCTTGGTCGTTCTATTGGTTTACTGTTTTGATGGTCCTACCAGCCTGTTTCAGACGAATGTATTTACATATATAGCAGTATCTCTATTGTTGATCAATCTCTTTATATTCTGGTTTATAAAACAGGAATCGAAAAGAGTTCTCGAGGCCCAGAAAAATGAAATGGAAATTGCGCACGCACAGGGAATCGTTCAGCTGTATGATCAGATAACCAGAGAAAGAGATATCCTCGGGAAACGTGAACACGAGTTCAAGAATACTATTTCTGCATTGCAAGGTCTTATTGCAGATAAGCAATACGATAAGATGAAAGAGATCCTTGATGCTCAGAAGACGGAACTTATCAACAATACGAATGTCTTTGAAACCGGAAACAGACTGATAAATACTATATTGAATACCAAGTTTGCAGAAGCAAGGGAAAAAGATATTACATTCAGATTTGTAATAAACGACTTGTCGCACTTAAAGATAGAAGATCGCGACTGTATCGTTATTCTCTCCAATATTCTAAACAATGCTATTGAAGCTGCAGAAAAGTGTCCGGAAGGGAAAAGACAGATTTCTGTTAAAGCCATAATTGAGGACAGACAGTTTATTTTTTCCTGCCGAAACACTTTCGCAATAAGCGATCAGGAACCCGATATGAAAAGCCGCAAGAAAGATATAGTTTCACATGGTTATGGTATTGATAATGTAAAAGATGCTGTTAATCGAAATAACGGAACATGTTTCTTTGAAAGACAGGAAAACGAATTTGTTGCCGTTATCATAATTCCTTTGGAAGATGCCATATTTGCCTAATTTCAACTATACGTGCCTATTGCAGACAATGTTCTGTTTTTATTAGTGTTTTCGTGATATAAAACAATAAAGAATTTTTAGTATTTATGCCCGCAGCTTTTTAAGTCAGAACAGTACACCTACACCGGTTATGATGCGATTTTATTATATTATCCGGAAACAGATGGATGAAGGAATAAGAAATGAAACGGAGGAAAAAGATATCAATCGTAATATGTATTGTCTTTCTGGTAATTTCTTTACTGGTTTGGAATTTTATCAGATTAGTGTATACGAGCGGTCATCCCGGAATAAACAGTCAATCTTTTGCACCAGCCAAAGTTTTATCAGTACCTGATGAACAGGATATATCGGTCAATGTGTTTCCGGCAATTGACATGATGATTCACGGATATCCGGAAGAAATGCATGAGATAAATCTGAACAGTATCAGAAAAGGATGGCTTGTTGAACAATATGGTGAAAACTGCAGGTTGCTGTTTGAGGTCAATGATGCAGATATGGAAGATTTTTTTCATTTCTCTGTAAAGCAGCATTATTATTATGCCGAGATAATACCCAGGGACAGACTTAAAATTACAGATATAACTGCAAGACAAGGGCAGGCTTTGGAAGATCCGTTCAGTCAGGATACAATGCCGCGTTACGCAAGTTGCTGCATAAATGTTGAGATCAGACGTTATGATTTTCTGAGATCCAAATTGCTTGTGCTTATTCTTGTAAATGCAATATTTGTTTTTGTTGTTGTAACGTTCAATCTGGTGATCAGCAAAGTGGCTCGCAGAAGGACGTAAATTAGATTTTTATACACTTCAAAGACGAGCTAAACGAACTGTTAAAAAGAACAGGGATATATGGAGGGTTAGGATGGCTACATATCATGGTATGTGTAAGAACTGTGGTTCACTTATCACTATAGATGACAGCAAAGAGAATTGTGAGTGCGTCTTTTGCCATTGCGTTTTCCCAAGAGATGAAGCAGAGAAAATCCTTGAGAATCCGGACAACTATTCTTTTGCGAATGAGACGATCGATCAGGGAAATGGCATGGTTTTCGGCAATAGTGTAACTTCAGGTGCCGGCAACGGACACTATGATGATGCTAAGATCCTGGAAGAACATGAAGTTGTTGAACACAAAGAGAATGTTATTGCCGGGATAGTGGGTGCAATGTTATTCTCTCTTGTTGGCGGACTTCTCTGGTTTATTCTTTATCAAGTCAATTTTTTCTCATCATTAAGTGGTGTTGTAGCGGTTGTTTGTGCAAATTTGGGTTATATGCTCTTTGCGCGCGGTGAGAGTAAAAAAGGTCTGGTTATTTCTGTTATCGCTGCCATAATATCCATTGTTACAGCATGGTATTTATGCCTGTCTCTTGATTGCTATCATGCTTTTCAGGAGTGGTATGCTGACGGGGAGATCAACTATACGATCACATATGCTCAGGCTGTCCGTATAGCGTATACGTTCTTATCAGAGCCTCCGATTGCGGCAGCGTACTTTAAGGATCTTGGTATCGGATTACTTCTTTGCGGAGTTGGTGCATTCAGTTTTATAAGGAACGTAATCAGACGTAATAGATGATATTTAATCATGGAAAAGAAGATTACATATTACGACATTCTTGAGATAACTGAAGATGCCTCTGCTGAAGACATAAGGCAGGCGTACCGTAAGCTCATAAAAATATGGCATCCGGATCTGCATCCTGATGATGAGAAGGCTGCTCTTAAGACACAGGAGATTAACGAGGCATATGAGGTCTTAATTGATCCAATTAAAAAATCCCGATATGATGCTTACCTGTCATTGAGAAAATCGTTCAATTCACCCGATAACCCGGATAGTAATCCGATGGCTTATTCAGACGAAGTTCATTATGAAGAAATGACGTTTTATGAGTATACCGAAAATGTAGCCTCAGAAACTTACGTGGCATATCGTGATTCAAAGATTAATAATTCCCCGAAAACGGACAAAGATTCATCCGTGACATGGAGGATTCCGGAAAGGAATGAGTTAAAGCAGTTGAGAAAGGCTATGTTCAAAAAAGCAGTAAGAGTTATGCTGTCTTCGATATTTATGTCGTGCTTTGTGGGTTTGGCTGTTTGGATTAGAAATCTGGAAATAGATTTGATCGCTATAGTATTATTGTCGATTTTTGCGTCTTTGCCGGTAATTATCTATTTTTATTTTTACAGAAGCGCTCTTATTTTTGGGGAACGATATACATTTGATGATGAATTAGAAAGAAGATGTCTGAATCAGTTTTTATGGTTAGCTTTTAATTTTGTTCCGTTGGTTCCTCTTTTCATGTGTTTTGCCGATAAGATGGGTGTAGTCGGTTATATCTTGATTATGGCGATGAGCATTCTGACGTATTGGAAAGAATTGTTTATGCTCATTTTGTTTGTTATGGGTAAGTACACAATAAAAGAAGGAAATGTTTATTATGCAAATAAAGAGACAAAGGTCAGCGGATCTTCATATAGATATCTTTTTTTCTTGCTTGTCTACTTATTGGAATTTGAGGATGAGGCAAATAGAAAGATCCCTGTTATGGTTGATCGTTATACCTTTAGCAAATTCAATGAAAAAGGCAAAGCGATACTAATTAACTATAAATATGGTGAATCATACATGTTTGAAATCATAAGACTGGATGGGCTGTGAAGGATTATATGTGACCAAGTAAATTTGTATACTTATCAATAAAGCATCTAACTTGGTGAAGTATCAGTAAAGAATACAGGACGAATAAATATGGGAACATGGAGTACAAGTATAACCGGTAAAGATACCGCTCAGGATCTTCTTTTTGAGTACAAGGCTGCTTTTTTCTATTATGATGTTGATACTGCGGTAAAGAAGATAGATGAGTTTGTCAGAACGATGTTCAATGAAACTGATGAAGCAGAGTTAGGGGGATAATGGAAAATGAGAAACATTAATAAACGCGAAGACTGGGACAGAAATGATTTTCTGCAAATAGTCTTATATCATGATTCCATTCCGAAGAATGAAGATGGTTGGTTCTGTGTTGACGAGATAATCAGTTATATTTCACGATTGCGCCAAGGGTGCTCCATTCGCATGCCTGAATTTGATTTCCAGACTTTGGAAAAGCAAGTTGATAATGATGAATATCACCGATACATCTTTAACGAAGACAAAACACTTCTCCATATCAGTCCCGATCATTTAGCGCCTAAATATGTTGAGGAAGAGCTTAAGAACTCCGGGAATATCAAGATTAAGCCGTTTGTGTTCAAGAAGAATAACCTTGAATTCGTAAAGGATGAAAAGCAGAAGCTTGTTATTACCGCAAGTGACGGAAGAAGCTGGAATTTTCCGTACGAAACAAATAAAATCTTTTATATTGATGATAAAAGGTTCTTTATGCCTGTGAAATATTCCCGTGGTTCAGGAGTGGCAGTAAATGCTTATTTTAGAAAGAAAACAACTTTCCAATACCGTATGGTTTTCGTCGATTTTCCTGCTGTACTGAATTATATTTTTACACCTGATGCAGAACTGGCTGACTACGAAGGAACCACATATAAAATAAGCATTGAGCAGGTACAATAAATCAGCAGGTTTATTGACTAACGACAGGCTAAACATATGGATACGGTAAAGAGAAAGATAAATATTAAACGCATAGGTGTTATTTGCACGGTTGTATCTTGGTGTTTGTTATTCTCTGCCGGAATTCTGTTTATAAACTATGAGAAAGCATCCGCATCAATTCTATATTATTTTATATATGCAATTGCTTCACTGTTAACAATTACCGGTTGTGTTCTTCTTTCTAAAAGCAGCCATGAGACAATAATTTTTAAAGATAAAAAAGAAGATGTTTTCTCTATTTTTTGTTTATTTTTGGAAAATGCAAGTATATTATTCGGCACACTGATAATAGAGTTGGATCTGATATATTTATTTACTTCATCGCAAATAGAGCCATTGAGAGCAGCTGCGCATATATTTATTTGTTCTTTTGCGTTTATGTTATCTGGCCTATTAGCTTTGCTTGATAGAAGGATTATTTGGAATGCAACTACAATACTATCTTTTTGTATTATGGCATTGGCAGTCTTGTATTTGGGAAAAGCTCTATCGGGTTCATAAATGGCATAGCAAACATACTTCTGAAATGTTCAGAATAAAGGATTATTCTAATGATTAAGATGAACAAGTATATGCGTATTTTAAAAGGAGAAGGCTGGTTTTGGAATTGGAATCAGTTCTCCAAGTTGTTCAAGCCTGTAAGTGTTGATTGCCCGGATGTTGATAAAGATATATTGAAAGTTATAGTAGAAATGTTTGGAGACAACTTTATAGAATGGTTAGATAACCCTATAGTTGAATTAAACAATTACACGCCACGCCAACTATTGAAAACAAAAACGGGCATAAGAATAATAAAAGGTTATCTAATGCGTATGCAACTTTAGGATATGTATTTATAATCAGCAGATAATCTTTCGAGATAATAGATGATTTGGGAGGAATCAAATATGTCTAATTTGGTAAATGTAGTTATCAGTGATGAGTATTTAAGTGTATCTTTCGATGTGGCAGAACCTAGAATAATGGCGATTGGAGAAAAGATAAACGAAATATGCGATGAAGCTTATATGAACGGATATAACTGGGATGCTTTCTTCAATTGCGATCTTGCGAAAAACGATCCCGAGATACTGGATCTGATTGAATCCGATCCTGAAGCGGAGATGTACAGCGCTTTCATTGAAGATATCAATGATGAGAGTAAGGCTATGATCAAAAGGTTCGGACAGATAATAGAGGATCTTTTTGACAATGAAGACAAGATTCTGTCCTTCATAAAGGATAACGCTGAAGAAATCGAATGGGACTAAGTGCCCTGATAAAATCTAATGAATAGATGAGTTAAATCAACAGTAAGATATACGGTAAAAAGACTGAATTCATGAAAGGAAAACAATGAAAAACGGACGAAGACGTTTTTTCATAATTGTTGTTGTGGTGGTTATTGCTTTTGCCGCTTTTCTGTTTATCCCAAGAAAAAGGGAGTTGAAGGATGGAGGAACAACACGATATGAGAGCTGTGGGTTTGGTGCTTTTTATTGTGTTGAACATCGGCAGAAAATTTATACCGAAAACGGTACTGGATATTACGAAGTAGGAACGTTGGTAACAGTTTTTGGAAATGAAGTTTATAACAATGTGCATGTTGATTACGATAACCCTTTCGCAGACCCTTCTCCAGAACATATAGAGAGTCTGAATGCCGCCATAGAATCTGCTATGAGTGAATAAAAGTATATTGTTCTTTTTATACTGAATAAGAAGAGTTATTCTTTAGATAGAGTAATCGGCAGAAAAACCACTATTATATAGAGGAAAAGGTTTTATATGTCTGACGTGAATTACAAAAAAACATCAAAGATAATTTTCGCGCTGGTGATATTGCTTATCGCCGGTGCGGTTTTAGGATTTTCTGTTGCGAGGACTGCCGGAAAGAACCAGTTTATTGTACCGGTTCAGAAACAAGTCAGACTGGCCGAAGATTTATATATCGAAAATCCTGAAGTCTACCGTGATGTTGTTGTTCAAGGAATGGAAGAGGAGCCGCTTTTGATCCCTGCAGGGACAGAGGGCAAAGTCAAAGTTCTGTTCTCGTATTACAGTGTCTATAAATCAAACGGTGGTTATAACGAGTTTGCACGTAAACAGTATGATCGTGTGACTGTTGAATTCCCAATTGATAATGGATATGTCAAAGTAAGGTTTGCTTTTCAGCCGTCAGAATCATCCGGATCATTCGATTCATATATACTCGAAGACTATGACAGTACTCTTGCTGAATTGAATAACGCACTAAACGAGTTTCATAGCCAATGGATTTTCAGAGAACTGGTAGGCGGAATAATAGGCTTGGTGTTTTCTCTTATACTAGCAGGAGTTTTTTTTCTTATCCGCAAAAAGTCTGTTGAAGTTACAGTAGACTCAACGCTTTTAGGGGTAATAACTGCCGTAGACATCATCCTGATCATCGTTGATATTATTTCACTCTATACATTCACCCTCTACTTTTAGTTCTGTTAATTCCGAATTTAACTTACTAAAAGCATAGGAATTTGGCTTTGATTTCTTATTGAATATAACGAAAGGAGAGTTTCCTCTCCTTTCATTGATTTCTTGGAGACGTGACTCCGTCGAGTACGCGAGGAACGAAGCGTGCGAGACAATAAACCACCCGCTATGCGGGTGCGCGACAGAAGTTATACAAAGAAGTCACCTTCCCCTATAATCGAGGTGTTCAAGCCGAGATTATAGAAAGGAAAGGTGACGAAATGGCAAACGCCAGTAACAGTTTAGCGCACACAAAATGGATGTGTAAATATCACATAGTGTTCACGCCGAAATACAGGAGAAAGATAATCTTTAACCAGTATAAGGAAAGCATAGCAAAGATAT
>JAEEGL012204460.1_pt1 | contig 15348 bp, 15 predicted proteins | sample 9134231 | NCBI WGS metagenome assembly JAEEGL01 (sample SAMN16246548, study PRJNA631951) | gut metagenome | biome: gut microbiome; feature: rumen; material: fiber-attached | host: Bos | place: Iran: Karaj | collected 2018-10 | reverse complement strand
GCGAATTATGCGAAGGCTTGCGCAGTATGATATTTCAAACGAATTACTCGAATTGAAGTGGCCCGTCAATTCGAGTAATTCGTTTTTTATTGACCTGCGTAGCTTCGAGTAATTCGCTCAATTCGCCGTTACAAGTAGACCCCAACACCTACTTTTCGCCCTCTGTTCTTTTACATTTCTTTTAGGATTTGTAAAAGAAATGTAAAAGAAATGCAGTTAAACGCTTGAAAAACAGTGGGTTTTGGTGCTTTGTTTTTTCTATCCAAAGGGTAAAAATGTTATGGGGTGCAATATTTTCCGAGGGATGTCGTTATAGCAAAATATAAATATATAAAAACGGCAAAAAATATTGACACCATGGATATCAACGCATTGAACATTGACGAGAGCGCAAAGCTGAATGTGAAGGCTTGGCTCGAAGGAGATTACGATGAGGCTACGAAGCAGGCTATCCGCGAGATGGCTGCCAACCCTCAGGAGTTGAACGAGAGCTTCTACCGCCATCTGGAGTTCGGCACCGGCGGCCTGCGCGGCATCATGGGCGTGGGCACCAACCGCATGAACCGCTACACGGTTGCCATGGCCACCCAGGGCCTGGCCAATTATGTGAAGAAAGTCGTTAGCAGTGAGCAGGTAGCAGGTAGCGAGTTGCGTGCCGCCGTGAGCCACGACAGCCGCAACCACAGCCGCGAGTTTGCCGAGATTACGGCCAACGTGCTGGCCGCCAACGGCTTCAAGGTCTACTTGTTCGATGGCATGCGTCCCACACCGGAGCTGAGCTTTGCGGTGCGCCACTTCCACTGCCACACGGGCGTGATGGTTACCGCCAGCCACAACCCCAAGGAGTATAACGGCTACAAGGCCTATTGGAGCGACGGCTGCCAGCTGACGGCGCCGCACGACGAGGCTGTCATCGAGGAGGTGCTGAAAATCAAGAGTGTGGGTGACGTGAAGATGAGCGGTGGCGAGAAGAATATTCAGATTATTGGCGAGGAGGTGGACAAGGTGTACCTCGAGCGCGTGGAGAAGAACAGCCTCAACCCCGAGGTCATCAAGAAGCACCACGACGTGAAGATTGTCTACACACCGTTGCACGGCACGGGCATCACCCTGATACCGCGTATGCTGAAGCAGCTGGGCTTCACCAACGTGAATGTGGTGGAGGCCCAGGCGGTGCCCGATGGCAACTTCCCCACCACCCCCAGCCCCAATCCCGAGGAGAAGGCAGCCATGAGCATGGCTGTGGAGTTGGCCAAGAAGATTGACGCCGACATCGTCTTCGCCTCCGACCCCGACGCCGACCGCGTGGGCGTGGCCGTGAAGCGTCCCGACGGCGAGTGGATGCTGCTCAACGGCAACCAGACCATGAGTGTGCTGTTCTACTATATTGTCAAGCAGTGGCAAGAGAAGCAGCTGTTGACGGGTAACGAGTTTATGGTGAAGACCATCGTCACCAGCGAGTTGCCGGCCGACATTGCCACCCGTGCCGGTATCAAGATATACGACGTGCTGACCGGCTTCAAGTTCATCGGTGCCAAGATTAAGGAGCTCGAGGGCATGGAGACCTTCATTGCCGGTGGCGAGGAGAGTTACGGCTACATGATTGGCGACTTTGTGCGCGACAAGGATGCCGTGGCAGCCTGCTCGATGATTGCCGAGATTGCAGCCTGGGCCCTGGAACAGGGTAAGACCTTCTTCGACGTGCTGGTGGACATCTACAAGCAGTACGGCTTCTACAAGGAGGGTCTGCTGAGCGTGGTGCGCAAGGGCAAGAGCGGTGCCGAGGAAATTCAGCAGATGATGCGCGACTACCGCAGCAACCCGCCTGCCGAGATTGACGGCGAGAAGGTGGTATGCATCAAAGACTACCAACTGCACGAGAGTAAAGACCTCACCACCGGAAAGGTCACTCCCATCGACCTACCGAAGAGCAACGTGCTGCAGTTCTTCACCGACAAGGGGAACAAAGTCACCGTACGTCCCAGCGGCACCGAACCTAAGATTAAGTTCTACTTCGGCGTTAAAGGTGAACTCTGCTGCAAAGATTGTTTCGACAAGACCAACGAAGCTCTCGATGCCAAGATTGAGAGCATCAAGAAGAGCATGAAGCTAGTATAAGGCATGAATTTGCCAAGCAAGATACTGGAGCAGGCCGTGGAACAACTCTCCACGCTTCCGGGCGTGGGCAAGCGGTCGGCGCTGCGGTATGCGTTGCACCTGATGCGGGAGGACGAGCTGAAGGTGCGTGACCTCAGCGAGTCCCTGCTGCGCCTGAAGACCGACCTGCACCGCTGCCGCTACTGCCACAACGTGAGCGACACCGAAGTGTGTCCTGTCTGCTCGTCGGAGAAGCGCCAACGGGGCATCGTCTGTGTGGTGGAGAACGTGCAGGACGTGATGGCGTTGGAGAACACACAGCAGTATCGCGGCTTGTATCATGTGCTGGGCGGTGTGATTTCCCCTATCGACGGTATCAGTCCCAGCGATTTGCAGATTGCCTCGCTCGTGGAGCGTGTACGCACCGGCGTGCCCGACAAGGTGGAGGAGGTGGTCCTGGCCCTACCCACCACCATGGAGGGCGACACCACCAACTACTACATCAACAAGCTGCTGCAGCCGCTGGGGGTGAAGGTCACCACGCTGGCCCGTGGCGTCGCCGTGGGCGACAGCCTGGAGTATGCCGACGAAATCACCCTGGGCCGCAGCATAGCACACAGAATACCGTTTGAAGGATGAATATGAAACTGACAGTTATTGCCCTGATGCTGGCCCTGGTGGGTTGCGGCGGTAAGAAAGCACCCGACACGCCTCCCGTGCTGCCTGAGCCTGAGCCGGAATACACGCTGGAGGAGAACATCGGCATGATGCTACTGGTGGGCTTCCGTGGGACGGAGCTTGACTATGACAAGAATATTGAGATTATCAGTGCCTTGCGCGACTACCACGTGGGCAGTGTCATCCTGTTTGACTACGACGTGCCCACGGGTACCCGCGGTCGCAACATCAAGGATGCCGGGCAGCTGAAGCGGCTGTGTCAGCAGCTGAGGTCGTTCAACCCCACCTTGTTGATAGGCATCGACCAGGAAGGCGGCTACGTGTCCAGGTTAGCCACTCGATATGGCTTCCCCGCCATACCATCGGCTCAGAAATGCGCTGCCAAGGGCGCCGACACGGTGCGCCATTATGCCGACATGACCGGCCGGATGCTGGAGGAGATAGGCATCAACCTCGACTTCGCCCCCGTGGCCGATGTGAACGTCAACCCCGCCTGCCCCGTCATCGGTGGCATCGAGCGTAGCTTCTCGGGCGACCCCGCTGTGGTGCGCCGGTGTTGCATGATATGGAGCGAAGAGTTGCTCAATCACCACGTTGTCAGTTGCTGGAAGCATTTCCCCGGCCACGGCAGCGCTACAGGCGACACACACAAGGGGTTGGTGGATGTGACCAATACCTGGCAGCCCTATGAACTGGATCCCTACCGTCACGGTGAAAACGGGATGGAGCGCCTCATGCCATTCACGATGGTAATGACCGCCCATGTCATCAACCGCCAGCTCGACCCCTCGGGCCTGCCGGCATCCCTCTCGCCCAAGATAACCTCCTATCTGCGCGACACGCTCGACTTCCAGGGCGTTATCGTCACCGACGACCTCGCCATGGGCGCCATCGTGCAGCAGTACAGCTTCGAGAAGGCCGTCCGCATGGCCGTGTTGGCCGGTGCCGACCTGCTGTGTCTGAGCAACAACGGCGGCACATACGATGTCAACATGGTGCCTCGCGCCGTCAAGGTCATCAAGCAGATGGTGGAGGACGGCACCGTCAGCGCGGAGCGTATCGCACAGAGTGCCGAGCGGGTGCGCAGCCTGCTCTAGCCGGGCGAAATGCAGACTTTGGAGAGAGTATGTGCAAGGGGTTGATGTCCAGGATGGTGAACTTTTTTCACCATGGTATAAAAATATTTCGTAATTTTGCACTTATCGATAAAGAGCAAACATAAGTAATAACACACTAAACAATTGAACATTATGGCTAAAGAAACAACCGACGCCGATGCCTTGAAGTTGGAGAAGCTGAAAGTGCTCCAGAGCACGCTGGACAAGATAGAGAAGAGCTATGGCAAGGGCTCCATCATGAAGCTGGGCGACCGTCCCAACGAGCAGATCGACGTCATCTCGACGGGCTCCATCAGTCTTGACAATGCGTTGGGCGTGGGCGGTTTGCCGCGCGGCCGCGTCATCGAGATCTACGGTCCCGAGTCGAGCGGTAAGACCACCTTGGCCATCCAAGCCATCGCCGAGTGCCAGAAGAAAGGTGGCATAGCAGCCTTCATCGATGCCGAGCATGCCTTCGACAGTTTCTATGCCAAGAAGCTGGGAGTCGATGTGGATAACCTCCTGGTGTCGCAGCCCGACAACGGCGAGCAGGCTCTCGAGATAGCCGACAACCTGATTCGTTCCGGTGCCATTGACATCATCGTCATCGACTCGGTGGCAGCCCTGACCCCCAAGGCCGAGATTGACGGCGACATGGGCGACAGCAAGGTAGGCCTGCAGGCCCGCCTGATGAGCCAGGCCATGCGCAAGCTCACCGCCACCATCAGCAAGACCAACTGCTGCTGCATCTTCATCAACCAGCTGCGTGAGAAGATAGGTGTCCTCTTCGGCAACCCCGAGACCACCACCGGCGGCAACGCCCTGAAGTTCTACGCCTCGGTGCGTATCGACATACGCCGCACGCAGGCCATCAAGGACGGCGACCAGAACATCGGCAACCGCGTCAAGGTGCGCATCGTGAAGAACAAGGTGGCCCCACCCTTCCGCACTTGCGAGTTCGACCTCATGTTCGGCGAGGGCATCTCCAAGCTGGGCGAGATTATCGATATCGGAGTGGAGCTCGACATCATCCACAAGAGCGGCTCGTGGTTCAGCTACGGTGACGCCAAGCTGGCCCAAGGCCGTGAGGCGCTGAAGCAGCTTCTGCGTGACAATCCCGAGCTCACCGAGGAATTGGAGGGCAAGATTCGTGCTGCCCTGAAGGAGAAATCGGCCATAGAATGAAAAAGAGACTGTTCATCATAGGATTGCTTATGCTCCTATGCGGCGCCGCGGGAGCCCAGACGACAGACAGCGTGGCTACCGGGCGCGAGCTGGGCAGCGAGCCGCGGGTCAAGCGGTCGTACGAGCGCAACGTGCTCGGTGCGCCGGTCTACTACGACACGCTGGGCAACGTCATAGGACAGGCGGTGCCGGCCGACAGCTTCTACCACCGTCCCAAGCACCACTTCCGCAACCGGCTGGAGGACCACTTCTCAGCCTTCTTCCTCGAAGGACAGCTGATGACCGGCAGCCGCGACATGGCCCTCGGCGGCCAGCTCGCCTATGTGCCGCAGCGCTGGGGCGCCTACCTGGGCGGCAACGTCGGCCTGCAAGGTCCTTACATCAAAGCGGGTCCTGTGTGGCGCATGTCCGATTGCAGCAACGAAATCGACTGGCAGCTTTACGCCGGCGTCAACATCTGCCGCCGGCCGGGTGCCGAGATAGGTTTACGCATGGCCGCCCCGCGCATGTGGAGCAACTTCTGCTGGACTTCCTACTCGATGACATTCGGCTATGCCAACAACATGGGATATATCACCCTCGGTTTCAGTCTCACCCTGTCGACAGTACTGGCATTGATTTGGTAGCATTATGGCGGAGTATGTGATTGACGAGGCGCGCGAAGCGTGCGAGATGCAGGCCCGATACCTTGAGCTGGTCAACGCCTGCCGTGCGTTGAAGCCGCTCTCCTCCGACGAGGAGCAGGGCATCCTGCGGGCCTACACCATGGCCCGCGAGGCCCATGCCGGCACACGGCGCAAGAGCGGCGAGCCCTACATCTTCCATCCGCTGGCGGTGGCTCTCATCGCCGTCAAGGAGGTGGGCCTCGGTCCCACGGCGGTCATCGCGGCCCTGTTGCACGACGTGGTCGAGGACACCGACATCACCATCGAGGAGCTGCGCATGGTCTTCGGCGACCGCGTGGCCAAGATTGTCGACGGCGTCACCAAGATAGACGACGTCATGCTGCTCCAGCAGTCGGAGAGCAAGCAGGCAGAGAACTACCGCAAGATACTGCTCTCGATGTGCAACGACGCCTACGTCATCTTCCTCAAGCTCTGCGACCGCCTGCACAACATGCGCACCCTCGACTCGATGAAGGACACCAAGAAGCTCATCATCGCCAGCGAGACCTCCTATCTCTACATCCCCCTGGCCCACCGTCTGGGCCTCTACAGCATCAAGACCGAGCTCGAGGAGCTCGTTATGCGCTATACCAACCCCGAGAAGTATGCCGAGATAGAAGCCAAGATAGCCGCCACCGCCGGCACCGGCGAGCAGCTGCAGGAATGTCTGGTCGAGCCTGTGCGCCGCATGCTCGACGAGGCCGGCTACCAGTATTCGCTGAAGACCCGCGTCAAGTCGGTCTACAGTTGCTGGAAGAAGATAGAGAACAAGCATGTGGCTTTTGAGGAAATCTACGACCTCTATGCCATGCGCATCGTCCTCAAGGGCATCCCCCGCGAACACGAGAGGGAGGAGTGCTTCAAGATATACGCCATGATATCCGGCGCCTTCGAGCCCAACCCCAAGCGCTTCCGCGACTGGATCACCCACCCCAAGAACAACGGCTATGAGTCGTTGCAGACCACCGTCATGACGCCCATCGGCCGCTGGGTGGAGGTGCAGATACGTACCGAGCGCATGGACACCATCGCCGAGAAAGGTATGGCGGCCCACTTCCTCTACAAGGAGGCGCATCCCGAAGAGCAGATTGACGAAAACCCCTTCGAGGAGTGGCTCGCACAGATACGTACCTCGCTCGAGCAGAGCGACAAGAGCGCCCTCGACCTCGTCGAGGAGTTCAAGGAGGCCCTCTACACCAAGGAGATATACCTTTTCACCCCACAGGGAAAGACCGTCACCCTGCCGTCGCGCAGCACGGTACTCGACTTCGCCTACGCCATCCACACCGACCTCGGGCACCACTGCATCGGCGCTAAGGTCAACGCCCGTGTGGTCAGCCGCAACGAACGTCTCCACACCGGCGACCAGGTGCAGGTGCTCACCACCGAGAACACCATGCCCTCCGAGGAGTGGCTTGCCGACTGCCAGACGCCCCACGCCCGCGAGGCCATCAAGCTGGCCCTGCGTTCGCAACGCAAAGGATACTCCGCCGAAGGCCGTCGTCGCCTCTCCGAATATCTCAAGAAACTGCGTCTGCGCAACAACCCGCAGAACCTCGGACAGCTGAAGCGCTTCTTCAGCCAGCCGTCCGACATCGACCTCTTCTACGACTTGGCCGTCGGCAACATCACCGAGCGTCAGGTGGCCGAATGCTTCGGCAAGGCACGTCCCGAGCCCAGCTTCTTCTTCCACGAGACGCAGACCACCCCCTTCCTCCTCGACCGCGAGTATGAGAGTTACCCCACCGAGATGGCGCCATGCTGCAAACCCGTGCAGGGCGACCAGGTGGTGGGCATCGTCCAGGGCAACCGCATCATGGTGCACCGCACCGGCTGCAAGGTGGCCATGGACGAGATGGCCAACCACGAGAACCATGTGGTGCGCGCCAAATGGCGTCCCGGCGAGCAGCTCTCCCTCCTCACCGGTATCGGCCTCACGGCCATCGACCGCAAGGGACTGCTCCAGGAAATCACCCGTCATATCTCCGACGAGCTCGACCTCAACATGCGTGCCATCACCCTCGAAGCCTCCGAAGGAGTGGCTCGCGGCATGATAATGCTCTATGTCAACGACGTGGAGAACCTCAATGGACTGATTAGCAAACTAGAATCTATCGATGGAGTCGAAGAAGTGCACCGCATTTGAACGATTGAGCGACATCCTCGACACCCTCCGCCGCGAGTGTCCGTGGGACCGGGTGCAGACGATGAAGAGTCTGCGCTACCTCACCATCGAGGAGGTGCACGAACTCTCCGAAGCCATCGTCAGCGGCAACACCGACGACCTCAAGAAGGAACTCGGCGACCTGGCCATGCACATCCTCTTCTACTGCAAGCTGGCCGAGGAGGCAGGCCTCTTCACCACCGAGGACGTCTACAACACCATCTGTGACAAGCTCATCGACCGCCACCCTTTCATCTACCACCGTGACCAGTACCACGGCGAGAGTTGGGAGCAGCTGAAGATGCGCGAGAAAGACCGCCGCGGCGTCCTCGACGGGGTGCCCGACTCGCTGCCGTCGCTCGTCAAGGCCGTCCGCATGCAGGAGAAAGTGGCCGGTCTCAAAGACTATAAAGGCCTTAAGGACCCTAAGGAATTTAAAGGCCTTAACGACCTCAATCCTACCGAAGAGGAGTTTGGCGACTACCTCTTCGCCCTGGTCGACTGGGCCCGCCGCCACGGCATCAACGCCGACGACGCCCTCTGCGGTGCCAACCACCGCTTCAAACAGCAATACGAGGCGGCCTCTCCGAGGCCGCCGCTCAAAAGCCCCACGCAGGCGTAGCGCCGTGCTGGGGTGGGGGACGACACCCCGCCACCATCAATGAAAGAAGAAAAGGAAAACAAACAAAACATAGATACATGGAATTTAAACTCAACACCATAGAAGAGGCTATCGAAGACTTCCGCGAGGGCAAGTTCGTCATCGTAGTCGACGACGAAGACCGCGAGAACGAGGGAGACTTCATCATGGCCGCCGAGAAGATAACCCCCGAGCACGTCAATTTCATGCTCAAGAACGGCCGCGGCGTGCTCTGCGCCCCCATCACCGAGCAGCGCTGCCACGAGCTTAACCTCGACATGCAGGTGCACGACAACACCTCGCTCCTCGGCACCCCCTTCACCGTCACCGTCGACAACCTCGAGGACGGCTGCACCACCGGCGTCTCCATGCACGACCGCGCCAGCACCATCCGTGCCTTGGCCGACCCTGCCACCCGAGCCGACCAGCTGGGCCGTCCGGGACATATCAACCCCCTGCGCGCCCGCAACGGCGGCGTGCTCGTCCGCGCCGGCCACACCGAGGCCGCCGTCGACCTGGCCCGCCTCGCCGGCCTCTACCCCGCCGGCGCCCTCATCGAAATCATCAACGACGACGGCACGATGGCCCGCATGCCCCAGCTGCAGGAGGTGGCCAAACGCTTCGGCCTCAAGATAGTCACCATCAAAGATCTCATCGCCTACCGCATCGCCCACGAGTCGCTCATCCGCAAGGAGCAGGAGGTCTTCCTGCCCACCCAATGGGGCAACTTCCAACTTATCGCCTACACACAGCTCGACAACGGTAACACCCACATGGTGCTCAAGAAAGGCGAATGGGAGGAGGACGAGCCCGTCCTGGTTCGTGTCCACTCCAGCTGCGCCACTGGCGACATCTTCGGCTCGTGCAAGTGCGACTGCGGCGAGCAGCTGCACCACGCCATGCAGATGATAGAGCGCGAAGGCAAGGGACTCATCGCCTACATGAGCCAGGAAGGCCGTGGCATAGGACTGGTCAACAAACTCAAGGCCTACCACCTGCAGGAGATGGGACTCGACACCGTCGACGCCAACCTCAAGCTCGGCTTCAAGGCCGACGAGCGCGACTACGGCATCGGTGCCCAGATACTCCGTGACCAGCACGTCACAAAGATGCGCCTCATCACCAACAACCCCGTCAAACGCACCGGCCTCGAAGGCTACGGCCTCGAAGTCACCGAGATAATTCCCATCGTTGTCGAGCCCAACAAGTATAACGAGCGCTATCTCAGGACGAAGCAAGACCGCATGGGGCACGACCTGCACTTGGGATAATCCCGCGCGGCAGTTTTCGGAGTGAACGTTAATTGCCGTGAATTATCCGTTAATTACCGTGAATTGATTATACGAGGATGGCGGTGGTTCCGCGCCAATGCGTTGCCGACGGTAGGGACACGGCGTGCCGTGTCCGCAGCAGGCATCGGTGTCTCTTTTCCGTCGCTTGCGGACAGGGCACGCCCTGTCCCTACAGGGGTGCGGTGTCGTCCTGCACCCCGCTGCGCGGTAATCCATAGATCCATAAGTATATGTATTTATAAGATTTATGGATTACGCCCGCAGGGCGGGAGAGTCCCCGCTACGCGGTAATCCTTAGATCCAGATGTGTGTGGATTTATAAGATTTATGGATTACGCCCGCAGGGCGGGATGCTCCCCGCTGCGCGGCAATCCATAGATCCAGGTGTGTGTGGATTTACAGGATTTATGGATTTCGCCCGCAGGGCGGGAGATAGGTCAGCGGCGTCGGACGACGAGTTTCTTGGTGACGGTGCCGCGCGGTGTGGCGATGCGGACGAGGTAGGGGCCCGCAGGGAGGGCGCTGATGTCGAGCGTGGCGCTGTAGCCCGCGGCTTTCTGTTCATCCACTTTCACGCCGGCGGCGTTGAAGACCTCTATCTCCTGCAGGCCGAAGCCGGAGGTCACCAGCACGTGGTCGGCTGCGGGATTGGGTTGCAGGTTGACGTACCGCTCCAGCAGCCGCACCGAAATGCCAGTGGTATCGACAATGGTGGTGTCGACAATGGTGGTGTCGACGATAGTGGTGTCTCCGCCGGTGCCGGTAGTGTCAATGGAGGAGGGGTCGCCAAGAATGAACGACGTCGGAGTGACCGTCCACGAACTATAGACAGTAGTGTCGTAGTTCGCCGTGGCGTAGTGGCACTGCTTGCGTACCTGCACACGGTAGCACTTGTCCTGAGGAAGGCCGAAGAAGGTATAGCTGCTGTCGGTTGTCTCGGCCACCGTGTCGACCTCACCGTCGGTCGAGTAGAGCCGTACGTTGTAGGTGGTGCCCTCCTCGACACTGTACCAGTTCACCGTGGCACCGTCGCCGGTCAGGTCCGTCAGCGACAGCGTGTGGGTCTCCTCGTCCAACGGCTTGCAACGAAACCCGATAATGGGAAAGGAGAAGCCCCAGTCCATATCGATTGTAGAATAACCCTGACGGTCATAGAACTGAGTGGTATCCGGGTAGCCCACATACCAGAAATGGCACAGTGCCGGCGGCGTATCGTACCACCCCGAGTATTCCGACGGGTAGAAACTGGAGTCGCTACTACTGAAATACTCCCTGCCCACATAGAATGTGTCCGACATTCGGTTGATCTGCATGGGTGTGTTAAAATAGAACTCCACACAGGGCATATCGCTGGTATAAGGAGAGGGGGATTGAAACTGGTATCGGAACAAACACTGCTTGATATTGTCCGGCGCCAGCGTAATGGAATCGACATACGACAATGTCCTCCTCGGGGGAAAGGGCAAATCCACAGTCCCTGTCGCCCGCTGCATCAACACTGCGCGATAAACAGGGATGATGCTGTCGAACGAACCGTTCCGACAATTGTTTCTCATGGTCAAAGCAACACCATATACCGTCACAGTATCTTGCGGCACATACTGCTGCACCAGCAGCCCCCCCGGCAGCGGGCCGCACGACAGGCCCTGTACCCTGACCCGCAGATCCTTTGTTGGCAGCGGGTTGAACATGTAGACGCCGGAATCCGCCATGGTCATCACGTCTTGCGCCATTACTGACATGCAGGCCAACAGCAACGCCGCACAAACGCTTACCTTCTTTAAAGAATTATTTCTCATTGTATAGTTTTTATATAATAATGTTATTTACTTTTACTCCATTTCAATAATCATAGCACCTCCGTATTCCAGGCTTTTAGAGTGTTTCCAGCAGTCAGGCTGATGGCAATACAAAAAAACAGCAGTATTTTATTATTCATTGTCATGTCTATTCAATAAATAATTCATAATGAGGGACAGTGTCAATAGAGAAGACTTCGATGGCAGGCCACTTATAACCACAACATCCCCCATCATATACCCCACCTTCAAACAATGTGCCTATAACATAATAGTATCTGACAATTCCAGGCTGGACAAGAGAAGAAAACTCTTCAGGCACGGAAATGAACAACTGGCCATCGTGGGATAGATCTTCGATGTGCATCCCGCAATCGGACTCGCGCACTCCATCTTCGCCAAATTGGAAATTGGTTTCGACATTGTATCCCGCAACAGCCAGCGTATCACCCAGATGTTCTTCCCGACTCGCACGGTAGCAACTGAAGTTGTCGTTTACCTGTTTGACCGAATTGTAGTCATCCCAGACGACTTCTTTCTCGCCTGGAGCGTAGTCTGCGCATTCATGTTTCTTTACGCAAGAAGCTGCAAGCAATGCTATTAGGAAAATGATGATTAATCGTCTCATAATAATACATTTAATGATTTGACTTCAGTTCTTCGATTTGTCTCCGCAGGGCGGGGGCGGCGGGGTCAGCGACGCTGGACGAGGAGCTTCCTGATGACGGAGCCGGCGGGGGTGGCGATGCGGACGAGGTAGGGACCCGCAGGGAGGGTGCCGACGTCGAGGGTGGCACGATTGCCTGCCAGAGAGAGTTACGGCATATGGTTGAGCCTTTATAATACTCAACGGGAGCAATATAAAGAGTAAAAATATGTTTTTTTCATCGTTTATTGTATTGTATTTGTGTCAATTTCGATAGCACTAAGACTGACCCATCTATAGCAACACCCCTTGATAGGAGGGATATCCTGATATATGATTTTGCCGGTTATGAAGAGTTGATTCTGGGAAAAAACATCCAAGTGTTCCCGGAAGAAAACAAGTAACGCAGTGTCCGTCTCCTGTTCTCCACCCAATCCTATCCGAATCGTATTTGTGCGACCCTGGTCATAATAGCCATTGTGGTCACTGTTGGCCGTTAGTGTGAATCCATAAGAATAATCCAGTTCTGACTCGTGCCATATCATGGGATCAACACCAGGCTCCCCATAATACAGCCATCCCTTCACTTTAATGGTGTCTCCAGCATGTTCTTTTATTGTGGAAGGATGACAGTGGAAATAGTCAAGAAACTCTCTCACACTATTATAGTCTGTCCATGATATAGAGGCATTCTCTGGAGCATAGGGAGTTTCACACGGAGTGTCGCACTGCTTCTCCTTGCAGGAAAACATCATGAACGGCAACAGCACAAGCGGAATTAATTGTTTGATTTGCATATCTTATTATTTTACTTGTTTGACTTCAATTCTTTAATCTGTTTCTGGAGGCCACCGTCACGGCATTATCTCGTGTCACTATTTGGGCATTGACCATTTGAATATTCAATGTAAGGACTGCCAATAAAATTATTATTATCCGATTCATCTTTGTCCCTCCTCCACTGCTGTTGTGTCTAGGTATATGCGATATGCATAGTCCCATATCTCACCTGTTTCAATCAGTCGGTTGATACAGGAAGTGTCTAAGCCGTCGGTATTGGCACACGTATCACAATAATAGGGCACTCCATAATTATCCTCACATTCGTATAAAGGGAGCGTCCATACCGCACGGAATGGTTTTTCAACCAAAACATGTTCTTCCCAGTGGTCTATCCAGCCTTCCGGGGTGTTGCCTGCATAATAGTCTTCCAACGTAAAATCCATTATTACCATATCCCCATAACCATCATAGGAACTTGGAATAATATAAAAACCTGCAGTTAACGGATAGATCCCTGCCAGCTGTGGCTTATCCCATCTTAGTTTCAAGTCGTTTTTTGTTGTTAGATAATACTGAGGCAGTTCTGCACCAGATTTATATTCAACTATCGACCAAGGGACACGAACATCCTGTAGTCCAAAATAACGGCACCCTTCGCACCCCACGATGAACCAAGAGACTAGTGTGATTACACAGAGCAATACTTTCTTTTTCATAACACATTTTTACTTGTTCGACTTCAATTCATCCAGCTGCCTCTGCAGGAGTTTTCATGGCTTTAATTTTGCGGAATTGTATCAACACTGATTAATTCTAAGCCCGTACCCTTTGTGCAATACATCGACTCTTCATATACTACGAGTCCTGTTACATACAACGTCTTGTCGTAAAAAGATATTGGAATTTCAATAATGGAGGTGTCGTTTTGTTGTATGTACATCACGTGACCGGAACCGCTTTCATCAAAGAATGTTTGTAGAAGTGTCCTACTGTCTTGTGGTGTGACAGCCATTCCATATTCCTTAAAGTATAAATGACCATACACCTTGACAGTATCTCCAATATGCTCAAGTATTGTTTGTTCATAACCTCCGAAATATTTTTTAAACGTAATTACACTGTTGTATCCATGCCAGTCAAGCTCATAAGGAGAATATGACTTGCAAACGGGTGGGCGACCGCAGCCGGTCAGTAATAATACAACCACCACCAAGGCACATTGTATTAATCTTTTATTATTCATGGCTTGTAAACTTTAGTTCTTCCATTTGTTTCTGCAGGTCGATGACGTAGAGGGTCAGCTCCTCGACCTTCTGGAGTAGGCATGCTGTAAGAATATGTCTTTTCATATTGCTAATGCTTGAATTATTAACGTATTCCTGTCTGCTTTATTGCTTCCGTGCATTGTCTTGTCTCCCCGCTGCGCGGCAATCCATAGATCCAGATGTGTGTGGATTTATAAGATTTATGGATTACGCCCGCAGGGCGGGAGATGGATTAGCGGCGTCGGACGACGAGTTTCTTGGTGACGGTGCCGCGCGGCGTGGCGATGCGGACGAGGTAGGGGCCCGCAGGGAGGGCGCTGACGTCGAGCGTGGCGCTGTAGCCTGCGGCTTTCCGCTCACCCACCTTCACGCCGGTGGCGTTGTAGACCTCTATCCGCTGCAGCCCGAAGCTGGAGAGCACCTGCACCCGCTCTGTCGCCGGGTTGGGCTGCAGGCCGACGTACCGCTCCAGCAGCCGCATCGCGATGCCCACCGTGTCAACATGTGTGGTGTCGATGTGCGTAGTGTCGATGTACGTGGTGTCTACGTGCGTGGTGTCGGTGCCTGTGCTGTCAATGGGATTAAGGTCGGGAGGCGTCAGTATGGGGAAGATGTACGGGTAAATGGTCTGCGGCACTCCGGGATGGTCGTTGTCGTAATAGATGCAGACGAGGGAATCGTTCCTATTATACAGGTGGACGATTCTCACTGGCGACATTCCATATGAGTAGCCTGTTATCATCACCATTGGAATCAAATAACGTATCTCCCCGCTGTCGGGGCCGGACTCCACCATGGCGGTCTTCCATGTGCGTTGGGTGATTCCCACGTAGAAGGAGTCGGTCATCGTGACCGCGCTGTCGAAATAGACCTCGTAGACAGGCCGCGGCGGCACTGGTTGGAGATTGCCCATGATGTTGTCCATCTTGTAGTAGTAGGCCACGGGGGTCGTCCGGGGATGCACGTACAGCGAGTCGCTCGCCCTGACCAGTCCTCCGCCTATAGGCTTGTACAGGGACAGATACTCGAAACAGTTC
>JAEEGL016458573.1_pt1 | contig 15349 bp, 12 predicted proteins | sample 9134231 | NCBI WGS metagenome assembly JAEEGL01 (sample SAMN16246548, study PRJNA631951) | gut metagenome | biome: gut microbiome; feature: rumen; material: fiber-attached | host: Bos | place: Iran: Karaj | collected 2018-10 | reverse complement strand
GAAAACACAAACATACTTCTGGAAGGCGGCAGAAAAATTGGCGAAGAAATGTCTAACCTTGCAAATGTTTCGCTCCAGATTACAAGCGCAATAAACGAAATGGCCGCAAATTCAAACGAAATTACAAAATCGGTTGAGCTTTGCCGCAATCTGAGTGATGAAAACCAGAGCAATTTGTCTGACCTTAAAGAAGAAGTAGATTTGTTCAAGATAAATTAAAAATGACAAGTTCTGCATTTTATGTTATAATAAACTTCAGGAGTAAAAAACAGGAGTTTAAAAATGCAGGATTTTATCTTCAGAATTTCACCAAATATTGTTTTGGGGTCTTATACTGTCAGTCGGCTTGGCATACAGGCTTTGGAATGGGGTTCACGTTATATGGTTATTATGGACCCTATCCTTCTTGAAGTAAAAATGCAGGAAAAAATTGTTTCCGCACTTAATGATCGCAAGCTTGATCACTTTGTTTTTAACGAACTTACCGATGGAACTTCTACAAAAACAATTCAACGTGCACTTGCACTTGCAAAAGAAAGCCATGTTCACGGAATTATTGCCTGTGGTGGCGCAAAAGCACTTAACATTGGACGTTGTGTTGCAGCCCTTTACAATGAAGTTCACGATTTTTATAACTTTGTAGACGGAGCGCTTCCAACAACATCTCCAATTTCATGTATTTGTGTACCTACAACGTTCCGTACACCTTTTGTATTTACAAATCAGATTCCTGTTACAGATTCACGAAATCATCAGCTTAAGATGCTTAAGGTTCAGAATAATCTTACAAAGCTTGTGCTTATAGACCCTAACCTTATGCTTACACTTACCGATAACCAGAAATCTTCTATTTCGATGGAAGTTTTGAGCATGGGTATAGAAGGCTATTTAAGCCAGAAGGCAAACTTCTTTAGCGATATGTTTGTAGAAAAGGGTCTTGAGCTTCTTTCTTATGCGCTCGACGGTTCTCCTAGCCTGGATATTACTACTCCGGAAGAAATTCTTCTTGCACAGGCAGGTTCAATGATTTCGCTTGCAACATCTTCAAGTTCTCTTGGACTTTGTTCGCTTCTTGGACTTACAATTAATTCCCGCTATAAGATTGATAAATCGCTTGTTTCTTCCATTCTGCTTTCTTATGCAGTTGAAGATGCGGCTCAGTTTAAAGCAGCCCGCCTTGAAAAGCTTGCACACATTATGCGCGCAGTTCCAGAGGATGTAACTGGTGAAGAAGCAATCAAGATGTTTGTAGACTACATCCGTCAGAAAATTGCTAAATTCAACCTGCCGGCACGCCTTAAGGATCTTCAGCTTTCTATTGAACAGCTTTCTCTTGCGGTAGAAGACGTACGCCCTGTAGACATTATCAATAATCTGCCACGCAGCATGACTACAGACGACATTTTTGACTTTGTAAAGAACGCATACTAAAAGGAAACCAGTCACATTTTATGATTGAACCAGGAAAACTTTTTCAGCTCAAGGGTGGACAAAAGCGCCGCAAGCTTGCACTTACCTTTGGTGCACTTGAACGCGACATTCTTGGTATTGCCGAAAAAGGAACAGAATACTCGTTTACAACGCTTCCACGCGCACAATACATAATACAAATCACAAAAATCCTGCTGGAAGACCCAAAGCTGCCTCCACAAGCCGCACAGGAGCTTAATGTTCTGCTGCAGACACAGCCATTAGACGAGCTTCGCATCTGTAACTGCGCGCGAAATCATCTTCTGGCAATAATAGGCACTTTCCCGGCAGAATGGGACCTTGTAATTGCACCACACCCGCATCCAAACAACCCGGACGGCACAACACGTCAGAGAGATTTTTTCCCGGGTGTAGCAGTTTATGCAGAAGACATCCGTTCTCCGTTTAATATGGGCTCTATTTTCCGTACAGCAGAAGCAATGGGAGCAGAAAAGGTTTACATTTCTCCGTGCTGCGTAGACCCCGAGCAGCCGCGTGCCATCCGCAGTGCCATGGGCTGTATAGAAACTATGGGATACACACGCGCCGCCTTAAACGAACTTCCGCCAGACATTCCTGTTTTTGCACTTGAAACAGGCGGAACAGACATAAATGAATTTGTTTTTCCAAAGCAGGGAATATGCATCATCGGCTCCGAAGAGCTTGGCGTTAGCCCCGAAGCCTTAAAACGTGCAGATTACGGACGCGTAACAATTCCTATGAAAGGACTTAAAGCGTCGCTGAATGTTGGGGTTGCGTTTGGAATATTAATGCAAAAGTGGGTTGAAAGCCTTAATTAGCCAGCAAGCTGTGAACCAATTTTTTCAACAATAAAATCAAGCTTTTCTTTAGAATCAATTCCAAAAAATTCAAGAACCTTCTGATTTATCTGGAAAAATTCTGCTTTTCCATCTTTGTAATACTGAAGAATATCTGCAAGATAAACTGTATAAACAAGGCTCTTAATTTCTTCCGGCGCATATTCCGGATTATTATGAAAGCGGATTCCCTGGGCAATATTTTCCGGGAACGCCCATTTTTGTGCAAGCATATAACAGCCGCGGCTGTGGCCAAAATCCTTTTCAAAAAGCTCGTAAAGCCTGCCGTCCGGGTCAACAGAAGCGGCCAGATCTTTTACAGGAGCCTTTTGTTCTTCTGTAGCAACCTCAAGCAAAAGGCATTCTATATCGTGGAAAAGACCACAAAGATAAACCTCTTCCAGATCAAGCGCAAGCTCCGGATAATTTTTGGCAATGTTATATGCATAAAAAGCAACATCGTATTCATGCTGCCAGAAACCACGAACATCGTCTTGTTTTTTTATAAGCCTTATTTCTTTATTTTCCGGTGTAATAAGAGCTTCTACAGCCTTGCAACCAAGCAGCGCATAAGCATCTGTGAGCTTTGAACATTTATGGCCATCAAAATCTACTTTTCTGAGTAACAACAAAGCAAGAGAAATATCTTTGGAAATATATTCTATAAGCGCATTGTCATCGCTCTTTTTATCTGCTGCCAGCTCTGCAAAACCTTTAATCGATTCTTCAAAAACAGGAATAGTTTCTATCTGGTCTATAAATGTTCCATAAAGCTTATCCATGTCTTTGTTTATCTGATCATTAAGCGGCAGAAGCATCTGTGTAATTGTTTCTTTATCTGTAGAGAAGAACTTGTAGCTGTCACGCGGAAGTCCTATTTTTCGCAGCATAAGCACGATAATGATAATTCCAAGACCCGCGCCTTCTGTCTGGTCTATAACACGCGAAATTACCTGCTTAGGATCCTCGTATTTGCGCGCAACCTTAAGCTTTTCCCTTATTCGTTTTTCTTCAAAAACTGTAATTATTGAATTATTGCGGATTTCAATCTTAACGCCTTCGTCATAAAGCTGAAGGATAAGCTTTATATAAAGCCCTGCTTCCTTTTGCAATTCAAGGTAATGCTCCAGATCAGAAAGCATGTCTTCCTTGAACGTTACCATTCCTTCGTGGTAATCCATTTCATCATTTATGTCGAGCTTTTTTTCGTTAAAATATACGCGCTTAGTATTTGCTTTTTTTGCATTTGTAAGGAGTTCTCCAAGACAAAAGATAAGATTATCAATCATGTGCTCCTGATGGCTTCGCTCTAAAAAATATGTAAGAACTTCCTGGATATATGTTTCCTTCTGCCTTGGCAATGTATACGAAACAATTTCCAACGGTGTATGAAGCTGCACAGCGAGATTAATCTTTTCTTTGTCCTGATCCGAAAGAAATCTGAACTTCCTCTCCATATCCTTATATTTTATTGCATAATTTCAATATTGTAAAACTTTTTTTTGCCACCCCAAAACTGTTTTTCTATACCAAATTCTTACAACTTATGGTATAATTTAGTATTATGCGACGGTATTTTTTGTTGCTTGTGACCTCGACGATACTCATTTTGAGCTTTGGACTTTCTACGCTTGTGTCCTTAAAATCGCTTGATAAGGTTGTGAAACAAAACAATGTCGAAAACTCCGTCATCTATGCAAATGAAGTTTCAAACACAGTTGTTGATGTGTTCTCGGAGGCTGTTGCCGTTTCTCAGGCAATGAACAATACTCTTATCCGTGCAATTCTTGACAACAAGCAGAACTATACGCAGGAAGAAAAAGATATAATCATTACAAAATATCTTTCTGATATAGTTTCTACCTTTGGTTATTCCACCGCGTTCCTTGCAGATGACAAAACTATGGGCTATTACGCCGAAAGCGGCTTTTTAAAAACAATTGATCCTTCTAACCCCGATGATGACTGGTACATTCCGTTTAAGGAATCAGGTAAGCTTTACGAGCTCAACGTAGACAATGACCAGGCTAACAACAACCGCATGACAATTTATATAAATGCACGTATGAAGGATAGTTCCGGTCGATTCGTTGGTGCTTGCGGCGTTGGTGTTCCAGTACGTCAGGTTATGATGCTGCTCCAGTCTCTGGAAGCACAAAGCAACATTTCCATAAAACTTGTATCCCGGGACGGAATTGTAAGGGTTGCAAGAAGCGGTCAGCTTGTTCTGCAGCGTACAGAGCAGGAAATCCGTGATATGCTCAAGGATTATATTTACTCTGATCCATATCTTTATATTACAAAGGGTGCAGATGCTTACACAATCATAAAATACATTCCTGAATGTGACTGGTTTACGGTAATTGAATATGCTGGCGGAAAAACTTCGATATTCTCTACAATGCTGTTTAAAAACCTTATGACCTGTCTTGCAATAATGCTTGCAGTTCTTATCCTTATAAACTTTGTGCTTAATAACTTTACAAAGCATACTGAAAAGGTTGTAGAAGAAGCTATGGAAGATCAGCTTACCGGCCTTAAAAACAGACGCGCCTACTCTCTTGAAATTGAACAGATTAATATGCTGCCGTCACTTAAAAATGTTTCTGTAGCCACAATGGATATAAACGGCCTTAAGATTACAAATGATAACTATGGTCATACCGCTGGTGATGATTTACTCCGCGGCGGTGCAAGCATAATAAAAACTTACTTTGGCAACAACGGCTGGAAGGTTTTCAGAACCGGTGGCGACGAATTTATTGCAATTACAACCGAGCCTATTCCTGACAAGGTTGCTGTTACTAAAGGCTTTAAGCTGCAGCTCGATGATTTCCACCACGAACTGATTAAAGAACTTTCTGTTTCTATTGGAATTGCCAAGGGAGATGAAGAAGATATTTCTTGTGTAGAAGACCTTATCAAAATTGCAGATAAAAAGATGTATGCCGATAAGGAAGTCTTCTACAGTGATTACAGACACGAGCGCAGAAAACGCTAACGCTAGTTGTTGCAGCAGTCACCCTGACCGCATTCACCTTCGCCGCAGCCGTTACCGCCACAGCCTCCGCAGCCACCACAACCCCTGTTTGATTCAAGCTGTTCAAGTTCTTCAGCTGTTATATCGCGGACTTCTACAACTTCAATATCAAAGTTGAGCACTTTTCCGGCCATTTCGTGATTTCCGTCAATCTTTACGCGGTCGCCGTTTACTTCGGTTACTGTAACAATTGTCGGGCCTGCAGGAGTTTCTACCTGAAACTGCATGCCAGGTTCAATCTGAACTTCTGTATCAAAGCGTTCGCGTGGAAGCTCCGCTACAAGACGCTCATCACGTTCGCCATAACCGTCTTTAGGCTGAATTGTGCAGGAGAATTTATCTCCTTCTTCTTTGCCTTCAAGCTGTGCTTCGAGTCCGGGAATAAGATATCCTCTGCCCTGAACATAACCAAGCGGTTCAATTCCTTGAGAAGAGTCTATCTGAACACCGTCTTCGCCTTTTAATGTATAGTGAATTGCAACGAATTTATCTTTTGTAATTTTCATTAATTATTCCTTTTTTAAAATCCCATTTCGTCAAAGTTTTTTGCATTGTCCTGAACAACTTCTTTAATTTCAGGGCAGGCATCCTTTAAGTAACGCTCAATTCCCATTTTAAGAGTCATAAGAGCCATAGGGCAGCTTCCGCATGCACCAGTAAGATTCAAATGAACGCGTTTTTCATCATCAATACAGACAAATTCCATGTCTCCGCCATCTGCCTGAAGCTGTGGCCTGAACATTTCAAGTGCTTCTTTTACTGTTGCTTCCAAGTTCTCCATAGTTTAATTCCTCCGTTTTTTTATTGTTCATATATAAAGATAATATAATTTTAAAAAAATGTCAGTTCTCAAATATACGTTTTGCTTTACATTTTGAATAAAAATGACAACAAAACGTTTAATTATCAAGCTCATCAAGCTTTCTGTTTAATTCAATTATACGTGTATGCAGATAATGGTCTACAGTCGCTTTTTCAAGAATGCCGAGCGCTTCGCCATCAGTATCTACAATAGGAATTGCATCTACATCGTTGTCATCAAAAAGAGTATAAGCATCTGGCAGCGTTGTAGAAGGCTTTACAGTTATTTTTACAAGGTCCATAACATCCATTGCAAGCATGCTTTCGGCAAAATCACCAATCTGCATAACTTCCTTAAGGTGTTCAAGGCTTATAACACCCACAAGCTTACCCTGATGATTTTTTACCGCATAATTAAGATTCTGGTTTCGGCTAAAGGAGTTAAGAATTGTAAACAGGCTGTCGTTTTCAAAAACAATTGCAGGAGAATCGTAATTACAGATTTTTTCCTTACCCCACATAACGTCTGTTACACGCGAATTTTTCTTTATATCTTCTACAGTAACGTTAAGTCCGCATTCTCCAGCCTTTGTAACACCAATTTTTACAAAAACAGGCCCCGCAAGCTGAACTACAAAAGTAGTTGCAGTAATGATTAAAAGGATTTGCGGTCCTATTGAATCTGCAAAATCGTTACCCGCGGCAATAGAAAGACCAATTGCTACACCAGCCTGACTCAACAGACAATAAGGCAGATATTTCTGTACAGTCTTAGGAGCTTTTGTAATCCAGGCGCCAAACATGGAACCAATTGATTTTCCGACTGTTCGGCCTACAACATAAAGAATTGCAATAAGACCAAGGAATGGTGTAATAATCCAGATGTTAAGCTTTGCACCTACAAGCACAAAGAAAAGAACATAAACCGGCGGTGTATATTTATCTACAAGCGGGAAAACGGTACGGGTTTTTGGAGGTGCAAAATTTACCATTACAAAGCCAAGGCTCATTGCTGCAAGAATATTGTCAAAAGCAAAGGCTTCGCAAACACCGGTACAAAGGAAAAGACATCCGAGTGCAAACGTAAGTACACGTCCTTCGTTTGTAATAATGCGCCTGCTTATAAGGCTAAGAATAAAACCAAACGCACCGCCAATTAAAAGTGAACCAAAAATGTCACGGAATATGTTAAGCAGCTGCGGCCAGAAGCCAAGAGCGTTTCCACCGATTAGCGGGGTTACGATTGTTGAAGCAATTGTATACAAAATAAGCGCAACCGCATCATCCATTGCAACAATTCCGTAAACTGTTGTTGTAAGAGGTCCGCGTGTTCTGTATTCTGCAAGAACATCTGTTGTGGCAGCCGGTGCTGTAGCAGAACAGATTGCTCCAAGAACAAGTCCAAGCGAAACTGCCCGTGATATATCCTTTGTTATAAGCCAGACAACAAGTGTTACAATTCCGCCTACAACAATTGCCGGAGTAATTGCTTCGAACAGCAGAATGCTTATAAATTGTTTTCCGTATTTTTTTATTACGTTAAGCTTGAGTTCTCCACCAATTAAAAAGCCTATGAGAGAAAGAGCCACTGTGCTTATTGGATCAAGCGCCGTAATTACATTTGGTTCAAGAATGTGAAAACCCGAAGACCCAATCAAAATTCCCATTACAATATAGCCTACTACCTGCGGAATCTTGAGCTTTTGAAAAAGCCAGCCGCCTGCAGCGCCTACAAAAAGAATAATTCCCAGCAGTAATACAAGTTGGGTTGCCTGAAGAGATGTAAAATGAAAGGCAGATGGTAATAAATGTGCTAAAGGGGCATCCATGATTTTATCCTGTTCTAAATCCTTATTTTAAAAGGCTTTCTACTACCAGAGGAAAGCCTGTATTTCCATACAAATATTCATACATTACTGTTGCACCTACAAGCTTGCGGCCGTATTCACGGGTTTCTGAAACAGGTACTGTCTCAAGGAACAAATCCATTGCAAGACCGCCATCCTTTCCAAATTCAAGCATAGAGCTGTTGAGCCAGGTTGTTACCTTTCTAAAGCCCGCATTATAAGAAAAGAAAGCACGGAGTAATGAACCGTCGCCTCTTCGTATAAGCTCAGAAAGATAATAGATACCAAACATTATGTTTGTTTCGGGATCTGTAAGCTCGTATTCCTTAAGCTTGAGTTTTTGTGCAATTTCGCCGGCGGTAGGACCCATAAGCTGAGTAAGGCCAACGGCTCCTGCAGAGCTTACAATTTCCTTGTCAAAAAAGCTTTCGCTGCGAATTAATGCATAAATAACTGATGTATTAATATCGTACTTTTTAGCATAAGTGTCTACCAGTTTTGAATAATTTTGTGGATAAACACACATTAAATTCTGTTTTGTCAGCAGCTGTGTACTCATATTGCCTGCCCGGGCTGCTATTCGCAAGGCTTGAACATAATAATCGTCATCTTCGGCGGCACATTTATTCAAAAACTCCGCAAGGTAAAAGCCTGTAGAAGGAGATATACCCTGCTGATTTAAGTCCTGCCATACAGAATAGATTTTATCCGGATAGCCAAAATATGCGTAGCCGTTTAAAAGATTGTCTGCAGGTGTTGTTTCTGATTGAATCGTGTCTTCGGGCTGTGCTTTTGTCTCCGGCTGAATACCAAGCGCTTTGTCGAGCACAGAACCCGTATATCCAAGTCTGTACGCTGCCAGCACCTTGTAATAAACCTGAGTTCCGCTATCCAGAGCTTTTATGTATGCCTGTCTGGCAGCTTCGACCCTTTGTTCTTCGGGAATATCTATAAAACCTTCTTCTATAAGTCTTGCATAAAGATACGAGATTTGTGCTGTTATTTCTTTTGTTGCATAACCGTCTATGCTGTCGAGCAGAGGTTTAAATGCAGACCATTTTCCATTCACTATGAGAGAAGGAATAAGGGCGTCAAAAAAATCATCAAAGTATTCTGGATCGCTCCAGGTTTGTGCATATAATCCGATTGAAGCAAGCGTCTTATCGAGTGAAAGCTTAAGCTTTGTTTTCATAAGATACCAGAGGGCGTTGTCCTTTTTAGAAGGATCTTCGGTAGCAGCAATTGCGTTTTCGTAGCAGGTGCTTGCCTGTGAATAATAAAGATTTGCTCCTTCATAAAGGCGGGCAGCATAAAACCAGAAATAAAATTCAGCTTCTGTGCCTTTGAGCTCTTCTGCCTGCTTACGTAAATAAACGGCATCCTGAACAATCTGCTCCGAGCCATATAAATATGCTTTACCAATATCAGAAGCAAGCATTGCTGCAGGCTCAAGCTGTCCGTTCTTAAAATATTCTATCATGTCCTCTGCAAAAAAATATCCTAGAAGATAATTGCGGCGGTACAAGGTTATTCTGTATTGAATGGCAAGATCTTTTACTGTTGGCTCCGGTTGTTCATAAAAAATTTCTTCGTCATCGTCGTCTTCGTAATCAGAGTCTGAATCATAAGCTGTGTCTTCGGGAATATAAAGCGGTGCATAAACATCACGGTAATACTGATAATGCTCCTGTGTTATTGCGCGACTCACAAACCACTTATAGGCTTCTTCCTTAAAGCGCTCAGTCTGATTCATAGTATTAAGCGTATCAAGGCGGATTTTTATGAGCGCATTGTCTGCAGTTGCGTAATCAAGGTTTTCGGTTATTTCTAAAAGCTTACGCAGTTCGTTTGCCTGCAGATACTGTTGTGCAAGAATAAGCAGGGAATCTGGATCCGGGAACCGCTCGTAAAGAAACTTTGCTGCTTCCATTTTTTCCTGAAGATTTCCCATTTTTGTAAGCTGAATTGCGCTTTCCTTTGCGCAGTAATAAGTTCCTTTTTTTATGCAGGAATTAAATTTCTGTTTTGCTTCCTTAAGATTATTTTCGTTGAGCTGCTGAAGACCAGCAAAATAATCTGCATCTCCGCCAAATTTTTCGTTGTTCGGACATGAAGTTAAAAGAACTAATACCGCCAGAAGAGGAAATACAAAAAAGAAGAGATTGCGCTTTTTACACACGTTGCAAAAATCCTATGTTATTCCGCCGGAATAGTAATTACTGTTCCTGAAATAATATGATCTGGATTTTTGATATTGTTATAATTAGCGATTTTTTTGTAACGCCAAGGGTTTTTATAATAAGTGTCTGCAATATCCCAGAGGGTGTCGCCCCACTTGATTTTATAGGTTACACCTGCAGGCTTTTTCTCGGCTGCTGGAGGAGGAACAGGCTTTACGTCCTCTGCTTTTTCTATTACAACTACTTCATCTTCCTTGGCCTGAGGAACAGGATCCGGCTTTTTTTCTTCTACAGGAGCTGCTGTTTGTGGTTCTGCAGATTTTTCTACGGCAGTTGCAGTCTTTTTATCTGAATGGCGCTGGCGCAGATTAAATTTTGTAGGAAGCACAAGCAGAACAAGAATTGTAGCTACAATACAAATAATTGCGCAGGTTATACAGATTATAACAGGAGCCTTTGTCTTTTTCTTTATGTCGTCTTCTTCGGCAGGAGCAGATTCGCCCATTTCGGTTTCTTTGTCATAAAGTCCTGTAAAGTTTAAACCGTCTGTAGGAGAAGGTGTTGGTTCTGAATCAGCAATGAGTCCGTCTGGCAGAGAAAAGTCGTCTTCTGCAAGGGTGTCTTCAGCCGGGGCTGTTTCTTCTGCAATAGTTGCGTCGTCTGGCATTGAAAAGTCGTCTTCGGCAGAAGCTTCGTCGACCGGAGTTTCTTCAGCTGGCGCAGTTTCTTCTGTAATTGTCGCATCATCCGGCATTGAAAAGTCATCGTCCGGCATAGAGAAATCTTCATCTGCGGGAGTTTCTTCAACTACAGTGGCATCTTCTGTAAAGCCCGCATCTTCTGCAAAGCCGGAATCCTCTGTAATTGTTGCATCATCTCCAGGCAGAGAAAAATCATCGTCTGCAGGCATATCATCTGCAGCAGTTGCGTCATCTGTAAAGGCTGTATCATCTGCAAAGGTAGCGTCATCTGCAACAGTTGCGTCCTCTTCCGGAGCAGGATCGCCCAAAGTAAAGTCGTCCTTCGCAGGCGCCGGTTCTTCTTCATCATCTTTTTTAGACGCCAATGCCGCTGCTGCTGCCATAAGGCCTGCACCCGCAACAACACCTGCTGCTACAGCCGCACCGTTACCAGAGGCTTCGTCACTGTCTGCGTCATCGGCAACAATACCATTTGCATCACCGTCTGCACCATCGGCAATAGAATAATCATCGGCCTGCAGACGTTCTTCCGCAGTTCTTGAAACAAGTGTAATTTCCGAATTGCTTGTTGCCCCGGTTTCCGGATCTGCTATAGAAGCCGAAAGCTCACCATTTTCATCAAGACCTACATCAAAAGAAATACTAGGTTCACCATTCGGATGCTCATTAAGATTTTCGATTTTAAGTGTATCAATATATTCTGCATCTTCCATGGTGCAGTTTTTTGAACGATACAAATCTACCATAACGCATGTCTGATTGTTATGCGCTGTAGTTAATTCAAGAGTCTTTTTCTGAGCAGAGCCCTCCTCCATTATCGGATAGAAAGAGCCGTCTGCAAGTTTAATTCCGACTGTCCTCATGATAAACCTCGTTTTTTACATAATCAAATTTTTACTGATAAACGTATTCCGACATAGAAATAAGCTCGTTTACAGTAGTTCCAAACTTCTGGGCAATGTTATATTCCGAAACCTTAGAAACGTTTCCGCCTGCATCATATTTAATGATAATGCGGTTTGTTACCTGCTTTGTATTGTCATAAGTTGTAATTTCTGACAAGGTTCCGTTAGAAGCATAGCGGAAAACCTTTTTTTCAGTTTCTTCAGTATAAGTGTCATAGGTTGTAAGGCTTTCGATTTTTCCGTCATCTGTATAAGTATATGTTTCCTGAATATCAAGTGAACCATCTGCAGAATATTCACAGACATCAATTGCTTTTCCAGCTGCATTGTATTTGTAAATTATCTTCCACAAAAGCGCACCGTCGCCATCATAACCAGATTCATCGGTAAGCTTTCCGTCTGTATACTGATAGATTGTTTTTGCCTTAAGCAGACCGTTTTTATCATACTCAGAACTATCTGCTTTCTGGCCGTTGGTATAGGTAATTGCAGTGCGCCACATAAGCTTTGAATCAGCATCGTAAGCAGACTGCTCAAGAAGATTTCCATAAACATCATATTTATTTGTTGTCTTGTTAAGAACAACATCTCGTGCAGAAAGCTCTGTTACTTCATAAGCACGTCCTGCATTATCAAGTGAAGTTACTGTCTTAAGCACCGGAGTTCTTGTAAGGTTACCAAACTTTGAACCAATATCATACTCAATCTGAGTGTAGTTTTTTACATTACCATTAATCTGAACATAATTAAAAATATCCAGACCAAAAAGTGAAAAACTCATTGCTGCTGCGGCAATGAAGGCAAGAATCTTTTTCATAGCTCCTCCAATATTTGAAAAGGTTTCTTTAAAATTAAAACATTATATGCTACTATTTTATCACATATTTTAAAAAAATGGGAGTATTTTTTGAATTCAACTGAATGGGATATCCTTTGTAAATTCAGGGATGATTTTAAACAAAAGACGAAGGAATGGAGTACACGGGTTCCAGATCTCAAGGAATTGGAAGCAAAAGCGGCAAAACTGGCAGGCACTCCGGACTATCCGTTTGAAAATCCTGTCGTTTATAATACCGATCTTGATAAAATCACCCGACAGGACCAAATAAAGCTTATTGTAATAGGCGATAATCCGGGAAAGGATGAACAGAGAACTAAAAACCAGCGATATTTATGCGGCCAGGCAGGAAAGCTTGCAGAAGGCTTTTTTAAAAATCATCCGGAGCTTGGAATAGACTTCAGGCGTAACGTAATAATATTGAATAAAACTCCCGTTCACAGTGCAAAAACAGGTCAGCTAAAAACAATTATCAAGCTTGGTGGTGAGCCCGCTGCTGCCTTGATTCTGGAAAGTCAGCTTTGGATGGCAGAACAGACTGCAAAGCTCCATCAACTGCTTGTAAAAGAACAGCCGGAAACAGGCTTATGGCTTGTCGGTTATTCAGAATTAAAGGAAAAGCATTTTTTCTGCCCGTATAAAGATAAGTTAAAGGAGTCGTATTTTGCTGATACTGCAGACGGAGCAACCACCAGAGCCTCGTGGAATCAGGTACGCGTTTTTCAGCATTTTTCGATGAACCGCTTTACAATTGACCTTACACAATACAAACCAGATGACTTGCCTTTGAAGCAAAAATTAGAGAGTCTTGGAAATCTTCATAAAAAAGAAATTTTTGGGGATTAGTCCGAAACTATTTCGTTTACAGCAGCTTCTTCTTCTGTTGGAAGTGTTTTACCTTCTGCTTTTGCTGCTTCTTCCGCTGCCTTTTTGCGGTTGATTGCCCTGTTTGTATAATGAATTACGCTAAAGAAAATTATCATAAAGATAAAGCCTTCCAGAAGCATTGCAGTTCCCTTAAGCTTACCAATAAAGAAAGAAAGGATTACCATTGTGCAGAGCAGTACCTGGATGAAAACAATAAGATGAAGAGCCTGCTGCTTTGTATATCCGATATTTAAAAGCTTGTGATGCAGATGTGATTTATCAGGAGACATGATTGGTCTTTTATCACGAAGACGACGCCAGATTGCAGCAACTGTATCAAAAACAGGGAATGCGGTAATGATAAGCATGATAAGAAACTTGTTGTATTCAAAAATATCGCTTGAAGAATACAACGGAATTGTCGCCATCATAAAGCCAAGGAACTGACTTCCATCGTCACCCATAAAAAGCTTGGCTGGCGGCCAGTTAAAGCAAAGGAAGCCAAAAATTGCACCTGCAAGAATAAAGCAAAGCCCTGCTTCCATATTGTTTGAAAGTGAATACAAAATTCCAAGTGTAATTACAGCTGTAAACGAAAGCGAACCACAAAGTCCATCAAGACCATCAATCAGGTTATAAGCATTAATTACACCGACAATCCAGCCAAATGTAAGAATATAACTGATTGGAGTAGGAAGTACCCAGCCAAAAATCTGAGTGAATCTGTAGCCGTTGAACGTTACCAGAGCCGATGCGGCAAGCTGAACAATAAGCTTGAGCCAGGCTGGAAGCGTAAGAATATCATCAAGAAAACCAAAAGTAAAAATTATGAAGGCTGCAATAAGAATAGGAAGGCTTTTGAAAACACTAAGCTGTTCTGTGAAAATGAGGTAAAGCGCGGCAGAAGTAATAAAGGCTACTACAATTCCAACTCCACCGAGTCTTGAAATATTACCGCTGTGAACTTTTCTAGCATCCTGATAGTCGTAAATGTTATGTTTGTTACAAAAATGAATGATAATAGGCATTGAAACTATAGAGAGGATTATAGAAAGAAGGATAAACATACTCATTTTTAACATTAAATTAATTATAACAAGATTTTAATAGAAAAACAACAAGAATATACAAAAAGTATAGAATATAAAAAAGTATAGAATATAGTATGAAATGAAGCATGGAAAATCAATTTATTTGAAAAATCCGCGATTTTGCGTTATTCTTAACGTATGTTCATGAGTATTGTATTACCTGTTATTTTATGTTTTATTCCGCTGATTGCCGCCTTTCTGGTTTTTCTGCTCGCCTTTAAGGTTAAGACAGCTCATCTTTTCATAGCAATACTGCTTGGACTTGCCGCTGTGCTTCCAATTTCGGTAGTTCAGTTTTTCTTGCCTTCACTCGACATACTTACAAATCTGCCGATTCTGCGGGAAATATTAAAATCACTTTTGCTTTACGGCTTTGTAGAAGAAGTTTTAAAATGCGTTTTCCTGCTGCCCCTCCCAAAAAAAGATAAAACAGCCCTGGAATTTCTGCTGCTCGCCTTTACAATGGGTCTTGCATTAGGCTGCTTTGAATCAATAGTTTATTACCTTGACCACCTGCAGATGGCCAACAACAGAAACGCTACCCTTCTCTACGGCCAGATTTTTGCCCGCATCTTTAGCTCCGACATAATCCACATGACCTGCACCGGTCTGTGCGGTCTTTTTATCTACAGCATAAGAAACAAACGCACCTGCATCACAGCCCTTCTATCAGCAGTCTTCCTCCACGGCCTCTACGACTTTTTCGCCGGCTTCCAGAACAACCTCCGCTGGTTCGCCCTTGCCGCCCTCCTCCTTGCCATCGCCGAATGCCGCCTCAAATACTCCGTAAT
>JAEEGL015907901.1_pt1 | contig 15349 bp, 12 predicted proteins | sample 9134231 | NCBI WGS metagenome assembly JAEEGL01 (sample SAMN16246548, study PRJNA631951) | gut metagenome | biome: gut microbiome; feature: rumen; material: fiber-attached | host: Bos | place: Iran: Karaj | collected 2018-10 | reverse complement strand
CGGCGACTTGCGCCAAGCGCAAAACGAACTGGAAGACTATTATTTCAACGACCAGGAAAGCGTGCTCTCCGCCATCGAAAAAATGATGCCTGTCGACCGCCGCAGCTACCTCAACAACAAAAGCATCGCCTACGCCGACAAGATGATGCAGCGTTGGGACAAGTTGGCCAAATACCTCATCGTGAAGTACAACGACCAAGTGGTGAAGCGCGTCGACAAGGAGGGTAATTTCCAGCGCTGGGGTTACGAAACGCCTGGCTATGACCAACAGTTCATCGACGCCATCGGCAAATCGACGGGCGACCGTTACAAGCTGAAAGAGGTCATTGAACGAAGAGAGCGATAAAAACTGTATTTTTGCCGCAAATTTAAAAAACATGCATACCTACCAACACGAAGTGAAATACTACGAATGCGACCGCATGGGCGTGACGCACCACTCCAACTATGTCCGTTTCATGGAAGAGGCCCGCGTAGATTATTTGGACCAGCTGGGCTACGGCTTCGAGAAGATCGAGGCCGACAATGTGTTCTCGCCCGTTGTCTCCATCCAATGCGAATACAAAAGCCCCACCACCTTTAAAGATGTCATCGACATCGAAGTCTTCATCAGCAAAGTCACCGAGATGAAGTTTGAGTTCACTTATGTGATGCGCAAGGGCGACAAGACCGTATGCACTGGCAAGAGTCTGCATTGCTTTATCGAGAACGGGCGTCCAGTGGCCATATCGAAACGCCTGCCCGAACTCTACACCATGATTTGCGAAGTGAAGAAAGAGTAATGACACTTCAAAAAAGACCAAAAAGAAGAAAGGACCTTTAGTTATGAAACTAAAGGTTTTTTTTGTAATTTTGCACCCTCAATTCGCCTACCCTAACGAAAGCAATTATTTTGTTGTAAATCAATTTATTAATGCATAAAATCTTCATTCCAATCTATAGGTATTTCAACCGTCACAAGGTCTTGATGTACCTGATTATGGTCATTTCGGCACTGGTCTTCCTCTTCTTTGGACTCAAACTCCATTTTGAAGAAGACATCACCAAGTTGCTTCCCTCTTCGAGTGTCGAGAGCCAACTGGCATTCAGTTCCATCCAACTGAAAGACAAGATCTACATCCAGGTGACCTCTGCCGACGAGCGTCTTGAACCCGAGATACTGGCCGAACGCACCGAAGAGTTCATTGGTCTTCTTTACGAACGTGACTCTTCGAACCACTTTATTTCCAATGTGTTATACAACATGGAACCTGAAGTGGGCATCAACGCCTTGGATTTCGTGCTCGAACATATTCCCTCGTTCATCGACACTTCAGCCTATCAAGACTTCGAGAAAGCCCTTGAACCTGAAGCCATCGAACGGCAAATGTGGGTCAACTACGAACAGATGATGGAAGATGAGACAGGCGACATCACGCAAGCCATCATGTATGACCCGCTCAACTTGCGTGGTGTGGTGCTTGGCGATGTGCTGCAAAGCGCCGCCAGCAACTTCAACCTCATTGACGGACACCTCTTCTGCCCCGACAGCACTGTGGCCCTCGCCTACCTTGCCCCGGCCTTTAAGACCCTGGACTCATGGTCGGCAACGGAATTCAGCCGTATGCTCACGAAGGCACAACAAGACTTCGAGACCATGCATCCTGATGTGAAAGTGTATGCTCATGGCGATCCCATGGGTAGTGTTTCGAACGCAAGTCGTATCCGCTCTGACTTGGCAGTGACTGTTGGCATCTCCTTGGTGCTCATCCTTATCCTGATGGGCTTGTGCTTCAGAAGCTTCTCATTCATCTGGAAACTGCTGTTGCCTATCCTCTATGGCACCCTCTTCTCATTGGCATGCATCTATTGGATCAGGGGTGAGATGTCGCTCATGGCACTCGGTCTTGGCGCCATCGTCTTGGGTGTGGCCATCAGTTACAGCTTGCATGTCCTCATCCACCATTTCTTCGTCGGCGATGCCGAGAAGCTGCTCTTCGACGAGTCGACACCCGTCTTCTTGGGTTGCATCACCACCGTGGGTGCCTTCTGCAGTTTGCTCTTCACCGACAGCGACCTGCTCCGCGACTTCGGCCTGTTCGCTTCATTCGCCCTATTAGGCAGCACCCTGTTTTCTCTCATCTTCCTGCCGCATTTCCTGCCCAAGCGCAATGCTGATGCCGACAGCAAGACCTTCCGCCGCATCTCACGCCTCAACAACCTGCCTTTCGACCGTAAGCCCTGGTTCTTGGCGCTGATCATGATCATCGTGGTAGTGGGCATCATCTTTGCCCCAAAAGTGAAATTCGACAGCGACCTGCGTAACCTCGACTATAACTCATCCTCCGAGGCTGCAGCTGAGAACCTATACAACGACAAAAACAATGACGGTTTCTTCCACCTCTATTTCGCCACCGTCAGCACCGACATCGGCGAAGCCTTGGAAGCCGACAAGTCGCTCATGGTCAAACTCGACTCACTTGCACAGGAAGGTGCGGTTCATAGCTACACCAACTTCATCCCCAAACTCTTCGTCACCCAATCCGACCAAGAGCAGCGTATCGCCAAGTGGAACGACTTCTGGACCGAGGAGCGAAAGGCCTATGCCATTGCCCAAGTGGACAAAGGCGCCCTTGAGTTCGGCCTCGACCCTATGATGTTCTATGACTTCAAGGACCTCCTTGACGCTGACTATGAGGCCGCCTCGTTGATGGAAAGCGGCGTGGTGCCCGAGAATCTATTAGGCAATTTCATCGAATGCAACGCTGACAGCCAATATATGGTGTTCACCGATGTTTCCATGAACTTCAACGAAAAAGACATCGCCACCGACGCCTTGGTCACCAACCCCAAGACCTTCGTCCTTGAGCCCTTCTACTATTGCAAGAGCATGGTGGAAGTCATCAACGACGACTTCAACATTGCCGTCTGGATCTCATCGCTGTTTGTGCTGGTCATTCTGCTCATCTCGTTCCGCAACATCATCACAGCGCTGTTGGCATTCCTTCCCATGGTGCTCAGCTGGTTCATGGTACAAGGCTACATGGCCCTGATCGGTTTGGAGTTCAACCTCATCAACATCATCATTTCGACCTTTATCTTTGGCGTGGGCGTCGACTACAGCATCTTCATTACCGAGGGACTGCTCAAGCAGGCGCGCACGGGCAACCGCGACGTGCTCACCTGGCACAAGGTGGCCATTTTCTTCTCGGCAGCCATCCTCGTCATCGTGGTATCGTCGCTGCTCTTCGCCGTACACCCCGCCATCCGTTCCATCGGTCTCAGCACCCTCATCGGAATGGCTTCAACCATCATGATTTCGTATTCATTGCTGCCGTTTGCGTTCTGGCAGTTGATGAAGTGGCCGTGGTACAAGAAGAGTGTGATGAAGAAGGCAAAAAAAGAAGAGCGCTAAAGTTCTAGCGCTCTTGCTTTTGTTGGAAACGATCGACGAAGATTAGTCGACGTTTTCTTCTCTCCACTTCTCCGCCATCTGATCCTCTATTTCCTCATTCTCAGCGCGCTTAGCTGCGTATTCCTCATCGGTCGACGATACTGAAAGGGTGAAATCATGGGCCAAATCAGCACCTGCAAGCTTCATCAACTCCGTATGAACAGCAATTGTTCCATTTGCCTTGTCAAATTTGACGTCATCACAATCAGTAACATAATGCAATGTGTTGTCGAGGACGTTAACATAGAACAGAAGCGAGGTTTCCATTTCATACGAACATTCGGTATGGATCAACATAAACAAACGGTCGCCAATAAGCTCTGAGTTTCTGTAATCCAAATTAAAGCAAGTGATAGCGCTTGTAAGGTCGTCTTCACTTTCAACAATTTCACCAAATGCGATGAAATCACTTATCTTCTCCTCTTCGGGCAGGAGGGCTTTAGTGTCGTTCGTTGCATAATCATGCATCATGATGTTGTTGATGGGATTGACGCCATCGGCATCCTGATTAGGTTCAAGATAGAACACCTTCTGCACGATGGTATCCAATCTCTCGGCAATGACTTTGTTGCTCGGGTCCAAGGTTGCCTTGAATTCGGTGGCTTTTTTCTCGAATTGGGCCATTTTGTTCTCAGCAGAATTGTTGGAAGTGTTGGTGTTACATGCTGTCATCATAGCCACGGCACACAGCATTAAGGCCGTCATTTTCAATGCTTTTTTCATAGTTGTAAGGGTTATTGTTGTCGATTTGTTATTGCAAAAATACAACACTATTTGAAACAAACAATGATTTGGACATAGATTTATGTTGTCCTCAAATTCAAATTGCATCGGAAAAACGAGTATTTTTGCACGGTTTTTGTAAATGAAGAACGACGTTAAAGTCACCCAATAAAGACAGTCCTAAAAAATGAAGCACATTACACTGATTATCATCGCAGTACTTTTTTCAGTCACCGCATTTGCTCAACAAACCTTCGACAACGATTTCACCCAAACCAAAGTGATGAAATTGTCGGGCAAGACCATCAACAAAGCCGGTCATATCGTCTTCGACGGCAAAGACCAACTCATAATGACCTACACCGAACCGTCAGGTGATTCCTTCATCATCGACGGCAACAAAGTGAAGATCAACATGGACGGCAAGAAAGCCGACCTTGACGCCAATAAGGCGAAGATGGTCAAAGTGCAACGCTCCACCCTACTCAATTGTCTCTCGGGCAATTGGGAGCAGGCGGCAACAGACAATAATGCCGAGTTGACCATTTCGGAAGAAAAAGGCCTGAAAACCATTGCTATTGTGGCCAAGGGCAAGGTGCCCAAAGGCGGCTACAAATCAGTAATAGTGACCTGCCGCGCCTCCGATGGCCACATGGTCAAGATGGAGTTGGAAGAAGCCATAGGCATCATCAACACCTACGAAATCAAATAACAGTACTATCCTTATTCGGGAATCGGATAAGCTTCGTAAAGGATGTCGTGCAACGCTGTCCTGGTACCTTGACGCACTAATTTGTTAGGGTCGGTGTCGGGATGGACGCGATTCGACAAGAAGATGATGAGCAGCTTATTCGCCGGGTCGGCCCAGACAAAGGTGCCCGTGAAACCCGTATGACCATAGCCTCTCATTGAGCCCGACTTGGAAGCCGTGCTGGAACCCTTCTTATCGATAGGCAGTTTGTCGAATCCAATGCCTCTACGGTTGTTGTTACTCGAAGCGAACGGTGCCTTGGTGAAATAACGCACCGTTTCAGGCTTCAAGTACTGCACGCCTTGATAGGTGCCCTCATCGAGAAACATCTGCATGATGGCCGCCAAGTCGTGGGCGTTGGCAAAAAGGCCTGCATGACCTGCCATACCTCCCATCATGGCAGCAGCTTGGTCGTGCACATCACCCCAGACGAGTTGCATGCGGAAGATGGTGTCGTTCTCCGTCGGGGCAATCTGGTCGCGAGTGAAGTGGTTCAAAGGCTGGTAGCAGATGTGCGAAAGGTTCATCGGCATGTAGAACTTCTCGTTAAGATAGTCTTCAATGCCCTGGTTGGTCAGTTGTTTGACAATCTTTGGGATATAATAGAAGCCCATATCGCTGTACAAGTATTTCTTCTTCCCCAAAGGCGTCTTGGCCACGGAGTCGAAGATACGGTCGGCATAATCGTTGACTAGGTACAGGTTCTCCGCCACCCTGACATTATGACTCTCGTCCATCTCCTCACTATAAAACTCGGCCATAGGTCCGTTCTCATCGACTGTCACCTTATAGAAGGGCACCCAAGCCTTCAGTCCGGCTTGGTGAGTCATGATGTCGATGAGCTTCAACTTGCCATGAGCCTTACCTTTCAGGTAGGGAAAGAAATCGGCTAATGTCTTGTTTAAGTCAATCATGCCATCGTCATACAGCTTCATCACAGCCAGCGTGGACGCGAAAATTTTAGTGCAGGAGGCGATGTCGTAGAGGTCGTTGGGTTGGACCCTGTGACCGCCTCCATAAGTGAAATAACCGAAGCATTTGTCATACACCACTTGTCCGTCTTTCATTGCCACGATTTGGCAACCCGGATAGGCACCATGACGGATACCCGCCTTGGCCACAGAGTCCAAACGATGCACATAGGTCTCATCTAATTCCACCGACACATTTTGCTCCAAACTCTTCGCGGAGCTAGTGTCCAAACCCGTTGCAGGAGCTGCCGGGCTGATCGACTTGAAAGGCATCTCTTTCGATGGCAATATGTGCACTTTTTTCTCGGGTGCGCCAACGACGATGCCATCGCCGCAATTGAACTTATTGACAGAGACCGGCAAGGTGCCATGAGGCTCCAACTCGCCGGAGAGCAGCTTCACAACGGCGTTGACGGCCGGCACCTCATCCTGATAGCCCACCACCAAGCCTTTCACACTGTTGTTGATACGGAACATATCCAAGGCATAAGGACAAGCAAACAGATTGAGGATCACATCGTTCTGGGCAACAAGGCGGTTGAAGAATTTCACCGTCTCATCATTGATGCCGTAGTTCTTATTGGCAAACATCGTTGTCTTCTCAATGCTAACCACCACCAAATCATAGCTCTCCAACTCCTTGAGCCAAGCCGCTGATTTGGTTGCAATCTCGTCTTTTTTCACCACAAACGACTTGGTGGCATAGCCGCGCTCAATCAGGCCGTTGTTCACATCGTTTTTCGTGTTCCCAATGGTGACCACAGCGATTTTCTTGTTGTTGACCAAAGGAATCACATTACCCTCGTTGCGTAGCATCGTGATGGCTTCATCATACAACTGCTGGCGCAACTCGGTGTAGGCCTCCTTTTTCAGATCGGTCATTAGGTTTTCTGTCGAAACAGCCTTGTATTTGTTAAGGCCAGCGCGGTATTTGTATCGAAGAATCTTCTTACAGCTCTCCTCCACTCGGGCTTCCACCTCGGAATCGCGTTCTGCTGCCGCCTTGATGGTCTTAATGGCAAAAGGAACATCAAGAGGCAGGATCAGCACATCATTGCCCGCCATGAAAGAGACATAAGGCACGCTGTCTTGACGCACCTTCTCCGACACGCCCTTCATATCAAGGCCGTCGGTGAAGATAAGGCCTTCAAAGCCCATCTCTTCTTTCAGCAGGTCGGTGACCACACCATGCGACAACGACGAAGAGGTGTTCTTCACCTTCTCAATGGCAGGAAAATAGAGATGACCGACCATGGCTCCATTCACTCCGTTTTCTATCATGTAACGGAAAGGTGCCAGCTCGATGTCGCGCACCTCTTCCATCGTACGCGTCACGGTGGGAAGGGTCAGATGTGAGTCAGTCGAAGTGTTGCCATGCCCTGGGAAATGTTTCATCGTTGTGGTCAAACCTTTGCTTTGCATGCCCAATGCATAAGCCGTGGCCTTCTCACCCACCGTCTGTGGGTTTTCGCCAAAGCTACGCATACCAATGATGGGATTGGCCGCATTCGAGTTGACATCGGCCACCGGCGCAAAGTTGACATGTATGCCCATACGCTGGCATTGTTCAGCCACTTGTTGGCCCATCTCATAGATCAACTCGTCATCGCTAATGGCGCCCAAAGTCATCTGATAGGGATAAGACAGTGTCTTGTTCACACGCATACCCAAGCCCCATTCGGCATCGATGCTGACCATCAGAGGGGTTTGCGCCATGGCTTGCCATTCGTTGGTCTGCTTCACCTGCGCCTCGGCATCGGCACGGAAGAAACACACACCTCCGATGTTGTACTTCTGGATGTACTTCGCCACGTTGGCATCAAACGGCTTGTCAGGGTTGTTGGCCCTCATGCAGATGAGCTGCGCCACGCGCTGTTCTAACGTCAGGCTGTTGTAGACCGAGTCCACCCAGCGCGACTCTTCATCCTGGGCAAACACCTGGCCGATCGAAAAAGCCAGTACAAAAACACCTAAAAAATACTTTTTGATATTCATATAACTATTTAATTTTTAATATGTTATATTATTTCTATTCAACCATTTTATTTCCTTCCACCAACCATTTAATTCTTGCCAATCGTAAGGCTTGCATGCAATCTTCTTTTCCTCATCCAACACAAAGACTGTCGGTGTGGATATGACATGATAATCCAAAAAGGCTTTGCTATCCCAACGCAAGTCATCATAGAAATGGTATCCGGGCAGACGCATTTTTTTTACAGCAGCTTCAACTTCCTCTTGATTTTCAGCCAAAGCAAAGGTAACCAACTCAAAATCAGTTTTCAAGTTCAAATGCTTGCGAATCTTTACCAGAAAATCATGGCAATATTCACAGTCCGTCGACCAAAAGACTACGAGGATGTACTTCGCTGAAGACTCATAGATTGAATAAGGCTCATTATCTATCGTAATGCCATAGAAATCAGGAGCTTTCGCATATAATTTCACTTGTTGGTAAGGTGCTGTAATGGAATCCAGACGATCAAGCTCCTCGACTGTAACATGAATTCCACCATCCCATACCTGTGGATAACTCAAAAGATAATCAACAACTTGCGATTTCCCCATGGCGGTATATCCATTGAGCAGAAATTCAAGCACATGCTCATACACCCGCATATTGGCTTTCGCTTTTGCAAGGATGGTGCCGGCTCCAAGAATCGATTTAAACTCGAATTCTTCCTCGTCGCAGCAAGAATATTGGTATAGGAAATCTACAATTCTATCCTCAAACTGCTTTGAAGCAATCAAGGCCGTATCGGTGAAATCCACATCGTCCCAATAGGTTTGCGGAGAGAAATCTTGTGCCCTCAAACCTGTAGCTATCAGACCTAAAAACAAAGATATAATAAATACAATTATTTGTTTCATAATCTTTACTTTATACTATCTTATTAAAAGTCTAACTTCAACTGAATTGCCATGTTGAAAGTCATCCTGTGGAGCGGTGTGGTGCCATAATCGGCAATGGCTTGCTTGTGCTCGGGGGTTGGATAGCCCTTGTTCTTTTTCCAGTTGTAAACGGGATATTGCTTGTCGTATTGTACCATCATCATGTCTCTTGTGGTCTTGGCCAGAATGGAAGCCGCAGCAATGGCTTGGTATTTGGCATCACCACCTACGACACACACATGCTTTATTTTCTTGTAAGGGTTGAACCTATTGCCATCGATCAGCAACAATTCAGGCGCGATCGTCAGTTGGTCCAAAGCCCTATGCATGGCGAGGAAGGAGGCGTTAAGGATGTTGATCTCGTCGATTTCTTGTGCCGTGACGACACCTATGCCATAAGTCAGTGCCTCATTCATTATCATCTCGCGTAGTTGCATCCGCTTTTTCTCCGTCAGTTGCTTTGAGTCATTAAGTTCTGGATAGTCGCAGTCTTTTTTCAAGATTACCGCAGCAGCCACTACGGGACCCGCGAGACAGCCACGGCCCGCTTCATCGCATCCAGCCTCTATCATGTCAGAATAATGCGAAAGCAAAGCCATGGTCTACAGGGTTTTGAAATAGTAATGATTGACAAAGACCAAAATAAGGAACAATGTTAGTAACAAGTTGGCCCATCCCGTATTGCCCATATAGGAGAAGGCGTAGGCGAAAAGGACGGAAAGCACAAGGAAGAGGAGGCCGTGCATCAACGGGTTGCCGCCGATAAACAACAAAAAGACCGCAAATACAAGCATGACAACCATCATGGAGATTTTGGTGCGCACGGCAACCGACTTCTCCAAATTGGCTTTGTTACCGCCAAAAAGCAAAAACACCGCTGACACTATCAGCAGCGACAACAATATGATTATCTTGTAGCTGAATCCCGAAACCGTCAGATGGAACGAGCCAAAATAACCGAGGTATTCCTGCCCAACCGTTTTAAGGTTACCAAAGAGAAACACACCTACAAAATAGAGGAAATACACTGCCAGAAAGCCCAAAAGAGGAATCAATGCCAAGCGGAACGAGCCTTTCCTGGCCATTGGAAGCACTATTATCGACCATACAACCAGCAGGATAGCTGGGAAATAGCACATCGATGCCAAGGCGATGAGCAGACCGGCATTCAGAAGACTCATCTCCGGGTTAGGCGAGAGATGGACCTCAAAGAACGCCTTTAGCATCAACACGATGAACAAAGTCGCCAAGGCGAACGGATAAAACTGGGTCTGGGTGCAGGTGAGACTCATCAACAACACAAAGACAAACGCAGCCATGGTCCCGACCTTGCCCGTGATTTGGTTGTTGACAAGTACCGCATTGAACAGCAAGGCTTCAAGCACAATCAAGAGAAATGCAAAAGCGTATTGGGCGATAACAGAAAAACCAAGCAAGCGGTTGACAAGATTGAAAAGCGGCGTGACAGGCGACTCCAATCCCGTTATTGCTTGTCCTGAGAGGAACGCAGGAATCCACAGGGCGATGGCCATTAAAGCAATCACCACATACTGGATGGCATAACTCTGTCTGAAAAACTTGATCATTGCATCTTCATTAAGTCGAGTCCGATGTCGTGGCGGTAATTGACGCCTTCAAAACGAATCTTCTCTGCCTCGCGGTAGGCGACACCTCTCGCCTCCTCTATACTCTCGCCATGGGCCGTCACCGCAATGACTCTTCCTCCCGACGTCACCACATTGTTATCGGCATCAAAAGTCGTGCCCGCATGGAATGCCACCACATCTTTCAACAAATCCAGTCCACTCATGACCATACCTTTCTTATAGGCTTCGGGATAGCCACCGGACACCAACATCACCGTGACGGCAGTCTTATCGCTCTTGGCATAATGCACCTCGTTGAGCCGACCATCGGCACAGGCATCCAACAAATCGGCGAAATCGCCCTCAATACGGGTCATTACCGCCTCGGTCTCGGGATCGCCCATGCGGACATTATATTCGATGACATACGGATTTCCGTTGTCGTTCATCAAGCCAAGGAAAATGAAGCCTTTATAGTCGATGCCTTCGGCTTTCAGACCTTTCAAGGTAGGCTTTACGATACGCTGTTCCACCTTATCCAAAAAACCAGGCGTGCAGAACGGGACGGGCGAGACTGCACCCATGCCACCCGTGTTGAGCCCAGTGTCTCCGTCGCCAATACGCTTGTAGTCCTTGGCTTCAGGCAGTAGCACATAATGCTCACCATCGGTCAACACGAAGACAGAGACCTCAATGCCTTTCAGGAACTCTTCGATAACCACGGTCGCTGACGCTGCACCGAACTTACCGTCAAGCATCTTGCCAAGTTCTTCTTTAGCTTCTTGCAAGTCATTGAGAATCAGCACTCCTTTACCTGCGGCAAGACCATCGGCCTTGAGCACATAAGGGGCTTTCACGCTTTCGAGGAACTTGAATCCTTCGTCAAGGTTGTCCTTATTGACCTTGAAGCATTTCGCCGTCGGCACGCCATACTTATCCATAAAGTCCTTGGCATAGGCCTTGCTACCTTCCAGTTGCGCACCACGACGGTCTGGCCCAATAATCTTCACGCCTCTCAAGTCAGCATCTTCCTTGAAGAAATCAACGATGCCGTCGACCAAAGGCTGCTCGGGACCCACCACGACAAGATGAATCTCTTGCTTGATACAGAAGTCCTTGATTGCTTTAAAATCAGAGACTTTGATATTTACATTAATGCCTACTTGTGCCGTGCCGGCATTACCAGGAGCAATATATACAACAGCACCATCGCTTTGGGCCAGTTTCCATGCCAAGGCATGTTCGCGGCCACCCGAACCCAGCACCAAAATGTTGCGCCTCACAGCTGTGATATGCTGCCCTTGGGCATCTTTCCAGTTGACTGCATCTTTTTCGATATCAGCGGGATACATCACAATCTTTTCCATATCTTATTCTTTTATAGCTTTCATTAATGAGTTCCAAATGTCTTCGGAGGCTTTGTCCCAAGAGAACTCCTGGGCACGCTCCCTACCCTTTTCAATCAAGGCCTCACGTACATTCTCGTCAAGCATTTCGGTCATCCCCTCGGCGATGGAGGCTTCGCTGAATGGATCCACAAGCAAGGCAGCATCGTCAGCCACCTCTGGCATCGAAGTCACATTGGAGGTGATGACGGGAGTGTCGCAACGGAACGCCTCCAAGATAGGGATGCCAAAGCCCTCAAAATACGATACATACACCGATGCCAAAGCCGAAGCCGTCACCTTATGCAGGTCGTCGGCACTCAAACGTCCGGCAAAAACCACTTCGTCTTTGAACCGCATAGCGCTGTAAGCCTGCTCGATAGGCTCCGACCACCAACGCTTCTCCCCTACAATCAACAACTTAACATTCGATGATGTTTGGCTCTTGAACAGGTCGAAGGCCGTGAACAACCTCGCCAAATTCTTGCGCGGATGCAACGAACCCACGAACATGAAATAGGGATTGCCACCAGTGTATTTGGCGCGCACCGACTCCTGTTCTTCATCGGAGATAGGCGCAAACTTCTCATTCACGCCATTATAGGCCACATCTATCTTCTCTGGCGCTATGCCGTAACACTTCACGATGTCCTGCTTCGAGAATTCCGAAACCGTTACGATGCGTTTGGCTTTATGGGCGAACTTGGGAAAGTATTTTTTATAGTGCCACAAATGGATTTTAGGCATATCCTTGGGAAAATGCTCAAAGTTAAGATCATGAAATTGGGTAACTTGCGGCACATCGGAGCGTAGGCTCAAATAGCCGTCGGGCGAGAAAAACAAGTCGGGTTGGATCTTTTCCAGCGCCTTCTTCACGGAGAATTCAAAGAACCAGATGAACAGGAAGGGATGCCTGGCCTGCGGAAACAGCACCAAGGGCTTCACATTGTCGCCAAAAACGAACATCGGGTCGGGCTCGCGGTCGAAAAGGAAATAGAACTCCACTTCAGGATGCGACTTCACCATACGGCGCAAAGTCTCGTAAGCCACCCATCCGATGCCTTCGAGCTTGTCTTTCAGCAACAAGCGTGTGTTTACAGCGATTTTCATGATAATAAAACAAACAGGGAGCTCCCTGAAATAATAAATGGCAAAGATACAAAATTTGGCATAATTTGTTTATTTTTGCCAAAATAAACTTGAAAACATGAAGAAAACATTTGTCATCACCATTCTGCTTGGTCTCATCACGCTCGTTCATGCACAGCCCAAAATCAACGGCTTGACTTTTCCAAGCACCGTCAATCTCTTTGACCTATATGAGATCACATTTCAATTAGGCAGCTATGCCAACCCATACGACCCCGATGTCATCGATGTCTATGCGGAGTTCACCGCTCCTGACGGACAGGTTTCGAAGGTCAACGGCTTCTATTATGAAGGCTACCGTTTTGAGCAATACAAGGGCTACGAGAAGTCGCAACCCGACTCACGTGGCAACGGATGGAAGGTGCGTTTCACCCCCAATCAGGAAGGTGTTTGGCACTTCACCCTTCATGCCACCGACAAAAAGGGGGTTGTCAGACTCAACTCTTATGGCAACACGGATTTAAGCTTCAATTGCAAAGCCGTAGAAAACACCTGTGGCTTTATCAGTAAAGCCAACACCCGATATCTGAAGCGTGAAGTTGTTGCTAATGGGAAACGTCAATCCCATTCTTTCTTCCCCATTGGACCCAACGTTGCCTGGTACACCTGTAAGTCATACTACAATTTTGCCACACCTTATGGTATTTATGAGTACGAACGCCGCATCGACTCTCTGGCCGGTCGTGCCAATTACATGCGTATTTGGCTCAACAGAACGCAATACCTTTCGCTTTATGGGTATGAATACACCCAGACCGTCGGCGGCAATCCTCCCTTATATTTTGACAACACCCTAAACCAAAAAGACGCTGCCGAGCTAGATCATATCATCCAGTATGCCGCACAAAATGGCATCGCCATTATGCCGTGCATCTTCACCTATGGTGACTTCAAGGCCGACCAAAAACACGATGGTGCATTAGACAAAAACCCCGCCGACTGGCGCGTCAACCCATACAACACCGTGCTGGGGCTGAAGACACCGACTGACTTCTTCACCGACAAGAAGGCCCAACGCATTGCCCGCAACCTTGTCCGCTATATCATTGCGCGCTGGGGCTATGCCACCAATATTGTCGCCTGGGAGCTATGGAACGAGATCTCCAATATGGACCTCGACAAGCAAGCCTATGGAAAATACTGCGATGTAGTGACACGATGGCACGACGACATGGCACGATACGTTCGTTCCAATGACCCATTCCACCACCTCGTAACCACCTCCATAGGTTATGACTCGGAGGGTATGCTGTTCAATCGCATTTATAGTAACTTGGATATCGTGCAGGATCATCACTATGCCAATGTGCAAAAGGCCAAGTCAAAAGAACAAATATCCCATCTCTTGTATCTCACCAGCCTCAAAGCCCACAAAGCCTACCCCGACAAGTCATTTTTCATAGGTGAATTTGGCTTCGGTGGTTCCAGCTCCCAGAAATATCTTGCGAAAGACCCTCATGGCATCGATTTGCACAACACTTTATGGTCGACACTATTCTCTGGCACGATGGGCTCCGCTTCGTTTTGGGAGTGGACGGCCCTTGAGAAATGCGGAACGCACAAGGTTTTCGAGCCTGTTCACACCTTTAGCAAAAACTTGCCCATCCCTTCAGAGACTTTTAATCCTCGTACAACGGGTGAAATCAGCAAGGTAACCAAAAACAAGCTTGTCTTCCCAAATAGCCTCGAAACCTATTACATGATCAACGCAACTGAAGACACATTATACGGATGGAGCCAAGATACCATCTTCACCTATCAGTCATTGCGCCGCCTCACCGATAAAGTAGGCTCCAATGGGCACTTTAAGGATGATGGCGTAGAGGATGCCAAAGGCTATGTTTACACTTTGAATGCCAACAAGCGCCCTCGACCCAGCTCACGAAGCAACACCATCACGCTGCCCATCGTACAGCAGCCCGACGGAACGGTCTACAACATCCGATGGTATGACTCCGAAACAGGTTGGGAACTTACCTCCGAACGCACCACCGCTACCGTCAAGGGCAAAGCCTTAACAATCGAGTTTCCATCGTCCATACGCGACTTAAGGAAACGTAGCATCAACAACACCTTCGGTGATGCCGTATTTGTCATCACCTGTGCAGACAACGAAAAAGGCAGCACGCCGAAAAGCGATGCTGCCCGTAAAATCAAGATTATTCCTACCAAAAGGTAGAAAAAATCAATAGCGGTAGATGTCCGACTTATAAGGTCCCTCAACGGGAACACCGATATAGTCGGCCTGCTTCTGCGTGAGCTTGGTCAGCTTCACACCAATCTTCTCAAGGTGCAGGCGAGCCACTTCCTCGTCCAAATACTTGGGCAGACAGTAGACACCTACTTTATATTGTCCGCGCTTCTCCCAGAGGTCCATCTGGGCCAAGGTCTGGTTGGTGAACGAGTTGCTCATCACGAAGCTAGCATGACCTGTGGCGCAACCGAGGTTGACCAAACGG
>JAEEGL014309604.1_pt1 | contig 15349 bp, 10 predicted proteins | sample 9134231 | NCBI WGS metagenome assembly JAEEGL01 (sample SAMN16246548, study PRJNA631951) | gut metagenome | biome: gut microbiome; feature: rumen; material: fiber-attached | host: Bos | place: Iran: Karaj | collected 2018-10 | reverse complement strand
TGGCGGCTACTATTTTAACAGTAGCACGCTAAGCAAGATAAGCAGCATATCGGGCAGTATAATATACACGCTTTACAACCAGGTTAAGTTCAACGTAAATCCACGAATTTACACCCCTAACAAGAAGTTCTACCTTAACGGCAACTTTAACATCAAATACTATCCTGACCGCTTTTACGGCATAGGCAATGTGCAACCTACAGGTATAGATATGCCTTACACGTCAGAGTCTTTTGAGGTTAAGTTCACGCCTTCATATTACATTTTGCCGTCACTGAGTGTGGGTGTGAACCTGGCCTTTCAAGGTGAGAGGATACTGGTCAAGGATGAGTATAACGATGTGTTACAGACCGTTTATGACCGCTACGGCGATGTGGGCTGGAAACCCTATTTCATGTGGGGACTGGGTGCGCACATCTGCTATGACACACGTGATAACAGTTTCTATCCCCAGAAGTTCAGTAACTTTCTAAAGCTCTCTGCCACATGCTACAGCAAGGCGCTGGGTGCATCGTACGATGTCACCTCTGTAACGCTTGACATACGCCAGTATGTGCCTACATGGGTGGGGCAGGTATTTGCGTGGCAGATATACGCCGATGCCAGGTTTGGTCACGATGTCCCTTTCCGTATGCTCCCAACTCTTGGCGGCTCTGACAATATTCGCGGCTTCCGTGAGCGCAAGTTCACAGACAAGTTTATGTGGGAGGTGCAGGCGGAGTACCGCATACCTATATGGTGGAGGCTTAAAGCTGCCGTATTTTGCAGTTTTGGAGACGTGATGGACATCTATAACCCCACATTCAATAAGCTAAAGGTAGGCTACGGCTTAGGCCTGAGATGCCGCCTTAATGACGCCCGTGTGAACCTGAGGTTTGACGTGGCGTTTAATAATTACGGGGATGTTAAGTTTAATATTACAGCAACGGAGGCTTTCTAAAAGTTGAGAATTGATAATTGAGAGTTGATAGTTATGATTTACAGAGTTATAAAAACGACAGGTAGTGTGTTTACTGTGGTGAATGACCGTGGTGAGACGCTGGAGGCGCGTGTGCGTGGCAGGCTGCGTCTTAGCGGCAGTAGGAGCACATCGCCCGTGGCTATAGGTGACATGGTTAAAGTTGAGGATGGCGCCATCACAGATGTGCTTGACAGGAAAAACTATATAATCCGCAAATCTTCAAACCTCTCAAAGCAGTCACAGGTGCTTGCTGCTAATATTGACCAGGCTGTGCTGGTGGTTACGCTGGCAATGCCAGAGACTCCTGCTGAGTTTATAGACCGCTATCTGGTGACTGCATACGCCTACAGGGTTCCTGTTATTATGGTGTTCAACAAAATTGACTTGTATGATGAAGAAACTCAGAGGCTTGTTGATGCCTATATAGCACTTTATGAAGGGAACCTTAAATATAAATGCATTAAAAGCAGTGTGGTTACGGGGCTAGGTGTGCAGGAGCTAAAAGGGCTTCTTGAGGGCAAGGTGACGCTTTTCTCTGGCAATTCAGGGGTGGGCAAGTCATCGCTCATAAACGCCATTGACAGCGGCTTTAGGACAAAGGTGGGGGCTATATCTGACGCTCACCTCACGGGTATGCACACTACCACGTACTCAGAGATGTTTCCGTATGGAGGCGGTTATATTATAGACACTCCGGGAATAAAGGGTTTTGGTACCATTGACATTGCGCCGGAGGAGGTAAGTCACTTCTTCCCAGAGATATTTGCGGAGGGACATAATTGTAGATTTGCTGACTGTACACACACTAAAGAGCCTGGTTGCTCCGTTATTAAGGCTGTAGAGCGTCACACTATCAGCCAGTCAAGGTACAACAGTTACCTGAGTATCATGGATGACGCCTCTCAGTCAAAATACAGATAACACACTACTATGGAGAAGTTCAAAGTACTGCTAAGGCCGCTTCTGGCCATAATAGGCCTCGCCATTGTCATCTCATCTTTTTTATTCACAAGGGATGTGGTTATTAGCCTTGCCATTGAGGAGCATGGCAAAATGAAACTATGGGCGGCCGCCACGGAACAGCTTATTAGCGCTGACATGGACTGCGATGTCACGCTTGAGCAGGGGGTGATAACAGGCAACACCACTATCCCCGTTATTCTTACAGACAGCCTGTATAATGTGTTATCCTATAAAAACATAGATATAAATGATCCTACGCCGGATGAGCTGCGCAATCTGGCTGTAAGGTTCTCACAACAGCATGAACCAATAAGGGTGGATGTGGGTGATGATGTGCAGTTTATCTGTTACGGAAACTCCATACTATATAAGAAACTGTTTATGTTCCCTATAGTGCAGTTCCTTGTCATATCACTGTTTGTGGCGCTCATTATACTTGCCATAAAGCTTATGAAGAGCTCAGAGCAGAATAAAGTGTGGGTGGGCCTCTCAAAGGAGACTGCGCACCAGCTGGGAACCCCTATATCATCACTTATGGCGTGGATAGAGATTATGAAGTCCAAGTACCCCGATGATGAGATGTTCCTGGAGATGGACAAGGATGTGTCACGCCTGCGTACAGTGGCGGAGCGTTTCTCCCAGATAGGCTCCACCACAGAACTCAAGAAGTCATGTGTGAATGACGTTATTGAGCGCCAGGTTGAGTATATACGCACCCGTTTCTCCACCAAGGTGGAGATGTCATTCAGCAGTGACGGGGTGTATATGGCCATGCTTAATGTCCCGCTCTTTGAGTGGGTGATAGAGAACCTGTGCAAGAACTCCGTGGATGCTATGGAGGGTAAGGGCCATATTGATATTACCATGAGTGGCAATGACACCCATGTCCTCATCGATGTTAAGGATGACGGCAAGGGTATAGGCCTTAAGAATAAGAACCGTGTGTTCACACCTGGTTACACAACCAAAAAACGTGGTTGGGGGCTCGGTCTCTCTCTCGTTAAGCGTATAGTTGAGGAGTACCATAAAGGCAGAATCTACGTATTGTCATCACATGTTGGAGTTGGAACCACGTTTAGGATTGAACTGAGTAGAGTTGAGACGTGTTGATGAACGAAGTGAATAATTGAGAGTTGAGAGTTAAAAAAATGCAAAGTTTTTTTGCGTATATTTGAAATATGTTGTACTTTTGTGGGCAATTTAGTAAGGTATGAGTAAAAAGTACTTTGTTGAATTGAGGTCGCTCAAGGAATTTCCTCATTCAGAGCAGTTTACAGTGGGCGATGAGTTCTTTGATGATGAGAAACCCGATATTGAGGGTGGAAATCTAAATGTAGAGGTTGAGGTAAGAAGGCTGGGTGACGGCTATAGCATTGATATAAGCATAGCAGGTACGGTAAAAGTTCCGTGTGACAGATGTTTGAGCCTTGTGGAGATTGCAGTGGAGTCTCAGATGCAGTTAAGGGCCAAGGATGATGACGGGCTTGAGTATGATGATGAGGATTTGGTTTTGATGAATCCGTCTGACACTGGTGTGGACATTGAGTGGAATATATATGAGATGGCTGAGCTTGCGCTGCCACTCCAGAGAGTCCACGATGAGGGTGAGTGTGATGAGCAGATGACAGAGGTGCTTGACAGCTACGCAGGAGAACAGCAGAGAGATGATGAAGATGCCGTGGATCCCAGATGGGATGGCCTTAAGGCTCTACTAAATAAGAAATAATAATTAAAAATATAATATTATGGCACATCCTAAACGAAGACAATCAAAAACCAGAACTGCCAAGCGTAGAACTCATGACGTAGCAGTGGCTCCAACTGTAGCAATCTGCCCAAATTGCGGTGCTCCATATATCTATCACACAGTATGTGGCGCATGCGGTTATTATCGTGGTAAATTAGCAGTGTCAAAAGAGACAGAAGAGGCATAATAAGGAAAGAGCATGATTAGAGTTCGTTCAAATAGCTTTTATTGGTGGCGTCGCTTTACTTGGTAAGGTGGGTGCTCCCTTGTGCAGTTATTTGAATAGACATAAAATGAGAGTTGCGGGAACCCACCTGTAACTCTCTTTTTTTGTAAAAACTCTCTTCTGTCTCAGTGTTGAATGTGCCTTTATTTAAATTTGTAATAACCTATTTTATAATATATTAGCTATGAAACTTACAAAGAAAATCATGTTGTCAGAGAACGACATGCCAAAAATGTGGTATAACATTATGGCGGATATGCCAAACAAGCCACTCCCAGTGTTACATCCGGCCACAAAGCAGCCAGTTACAATTGATGACCTTAGCCCTATCTTTGCAAAGGGCCTGTGCGAGCAGGAGGTGAGCCAGGAGCGCTGGATTGAGATTCCTGACGAGGTGTATAATCTTTACAGAATATATCGTCCTACTCCGCTTGTACGTGCTTCAGGCCTTGAGAAGGCTCTTGACACTCCTGCCAAGATATATTTCAAGAATGAGAGTGTAAGCCCTGTAGGTTCTCACAAGCTGAACTCAGCGCTGCCACAGGCATACTTTAACAAGATAGAGGGTACAAAACATATCACTACTGAGACAGGTGCAGGACAGTGGGGTAGCGCTATGAGTATCGCCTGCAAGCACTTTGGACTTGACCTTAGAGTGTTTATGGTAAAGGTCAGCTTTGAGCAGAAGCCTTTCCGCCGTTCAATTATGAACACATACGGCGCTACTGTGTTTGCATCGCCGAGCTCAGAGACTGAGATAGGACGTAAGATGCAGCAGCAGTTCCCTGGTACAGCCGGTAGCCTTGGTATGGCTATTTCTGAGGCTGTGGAGGAGGCTATCAAGGATCCTGATACAAAATACACCCTTGGCAGTGTGCTGAATCACGTAATGATTCACCAGTCAATCATAGGTCTTGAGGCTGAGAAGCAGATGGATATTGCCGGTGACTACCCAGATGTGGTTATCGCTTGCTTTGGAGGTGGTAGTAACTTTGGTGGTATTGCAATGCCATTTATGCGTCATAACTTTGTAGACGGTGCTAAAACACGTTATATTGCCGCTGAGCCTGCTTCATGCCCTAAACTGTCAAGAGGTAAGTTCCAGTATGACTTTGGTGATACAGAGGGCTACACTCCGCTTATCCCTATGTACACTGTAGGTCATGAGTTTGAGCCTGCAAGCATTCACGCCGGTGGTCTTAGATACCACGGTGCTGGCCAGATTGTAAGCCAGCTGCTAAAGGATGGTATGATTGAGGTTCAGGACATTCCTCAGCTTGAGACATTTGACGCTGCCACTCTCTTTGCAAGATGTGAGGGTATTATTCCTGCACCAGAGTCTTCACACGCTATTGCGGCTGCAATACGTGAGGCTCTTAAGGCTAAGGAGGAGGGCAAGGAGAAGACCATTCTCTTTAACCTCTCTGGTCATGGTCTTATAGATATGGTGGCTTACCGCCAGTATATGGACGGTCAGCTTACTAATTATGAGGTGCCACAGGCTGAGATTGACAAGAACCTTGCCAAGATTGCAGAGTTGCAACCAAAGTGAGATCCGTCGCTACGCTCAGGATGACATGGCGTTAACGTTTCTTGCGTTTATGACGGGGTTTGCTCTCTGCAGCTTCTTTTAGAGAGCTCCTGTCTTTGATATTGTAGATATCGTATTTACTCAGCGGACGTATATTGAAACAGTCAATAAGTCCGCTGAGTTTTGTTATCTTCTTGTCATTCTTCTTATCGGGGGTGTACATTACACCGCTTGAGGCTGGAGTGAGTACAATACGCTCCGGCTTGTTATCTTTGTTAATGTAGATGGTCATCTCACTGCTCTCAGATACGTTTATGCCCACATAGTCCTCTTCACCTTTAGGCTCACTGGGCTCATCATCTTCCATGCCATCCTCATCCTCTTCTGCAAAGTATACAGAGAGTGCGTTGCCGTCCACAAATATCTTCTTGAGGCGTCCGCTGTCAACGTAGCACGTAACCTTTTTCCCTGATACCTGGTTATATGCAGTGGTGTCATTTTTCATGAATATGAATCCTGAGCCGAGTGCCTCTATGCGGTCCACCTCGTTATTCTTGGTGATTACAAGTATAGAGTCTCCAGTGGCCTGATTACGCCCTTGCCATGTGACAGGAGCCCCGAACATACGGCATATTGAATCTTTGGTGCTGTAGTATATTGAGTCTGCCAGACCTTGGAAATCAACGCTCCATGCCTGCACATTGTAGTAGCCCTTAACAATCTTTACTGAGTCTACATTCCTGTAGAACAAAGTGTCAGCTGTAACAAATATGCTGTCTGGATTGTCCTTCTCAAATGAAACCATGGTGGCGCGCTTTACTACGTAGGCGGAGTCAAGCTTCTCATCGTAGTAGCCGTAGCCGCCCTTAATTATGAGGTTGTCTACAGAATCTGTCATAAGCACGTTTGTAAAGCCCTCTGCTATGCGTTCAGCTCTGCGGTAGCGTACTGTGTCACCAGTGAGCGTATGGCCCTCATAATCCCTTATAACGGAGTACTCAAGCAGTTCTGAGTCCTCCTTGTCTGTGTCATACCAACCTGATTCAGAATAGATCCATGCGTCATCAAAATAGATGCGTGAAGGGCCTACTATGCGGGCAATGTGAGTCTCTGTGTTATATATCAGGGTGTCACTGTTAAGTTCGAGGTCTTTGTTTGTAAGCACCACCTTCTTCTGGAATATGGCATTGTTTGTCTTAGGGTAGTATCGGCCGTTTACTGAGGTTAGTTCATTGGTGCTGTCAACTATTTTCCCGTGGTCAAAGTAGTAGCCCACCTCAGCGTTTCGGTCATAGTTCAGGGAGTCTGTATACAGCGTGGCTTTGCCGTTCTCCATACGTACATTGTTACGGAGGCGCGCCAGTCTGGTGTCTCCGTCATAGTAGAGCACATCGCCGTAGACAAAAAGGGAGTCGCCTTGCACCATTCGTACGTTACTATATGCGTTCAGCGTGTTGCTCTTGCTGTAGAAGTATGCGCTGTCACAGTACATTAGCGCCTTGTCATGGCGGAATTGTACATCGCCAATCAGTATCTGGCAGTCTGGCAGGCGGTCCTGGTCAAAATTCAGTGTGTTAGAGTGCTCCAGGTATATCATTGTCTTCTCCGCCCCCGATGTTATCGGCAGCAGTGAGAAGAGGGTTACGAGCAGTATGTATATGGCTTTTATTTTATCCATCCTGGGTACTGGAAGTCACAGTTCTTGTATTCAGGGTTTACATGAATGAACATTTCACTCTGTTTCTCCTTTATCCACTTGTCAAGTGCCTCTTTGTTGCTCTTGGCTGTGACAAGGTTCTTCAGCATATTGAAGTCCTCCTCAGGTGTGGCCTTGTGGGCCTTTGTCTTAGATTTAAGTTTGACAATGCAGACCATCTCCTTTCCTGCAGGGGTGGTGTAGGTGAAAGGTTTTGAAATCTCCCCTATTGAGAGTGAGTACACCACCTTTGCCACCTCACCAGGAAGCTCCTGAATCTGGAATTTGTTAGAGAGGTTCTCCGTGTTTACCATAAGCCCTTCATTCTCACGTGTGTCTTTATCCTCAGAATAGCGCTGGACAGCATCTGAGAATGAGATATGCTCACTTCTGATTTCGCTTGCAAGGCTGTCAAGTTTGTCCATGGCAAGTGATTTCTGCTTTTCATCAACCTTTGGTATAAGAAGTATGTGACGGCAGTTCACCTGGTCATTCTTGCGTTCAATAAGCTGTATAATGTGGAATCCGAATTCGGTCTCCACAATACGAGACACCTTGGTAGGGTCATATAGAGCAAAGGCCACGTTTGCAAACTCTGGCACCAGACGTCCCTTTGCCATAAAGCCTAGCTCACCGCCCTGCATGGCTGAGCCTCGGTCTTCTGAGTATAGTATGGCCATAGTGGAGAACTGTGATTCTCCGCTCTCTATCTTCTCCTTGAACTCACGCAGACGGCTTTTCACACGCTCTATCTCAACTGGGGTGACCTCTGGCGCTATGGCTATTATCTGAACCTCAACCTGCTCAGGTATATTTGGGATGCTGTCTTTAGGCATCTTGTTGTAGAAGCGTTTTACATCTGCAGGCGTTATCTTATAGTCGCCAGTAATCTTCTGCTGCATCTCCTGTGCCAGCATTTGCTCTTGCACGGTACGCCTCATCTCCTCCTTCATCTTGTCTATTGGCTTGCCAAAGTACTCCTCAACCTTCTCACGTGAGCCTATACGTTGTATGAAATACTTGATTCTGCCTTCAACCTGCTGGTCCACGGCACTCTCTGACACGGTGACACTGTCAATCTTGGCCTGAGCTATAAAAAGTTTCTGCAGGGCAATCTGCTCAGGTATGACGCAGCGCGGGTCTCCGTCAATGTTTATCTTCTCATATTTGTGACGCAGTATCTCTGTCTCTATCTCAGATTGCAGAATTGGCTCGTTTCCCACCACCCAGACAACCTGATCTATTACCTTGCCCTTTGAAAATGAGGCTGCGGAGATGAGCAGGGCCGCAACTGCAAGTATGGCTGACTTAATCTTCATAGAGTTTTATCCTTCCTTTGTCTAAGGCTTTTTCATACAGCTTGTTGTAGAACTGCTGAATATAGTCAATCTTAGCCTTGTTTGTAAGTACGTTGTAAATGTTCTCCTCTACAAGCTCAAGCGGCTGTGGTGAGCCGGCCTTGCAGAGCCCTGTAATCTTGAGATAATAAGTGTAGTCATCACTTTGCTGCACTATGGTGCCTCTTGTAATGGCTGGGTCATTATAGTTCAGCTCCTTGGCCATGGTTTCATTGATCTTTGAGAACGGAGTCCACTGATCGATAAAGATGTTTTGATGAATGGCATGCTTGGTGCAGTATGTCACAATGTTCTCCATGTTCTCATCATTGATGTCTGAAAGCCATTTGGAGAGCACAGACTGGTCTGGGGCGGATGAGCGCACTTTTATGCAGATACCCTTTACCACAGTCTCACTAAGTAGGAAACGTTCCTTGTTATGCTCATAAAAACGGAAGATGGAGTCTTCTGTAATAGGGCGCAGGTTCTGGTCTGTAATTTTGCGCAGGTACTCGCTTATCATGAGCTCTTTTCTGTAGGCCTCTGTAAGGGTGTTAATCTCTTCAGTGTTACCCACGTTGTTGAGAGCCTGGTTGTAGACAAGTTTGTCGGTCGCCCATTTGCGCTTGTAGTTCTCAATGAAAGCTATGCTGTCCTCATGGTTCATGAGTCCGTCAGGCATGGCACGCTTGATTTCATCAAGGTAGAGTACGTCTCCCTGCAATTCCATAACAGGCTCTCTTCCCCAGTCAAGGATAGAGGGCCTGTTGTTGCACGATGCCAGCACAAGCAGTGCTGCAGCGTAGATCAGTGATTTTAATATTTTAGTGTTTCTCAATGCTGTCAAGAACGTCCTTGTAAACTTCAACCTTGTATTTCTTCTTGAGTTTCTCAACCCAATCGTTCTCAACCTTTGTCTGATAGTCATTCAGCACAGGGCCACGGACATCTTTGTAGCTTTCAGGGTACTTTTTAAGCACCTTACCTACAAGGAATACTTCAGGATACTTGGCGTCTTCAGGCATTTTACCTTCCTTGAATATTTTTGCGTCAACTATCTTGTTCTTGCCTTTTGCAAACACGCCCTTCTCCACCTTTACGTTACGTTTGCCGTCAATGTTAAGATTGGATAGGCACTCTGCCGCAGACTCCATAGGAACTGTGTTAAGCATGGCCTGAGCCTTCTTCTTCACATCCTTTGATGCGCATTTAACTATTATGCCTTTATAGTGAGGTGTGTCCCATGCGTAATCCTCTTTATGCTCCTGGAAGTATTTCCTAAGCCCTACAGTGTCTTTTGCAGCCTTGCCCCAAACTTCCTCCTGGCTTATGTTAAACATAAGGATTCCATCCTTGTATTCCTGCATAAGCAGACCGAAATCAGGGTATTTCTTCTCTAAGTTGCGTTTCTCATACTCAAATATCGAGCTGTTTATAAACTGCTTTAGAGTGTCCTTGCCAAGGTTGGCGTGAGTCTCAACAAAACGTCTTAGAGAGTCTGTGGTGAGTTTAACGTCAGCAAATGAAGCCAGCACGCTATCTGAACCCACTGGTGAGTACTCTTTGAATCCGTATTCACGTTTCAGCTTGTTAATGAACGTCTCATAGATTATTATTGAACGCTCATCACCACGCATACGGCTCTCAATTAGAGGGGTGACCTCTTCAATAGGAGATATAGGCTTTTTGTCTATCAGTTTGATGATATGCCAGCCGTATGGCGCCTCAATTACACGGAGAGAACCAATAGTGTCCATGCTGAATGCTGTGTTCTCAAAGAGCTCGTTTGTCTTGCCAGTGGTAATCCAAGGCAGTTCTCCGCCACTCTTTGCGGCACCATCCTCAGAACCCTTAATTGCAGCGTCAGCAAATGTAATCTTGCCGTTCTTGATATCGGAGTAGAGGGAGTTGACCACCTGTTTCAGACTGTCAAGAGATGCAGGCTTGGCACCAGAAGGTTTGCGCTTGAATATATGAGCCACTTTGACCTGACCGCGTGTAGGGCGGCGGTCATTGACCTTGATTATGTGATAGCCGAACATAGTGCGTACAGGACCAGTAACCTCACCTTTAGGTGTTTTGTATGCAGCCACCTCAAACGGATATACCGTAGTAAGGGCTGTGATATAGCCTATACGTCCGCTGTCACCAGCCATTGATGGGTCTTCTGAGTACTTGGCCGCCACTTTCTCAAAGCTGCTGGTTTTAAGCTCTTTTAAAGCCTCAAGCGCCTTGTTGTATGACTTCAGTGTATCCTCCTCAACCCTTATGAGAATATGACTAACGTCAACATCCTCAAGCATTCTGGCATACTGCTCCTTAACAAGCTCCTGCTTGATGCTGTCATCTGTTAGGTATGGTGGAATAAGCTGGTTGCGGTAACCATCAAGCTCTTTTATGAAACTTGATACAGTGTCCATCTTCCTGTTATACGCTTCAGCTACCTTCAGCTTGAAGTTTATGAAACGGAGCGCATAATCATCAACACTCATCTTGGTACTGTCATCTACAACATTCTTGTTATAGTAGTACTCAAACTCAGGTTTTGACACCTCCTTGCCGGCTATCTTCATGACCGCCTGGCCAAACATGGCTACGGCTGATAGTGACAGAAGTGTCAGAAAAAAGATTCTTTTCATTTTATTCGCCTCTTGAATAGTTTGGAGCCTCCTGTGTAATAGTTACATCATGAGGGTGGTTTTCATGTACGCCTGCGGTAGTGATACGTGTGAACCTTGATGTGGCGTGCAGTGTAGGAATGTCCTTTGCACCGCAGTAGCCCATACCGGAACGCAGACCGCCAACAAGCTGATATACAACTTCATATAGAGTGCCTTTGTAAGGAACACGAGCAGCGATGCCTTCTGGTACAAGTTTCTTAACATCATCCTCCATATCCTGGAAGTAACGGTCCTTTGAACCCTTCTGCATTGCCTCAAGTGAGCCCATGCCTCTATATGATTTAAACTTACGACCATTGAAAATTATTGTGTCACCTGGTGATTCTTCAACACCAGCAAGCAGTGAGCCTGCCATGATGCAGCTTGCGCCTGCAGCTATTGCCTTCACAATATCGCCGGAGTAGCGGATACCGCCGTCACCAATTAGAGGAACGCCTGTGCCCTTGATGGCGTCTGCTACGTCATAGATAGCTGAGAGCTGTGGCACACCCACACCAGCAATTACACGGGTTGTACATATTGAACCAGGACCTATACCTACCTTAACGGCATCAGCGCCTGCCTCTACAAGTGCCTTTGCAGCCTCGCCTGTGGCAATGTTACCAACCACTATGTCAATCTGCGGGAAACGCTTCTTAGCCTCTTTCAGAGTGTCAATAACACCCTTTGAGTGGCCGTGAGCGGTGTCTATAACCACTGCATCCACGCCAGCGTCAACAAGAGCCTGCATACGCTCAAAAGTGTCAGCTGTAACGCCCACGCCGGCTGCCACTCTCAGACGCCCTTTGGCATCCTTGCAAGCCATAGGTTTATCCTTAGCCTTTGTGATATCCTTGTATGTTACAAGACCAATAAGCTTGCCGTCTTTGTCAACCACAGGGAGCTTCTCTATCTTGTTCTCCTGCAGAATCTGAGCAGCGGCCTCAAGGTCTGTTGACTGGTTGGTTGTGACCAGATTCTCCTTTGTCATAACGTCATCAATGAGCTTCTTCATGTTGCGCTCAAAACGGAGGTCACGGTTGGTCACAATACCCACAAGCATCATGTTCTCATCAACAACAGGAATGCCGCCGATGTGGAACTCATTCATAAGCTTGAGAGCGTCAGCCACGGTCTTGCCTTGACGTATTGTAACAGGATCGTATATCATACCGTTCTCAGCACGCTTTACCATGTGTACCTGACGCGCCTGCTCTGCTATAGGCATGTTTTTGTGTATTACGCCGATGCCACCTTCACGTGCAATGGCAATAGCCATCTTAGCCTCAGTAACTGTGTCCATGGCTGCTGACACGATAGGGGTCTTCAGCTCAATGTTACGTGAGAACTTGGTGGTGAGGTTGACGTTTCTTGGAAGTACTTCAGAATACGCCGGAATAAGTAGGACGTCATCAAATGTAAGGCCGTCCATTACAATCTTATCTGCTATAAATGACATAGGTTTATGTATTTTGAAAAAATTATTAATCTTGTACGCAGCGGATGCTCTTTGAGTTTGCTATTGGTTAAAGCATTAAATTTTAATTTGGTGCTATTTAAATGGCAAAGGTACAACTTTATTCAATACAAATCAATAAAATCGGACTATTTTGTCTGCTGTTTGTGGGTAAATGCCAGCCGTCAGGGCATATACCTTGACGGTGTTTGCCAAATCCCGTGGTCTGTGCCTTGGATGTTGGGCTTGCAATGCCGGCTATGCCATTGGAATCGTTGGGCTCCTAATCTGCATTTACGATAGAATTACCGAATTACGCAGAATCAAGTAATTTATTCCAATATCTCTGCAAATAAATGGCTTGATGTTAGAGATGAGTGAACGAGAGAGGTGTTGATGCCTTGTTGCAGTCCATAAGGTGTGATAAATGTTATTACTGCACCACGAGAAAGGCGGTTGGCCTCCATGAATTGTAGTCTGCGTTGCGTAAGGCGTTCCGCATAATCCTTTGATATGGCGTAATAAGTAGAGGAAAATTTCATTTCGCACAAGTGTATGATTTTATCTGCACGAGATATGACCAAATCCACTTGTGCTCCTCTTTCAGTGTTGTTTTTCTGTTGTGGTAAATATCTCCACGATGAAGCCTCTGTCGCAATGCCTGAAATACCCAACCCATGTTTAATGTGTGGTAAGTGTCTAAGGCAGAGCTCTTCAAAAGAGAATCCTTCCCAGCTGCTAACGCTGCGGTCTTGGAAATGGTGCTGCCAATAATGCTCGTCTTTAGAGTTGTTATTGGCATAACGTAGATAGAATAGCGTGAAGAAGTCACACAGACGATATATAGTCTGTTTTGTTTTATTGCCAAATTGAACGTATGATATTATAAAATCACAACGTTCCAAATTGTCCAGCATCTTTGTTAATCCTCCGCCTGAGAAACTTGTGCTATTTGCTATTTCTGTCTTTGTGAACCCTTCTCGTTTGGTTGCAAGAAATTTTACAATCTTAATGTAGCGGTCTGCTTTTTTGAAGAGTGCGTTGTATAGTTCGTTGAATTCATCGCTAAGATTACCGCCTATGCGGAAGATTAGTGAATCCACATTTTCAACAAGGCTCAGGTTGTTTTTTAGTAGGCTGAGGTAGTATGGCACTCCACCAAAAATCATGTAGGACTGCATTATCATGTACTCGTCCCAGTCAAACCCATTTGCTTTAAGATACGAGCGGCACTCACTCAGATAGAAAGGACGTAAATATATGCGGCGTGTTATACGGTTATGCAACCCTCCTTGGTTGTCTTCCAGTTTCTCTTTCATCCAAGTGGTGGCACTGCCACATGCAATAAAAACAATGTCATCCCTATTTTGTACCCAACTTGCCCAGAAATACTCTAACTCCTCCACAAAATCACTCTTTTGCGCATCAATCCATGGCATCTCGTCAAAGAATAGGACTTTTCGCTGTTCTTTGCATGTTTCCAGATAGTGCTCAAGTTGAAGAAACGCCTCGTGCCAATTTTTTAGTGTGGGAATGTTGTTGTTTGAGTAACGTTGTAACGCTTCCTGAAAATACTTAAGTTGGTGTTTAGTTTTTTTTCCATGCGCTCCCACAAAATGGAACGTGTATTGGTCATTGAAGAATTTGCGTACTAAAAATGTTTTGCCTACACGGCGGCGGCCATAAAGTATAACAAATTCAGAACGCTTAGATTCTAATGATTCCTTAAGTTCTCCAAGTTCGTGTATTCGGCCTATCAGATTTTCCATATCGTGTTTTTATAATTGCAACGTAATGCAAAGATATGGATTTTACTTAGAGTGTGCAAGATGCTTAGTTGTTTTTTTTGTCCAAATCTATATGTTTTCGCCCACATTTGGATGAAAAACACATGTTTTTTGTCCAAATCTATATATTTTCACCCACATTTGGACGAAAAACGAGCTTTTTTTGGAGGTTCGTCAGAATCGAACTTTTAGCCCGTCATACGCGGCGGTGGTGGCGGGGAATATGGCTTGCGCTTCACGGAGCAGTGTCTCAATGGTGTCATAGCGTTTGGAGTAGTGGCCTATGACGAGTTGCTTTACTCCTGCCTTTTGAGCTATGGTGGCCGCCTCTGCGGCTGTGGAGTGCAGGTGCTGGCGGGCTTTTTGCAGTTCAGGGGTGGCGTATGTGGCTTCATGGTAGAGGCAGTCTACACCCTCAATCAGGGGTATTATACGCTCTGTGTAACGGGTGTCTGAACAGTAGGCGTAGCTTTTGGCTGGTGAAGGTGGGGTGGTCAGGCGCTCGTTTGGCACTATGCGGCCATCGGTGGTGACAAAATCCGCTCCCTCTTTTATGCTTGGATACATGGATAATGGCACGTTATAGAAGTCAAGCATATCTTTTCTTAAATGCGGTGCGCCATCTTTCTCACGGAACAGAAAGCCGCAGGTGGGCATTGAGTGCACAAGCGGAATGGTGCTTACTGTTAGTGAACGGTCTTCATATATTACTCTGTTCTCCAGTGGGTTAAATGGCTCAAAGTATATCTTAAAGTCAAGGTCAAAACAGAAGTAGTCAAGCATGGGGCGCAACAGAGGCTCCAAATCTGGGTGAGAGTGTATGTAAATATCGTTTGTATGTCCTGTCATGCCAAACGTTGATAACAGGGCTATTATGCCAAAACAGTGATCACCGTGCAAGTGAGATATGAAGATATGGCTTAGTCGTGTGGATTTTACACCACACTCAAGAAATTGATGTTGTGTGCCATCGGCGCAATCTATC
>JAEEGL011115231.1_pt1 | contig 15349 bp, 18 predicted proteins | sample 9134231 | NCBI WGS metagenome assembly JAEEGL01 (sample SAMN16246548, study PRJNA631951) | gut metagenome | biome: gut microbiome; feature: rumen; material: fiber-attached | host: Bos | place: Iran: Karaj | collected 2018-10 | reverse complement strand
AGACGGCGGTTGCCGTCGTGGAGGACGGCCGACATGTTTTGACCGATCAAGTTTTTTCTCAGGCGAAGCTGCATGCCGTTTACGGCGGCGTCGTGCCCGAGATTGCGTCACGCTGTCATGTGGAGTCTATTTCCCTCCTGGCCCAGCGTGCGCTTGAGGAGGCCGGCGTTTCCAGACAGGATATCGACGCGGTGGCGGTTTCCTATGCCCCCGGCTTGATTGGCGCCGTTCTGGTAGGCGTGAATTTCGCCAAGGCCTGTGCTCTGGCGCTGCGCGTCCCGCTGATCCCGGTCCACCACATCCGGGGACACATCGCGGCCAATTATCTCGCCTATCCCGAGCTGGAACCGCCGTTCCTGTGCCTCGCGATCTCCGGCGGCAATACGCTCCTTGTGGATGTGCGGGGCTATACCGATATGAAGATCCTCGGTGCGACCCGAGATGACGCGGCAGGGGAGTGCTTCGATAAAACGGCCCGCGTTCTGGGGCTTCCTTATCCGGGCGGAAAGCCGATCGATGAGCTTTCGCAGGGCGGAGACGATTCCAAATACAGCTTCCCGATCGGGCATGTGGATGGAAACCCTTACGATATGAGTTTCTCCGGCTTGAAAACGGCTGTGATCAATCTGGTGCACAATGCCGAGCAAAAAGGGGAGGAGCTTGACCGCGCCTCGCTTGCGGCCTCCTTTTCGCGCGCTGTGAGCGAAAGCCTGGTCCCCCGCGCCATGATGGCAGCGCGGGAGCTGGGGTACCGAAGGATCGTCGTGGCGGGCGGCGTCGCCGCCAATTCCCGCATCCGGGCGGATTTCAAGGCGGCGGCAGCGGAGAACGGCTGTGAGCTGTTTATTCCGCCGCTCAGGCTGTGCGGGGACAACGGAGCCATGATCGGCGCGCAGGGCTATTACGAGTATTTGGCAGGCGTACGTGCCGGAAGCGATCTGAATGCCTATGCCACGATGGAACTGTAAGACGGAGCAACTGAGAGGATAGAGAGATGGAACAGCACGAGGGACACCGGGACCGCCTGCGCGCGCGTTTCTTTTCACATGGCCTGGAGGCATTCAACGAGATAGAAGCGCTGGAATTGTTGTTGTACTATGCCATTCCGCGCAGAGATACCAATCCGATCGCCCATGCGCTGCTGGAGCGCTTCGGTTCGCTCGACTATGTGCTGTCCGCGACGGAGGAGGAGCTCTGTGAAGTGCCCGGTATCAGCAAGCGCGCGGCTGCACTGCTGATGATGGTCCCTCAGATGGCGCGCATGAGCGAGGTAAACCGCGAGAGCCGGATCGTCGAGATCACCAATTCGATGGATGCGATCCGGTATCTGATCCCGCTCTTCCGTTATCAGCGGGACGAAATGATGATCCTGCTCTGCATGGATGCGCAAAAGCGCATCACGCACACGGAGATCATCAACAAAGGGATCGTAAACTCCGTGAGCTTCGACGTCCGCAAAGTCGCGGAGATCGCACTGAAACGCAAGGCAGTCTACGTCATTGTAGCACATAACCATCCCGACGGTCCGGCCCGTCCCTCCCGGGAGGATGACAGCGCGACACAGAAGCTCTTTCACGCGCTGGAAGCGGTCGGCATCAATTTCTATGACCATGTTATCATTGCCGGAGACGACTATGCTTCCTATCGCCGAAGCGGAGCGATGGACCTCTTTCGGTATCATTATTGAGGTTTTATGTCAACACATTCCTGTCATTCCTTTGTAAACTAATTCGGTTTCAAATAAGTGACAACACCGGAAACAGCCCTTTTTTTCACAAAAATCAGGCGGCAGTCTGTTGAAAAAGCTGTTGAAAATGTTGATAACTTTTTGAAGTCGTTCAAGGATTTGAGCGTTATGTCACGCGAAAAAAGAGTTCGGATAATCCGGGATTACCCGGAATACCCGAACTCTTTTTTTGCAGACTGCCGGGAACTGTCCGGGGCATAATACGATTTGTAATCGCGATTGATCGCCTATTACATTTTGTATTCTCTCTTCAAATAAAAAAACATCCCCGAAATATCTTTCGGGGATGTTCTGGAGCTGGTAATGTGACTCGAACACACGACCTGCTGATTACGAATCAGCTGCTCTACCGACTGAGCTATACCAGCAAAACCTGCCTTTGGATTCAGCGGCGCTTAGTATAACACATTTAAATCGATTCGTCAACCGATAATGTCAGCCCTTTTTGCTGCAGAATAGAGATGTGTTTCATTCAAGAAGGACGTGGCTCCATTCGTCCGACCGAAAGCCCACCAGCACGGTTTTATCTGTGACGAGGATCGGTCGCTTGACCAGCATGCCGTCTGATGCCAAAAGCTGAAGCATTTCCGCTTCGCTCATGTTCGGCAGTTTTTCTCTCAGCGCGAGTTTCTTATACAGCAGACCGCTGGTGTTGAAGAAACGCCGCAGCGGCAGTTTGCTCCGCCCCATCCAGCTTTGCAGCTCTTCAGCGCTTGGGTTTTCATCTTTGATCGGGCGCTTATCAAAGGGGATCGCGTGTTCAATCAGCCATTTCTCTGCTTTCTGGCAGGTCGAGCAGCGGTCATAACAGATGAAAGTGTTCATATGTTCCTCCTCAGAATCGGAATCAGTTTTTCACCCCATACCTGTTCAAGCCTATCTATCGAACAGGCTGCGTTTGCGGGACTGGTGGACGGCAGCTTTTCCGCGGGGATGCCGAGCACAGGAAAGAGATGACGCTGATAGAGCGCATACGCCTTGGAACCGTTGACAAAAACGCGTCCGCCTATCTCACTCGCGGACAGGATCGGACCGAGGTCGGCCGGCACCACGTCACGGATGCTGCTGTCCGAGGATCCCACGATGCTGCAGCGCTCGATAACATCGTACAAAGCGATGTGATTTCGCAGCAGCAGCGCTTTTTTCTCCTCGATGGTACCGGGAGTATCCTCGCCGCAGAGACGCGCCATGAGCGGCCAGAAACGGTTCTGCGGATGTCCGTAAAAGAAGCTGCTTTCCCGGGATTTCACAGACGGGAAGCTCCCGAGGATCAGGACGCGTGAATCCGAATGATAAAACGGACCGAAGCCATGTTCCAAGTACACTCTTTCCATGACGACCTCACACGTTCAAATACCGGATCATGGTATACTCATCCGCATATTGTCCGTCCGGATACTTCATACTGTGCGGCAAGGTGCCGCAGATCGAGAAGCCAAGCTTTTGGTACAGCGCGATCGCGCGCTTGTTTTCCGTACAAACCTGCAGTTCCGCTTGCTCATACCCGATCCGCCGCGCGGCCTCCAGGAGTTCGACCAGCATCGCATGTCCCAGCCCGAGGCCCCAATAATCCTTATAGAGCGCAACCGCAAGCCGGCAGCGATGCATGCAGCGCTCCAAGGACCCGAGAGAGGAAAGAGACGCATTCCCCGCATGCGCTCCGTCGATCTCGGCGAGGAGCATCAGCTCACGCGGAGATCCCATGATACGTTCCAGAAACCGTTTTTCGTCCTCCGATGTCATCCGGATCTCTCCCGGGTTGCGAAGCAGAAAAGGCGTTTCCGAGGTCGTTATTCTCATATAACGCAGCAGCATCTCGGCGTCCTCCGGCACTGCGCTGCGCAAGACCGCGCTTTTGCCGTTTGGCAGCCGGATCGCTTTCGGTTCAACGATCATCCGTTTCTCCTTTCCCGGAAGGAAGCTCAGGGGCGAGTGCCTGAACGAATTCATCGATCAAGCGGTTGACCTCGTCCGGTTTATCCGTGTTGGCGTTGTGACCGGCATTCGGTACCCAAACCAGAGGGATGCCCGTCTTTTTGTGCCAGGCTTTATTGTATCGAATGCAGGAGCCGGCCCGATCCTTTTCCCCGCAGATCAGGAGGGCCGGACAGCGCAGCTCGTAGGGGAGATCCGCCTCCATGGCTTCTGCCAGCATCCTGAAGCCGTGCCCCGATAAAGCGGCGTACCGCGCCTGATCGCCCTCGTATACCGTCATCATGTTGTGCATCAGCTCTTTCCCGTAGGCGGAAACAGCAACGCCGTTCGAGCCGGAGCGCAGAAGGGCTTTCCAGGGATAACGGAGATAAACCGGCTCCATCCGTTTCAGAAGCCAAATCTCGGCCGAGGTCACATATTCCCGCTGCAGGGGAGCGGAATCGATCGAGACGAAGCCCTTCAGCTTTTCGGGAAAGAGTTGTGCATAAGCCTGTCCCACATAGCCGCCCATCGACTGTCCGATGATGACCGGGGCGGAGATGCTTTCCTGTGAAAGAATCCCATCCAGCCAGCGTGCCTTGTCAAACAGATCAAAGGAAAACACAAACGGCCAGGAAGCCGCATGGCCGGGAGCATCCCATACGAGGACGGTATACTTGTCCTGAAAAAACACGATCTGCCTGTCAAACAGACGGTGGTCGGCTGTCAGCCCGGGCAGGAATACAAGCGCCGGTCCAGACGGCTCGGGGAGCTTGTGGATCCAGTAACGGATGTCCCCGCACGGTGTGGTATATACTTTTTCTTGCATGTCCATCAGAATATGTCCGATCAGGCTTCCAGCAGCTTGAGAAAACGCTTGTCGTTCATCTGTTCGTTCGTTATGTATCGGCCGTTGTGAAACAGCGCATAGGTCGTGATCGGCGTAGGCGCGTTCCGGGCGTCCTCTCTGCTCTGCAAATGAACGGCCCGGAAGGGAATGGACCTCTCCTGGGCAAGCGCCTCGAGGATGGGGACATATTTGGCATTAAAGGGGCACTGGCTCGTGTAGTACAGGACATAGCCGGCTTCCTCCGTATGCGGATGCCTTGCGCATTCCCGGAAACGCGGGACGATGGCATCGTCCGATAACGGCAGATACCATAGCTGGATCCCGTTATCGGCTTCGTCACACACCCGGAAACCCTTATGCCGCAGAAACCCGGGGTCGGCCAAAAACGGTTTTTTCTTTGCAGAAGACAGAATACACAGACCGGTCTTGTTCTTGCTTCGGCTGTCGCGGATGCATGCTTCGAGGAGATCGCCGGCATAGCCGTGTCCCTTCAGAGAACCGGAGACCCACAGGCAGTCGATATACATATACGACTCCGCCTCAATGGGATTCCAGGCGTTTTCGGCCGGGATGTATTCAATGAAGCATTTTCCGCGCTCCACGCTTTTCAGGAAAACCAGGCCGTCTTCAAAGCGGTCCGCCAGCCAGGCCTTCTTGGAGGAAACCTGAATGTCCCGGTTGTTGGAGATGGCACAGCAGATGTGTTCCGTCTCCAGATTCTCTTTTGTGACACGAATGTATTCCATAATTTCACTCTCCTTATTGCGATGTTTCTGCAAATCGGGCATGTATTCGGTGATTCAGTTCAGATATGCACAAGTTGGCAGACGGCCTCGACATGGCGCGTCCTGGGAAACATATCGACCGCCGTGGCTTTACGGAGCGCGTAGCCGTGCTCGCCGAACAGCCGCACATCTCGTGCAAGCGTTGCCGGGTTGCAGGAGACATACACCACTCTGGCCGGCGACATCTGACAGACGGCCCGGATCGCCGCCTCGTCCATGCCCTTGCGCGGCGGATCGACGACAACGACCTCCGGCTTCAAACCGCGCGATGCAAGCGTCTCCGCCGCCTCCCCGGCGTCCGCGCAGAGGAACTCAATGTTTTCGATGTGATTATGGGCCGCGTTTGCTCTGGCATTCTCGATCGCTTCCGGAACGATTTCCGCACCGATGACCGTCCCCGCTTTCTCAGCCAGACACAGGCTGATCGTCCCGGCGCCGCAATAGAGATCCAGCGCAAGGGAATCCCGCAGCAGCGCGGCATATTCGACCGCCTTGGCATAGAGCTTTTCCGCCTGCGGCGGATTGATCTGGAAGAAAGCCTGCGGCGCGATGCAGAACTCATGCCCGCAGAGCATATCGCGGATATCCGCGTCACCCCACAGCGTATAAAAATCTCCGGCCAGGACGGTGTTTCCGCGTGATTTGTTGATGTTGAGAACGATCCCCGTCAGCTCCGGGCAGGCTGTTTGAAGGTGCTCCACCAGCGCGCCGGTATCGGCTCCGAAGCCGCGGGCCGACACGATACAGGCGAGCGAATCACGTCTCTTGACCGCCTGCCGACAAAAAATATGACGAACGGTCCCGCGCCCGGTGTCCTCCTGATAAGCCGGGATACGCCGATCGTTCATAAAGCGTGTCACCGCTTCGGCGACACGGCTGCTCAGCGTTTTCTGGATACGGCAGCTTTCCATGGGGATAATCTCGTGGCTGCGTTCCCGGTAAAAGCCGTAGACGGCTTTCCCGTCCCGCTCGGCGACGGCGAAAATCCCTTTGTTCCGGTAGTGTTCAACCGTCTCACACCCCAGAATGGAATCCGCCTCCACGTCCTGCCGCCCGATATGCCGAAGCGCCGCATTGACACGGTCGAGCTTAAAACGAAGCTCTTCCTCGTATTTCATATGCCAGGTATCGCAGCCGCCGCACTTTCCGAAATATGGGCACCCCGGCTCTTCCCGCTCCGGAGAAGGGCTCAGGAGTGTCTCTCCGCGCGCGTAAACGGCGGAATTTGTCACCTTGACAATGCGGATCTCCCACTTTTCGCCCGGCATGGCAAACGGAACGAAAACAGCCCTCCCGTTCACATGACAAACGCCGTAAGCCTCGGAGGTGTAGCCGTCGATCACGACGACACAGATTTGATTTTTTTCAAGCTTTTCCATATTTTTATCATAGCACAGCCTGGTCCGCTTGGCAAACATTTGATGTATAAACTTTCGGCAGTCCGGCGATACTAAGCAGGCAAGGTCAAAAGGAGGACAGGCATGAGAAAAACGATTGTTTATACGCTATGCGCAGCTATGCTTTGTGCGATTCTATGCGGCTGCGGAAATCAGAGCCAGGGACGCGACGATCCGGCTGTCGGCACACCGGTCATTCCGAACGCGACGCCTATGGTCAGCCCTATGCTCACGCCGGATCCCCAAGACGGCTATGTCGACGATCAGGATGGGATCATGGAAGAAGATGAAACCCAGGACGATCAGGCAACGAACGGAACCGCGAACAACGGGAAAGCCGTTGTCAGTCCCTCTCCCAAAGTCACAAGCAGGCCGTAAGGGCAGGATACGCCGCACCGTCACGTGTGCGGCGCATCTTTTTTCTTGCGCTTTCTGCCTCCGCGTTGTATGATATGGGAAAAACAGGAGGCGATCGATATGAGCTACATACCTACCCCCGAACAGGCAGAGGACCTGGTCAGACGGTTCAACCGGGAGGATTTCCATATTCAGCACGCCAGGACGGTCTCAAAGGTCATGGGTGAGTTCGCAAAGGAATTTGACCCTGAAAACGTGGATTTCTGGCGTACGGTCGGCATGCTTCACGACATTGACTTTGAACTGTATCCGGAGCAGCACTGCGTAAAAGCAAATGTGATGCTGCATGAGCTGGATATCGATGAGGACGTGATCCATGCGGTGATCTGTCACGGCTACGGGATCTGCATCGATGTCGAGCCGGAGAAATACATGGAAAAGGTCCTTTTTGCGGTGGATGAATTGACCGGGTTGATCGGCGCCGCTGCCCTGATGCGTCCGACCGGCCTGGAGGGCATGGAGGTCAAGTCCGTCGTTAAAAAGTTCAAGGACAAGAAGTTTGCGGCAGGCTGCTCGCGCGATGTGATCCGCCGCGGCGCCGAAATGATGGGGATGGAGCTCCATGAGCTGATCGGCAAAACCATCGCCGCCATGCAGGCCTGATGCTTCGCCTGTATCTTACGACGCTTTCCGGAGATGTGACGTTTGACGAGGAGATACTCCCGCTTTCTGCGTATCGTGTGGAAAAGCTGCGGAAGGTTAGCGCGCCGCTTGTCCGTCGGCAGATGGTGGCTGCCGAGCTGCTTTTGAACCGTGCGGTCCGCGACCAGTATCCCCAATGCGTTTTTCCCCTGAGGATACGGACGGGGCAGAAGGGAAAGCCCTTCTTCCCGGATCTTCCGCTTTTCTTCAGCCTGTCCCATTCCGGGCCGTTTGTCGCCTGCGCGATCGCGGACCGTGAGATCGGGATGGATCTTCAGGTGCACAGCCCCATGCGGGAAGCACTTGTAAAACGCTGTTTTTCCGGGAGTGAGCAGCGTTTTGTTCGTGAAAGCCCGGATGGCGACGCTGCCTTTACCGAACTGTGGTGCTTGAAAGAGAGCTATCTGAAAGCGACGGGCGAGGGCCTAACGCGCCCATTGGCAGATTTCTCCCTGGACCTGCAGGGCCCGATCACGCTCACGGGATCGGACCGGGTCCGTTTCTGGCAATACAAGGAAACTCATTTTTGCCTGGCGGTCTGTTCCCTGGACGGGAGAGAGCCGGTTCCGGATGCCATTATAAAAGAAGAGCTAAGACCGTAGTCTTAGCTCTTCTTTTATACGCCCAGACCGACGTCGCGCATGACCGAACGCAGGATCGAGAGATGCTCCTCGCTGATATCGGTCAAGGGCAGCCGCAGTCTGCCGGAATCGAGATCCATCAGTTTCATCGCCGCTTTGATCGGGATAGGATTCGTCTCAATAAACAAAGTGGAAAAGAGCGCGGCGTATTTGCGGTAGAGTTCCACCGCTCCGGCATAATCGTTCTCCGCACAGAGAGAACACAACTTTGCCACGACGGCCGGAATCAGGTTGGAGGCAACGGAGATGACGCCGCGCGCTCCAAGCGCCATCAGGGCGATGGTGTTGTCATCGTTGCCGCTCCAGATCGTCAGGTCATCCCCGCACAGGCTCCGCGTTTTGACGATCAGACTGAGATCACCGGATGCCTCTTTCACACCGTTGATGTTTGGATGCCGGGAGAGCGTCTGGTAGCTCTCGGGCGTGAGCCCGATCCCCGTACGGCTCGGCACATTGTACAGGATCATCGGGATCTCCACCCTGTCGGCTACATAGGAAAAATGCTCGATCAGACCCTTCTGTGAGCTCTTGTTGTAGTATGGCGTGACCATCAGGACCGCGTCCGCGCCGACGGCTTTGGCGTTTTCTGCGTTGCGCAGGGCTGTCAGGGTGTTGTTGCTCCCGATCCCGGCGATTACCTTCATCCTCCCGCCGGACTCGTTGACAACAAAGCGAACCAGCTCATTATGTTCATCCGCTGTCTGCGTGGCGTTTTCACCGGTCGTACCGCATACGACGACGGCCGCGCTTCCGTTCTCATATTGAAAGTCCAGGTTTCGTTTCAGGCGCACATAGTCGATGCCGGACTCGGTGTAGGGCGTGATGATCGCGGTACAGGACCCGGAAAAAACAGGTGATTTCAACATGGCTAACCTCCCAATCTTCGTTTGCAGAGAAAAGCCTATGCGGAGCATCCGGAGAAAATGACGCCAGCCGTTGAAAAAAAGCGGGGATTCTGTTACAATACAAGAACTGTATACAGCGAGGACCACACCATGAAGAAATCAGATTTTTATTTTGATCTTCCCGAAGAGCTGATCGCTCAGACACCGCTCCCGCGGCGTGACAGCTCCCGGCTGCTCCTTCTTGACAAAGAGACCGGCGCGCTGGAGCACCGGCATTTTTATGAGCTGCCCACGTTCTTGCAGCAAGGGGACTGCCTGATCCTGAATGATTCCCGTGTCCTGCCGGCACGGCTGATCGGCGTTCGTTCCACGGGAGGGAGCGTAGAGCTGGTACTGCTGCGCGATCTCGGCGACGGACGCTGGGAATGCCTGAGCCGCCCGGGAAAAAAGACGCGACTCGGAACGGAGCTCCGTTTCGGCGGCGGCGAACTCACGGCGACTGTGGAAGCGGTCGCCGAGGGCGGGAACCGCATCGTTCGCTTCCGATATGAAGGTATTTTCCTTGAGGTCCTGGAGAGGCTCGGAAAAATGCCGCTGCCGCCGTACATCAAGGAAGAGCTGCAGGACACCGAACGATATCAGACGGTCTATTCCCGTGAGGTCGGCAGCGCTGCCGCTCCGACTGCCGGCCTGCACTTTACCCGGGAGCTGCTGGACAGGATCGAGGAAAAGGGCGTTCGGATCGGTTATGTGACACTCCATGTCGGACTTGGGACCTTCCGGCCCGTTAAGGAGGAAGAGATTGAGGATCATGCCATGCATGCCGAATTCTGCATGATACCCGAGGAGACGGCCGGGCTTGTATCCGAGACGAAGCGATGCGGCGGCCGTGTGATTGCGGTCGGCACGACCTCCTGCCGCACGCTCGAGAGTTTTGCCCGCGAGGATGGAAGCCTGCCTGCCGCCTCCGGCTGGACCGACATCTTCATCTATCCGGGCTATCGCTTCAAATGCGTCGACGCGCTGGTCACCAATTTCCATCTGCCGGAAAGTACGCTCATCATGCTCGTTTCCGCACTGGCAGGCAGGGAACGGGTCCTGAACGCATACAGGGAAGCGGTAAAGGAGCGATATCGGTTTTTCAGTTTTGGGGACGCCATGTTTATCCATTGACCGGGGAGAGACTATGTATACGATTTTAAAACAGGAAGGACGCGCCCGGCGCGGTGTGTTTGAGACTCCGCACGGTACGGTACAGACGCCCGTTTTTATGAACGTCGGGACCCAGGGGGCGATCAAAGGCGCGCTGTCTGCCCGCGACCTGAAAGAGGTCGGCTGCCAGATCGAGCTGAGCAACACCTATCATCTGCACGTTCGGCCCGGTGATACGCTTGTTAAGGACATGGGCGGACTGCACCGCTTTATGACATGGGACGGCCCGATCCTGACGGACAGCGGCGGTTTTCAAATCTTCTCTCTGGCCAAGCTGCGCAAGATCACGGAGGAAGGTGTCCATTTCAATTCCCATGTGGATGGCCGCGCCATTTTCATGGGACCTGAGGAGAGCATGCGGATTCAGGCAAATCTCGGTTCCGACATCGCCATGGCCTTTGACGAATGCGTCAAGATCCCTTCACCGCGTGATTACGTGCAGCGCTCCTGCGACCGAACCTATCGGTGGCTGGAACGCTGCAGGGCTGCGCTGGACCGATATCGCGCGGAGGATGATGCGGTCAATCCGGGACAGATGCTGTTTGGGATCAACCAGGGGGCGGTCTTTCACGATCTGCGGATCGAACATATGAAAAAGATCGCCGAGTTGGATCTGCCCGGATATGCCATCGGAGGGCTTGCGGTAGGGGAGACCCATCAGGAGATGTGTGACACCATCGAAGCGGTAGAGGAGTATATGCCAAAGGACAGACCGCGCTATCTGATGGGAGTCGGGACGCCCGGCAATATCATCGAGAGCGTGGCGCGCGGCGTGGATTTCTTCGACTGTGTCATGCCGGCGAGAAATGGCAGACACGGACATCTCTTCACCTGGCGCGGCATTATCAACATCAAAAACGAAAAGTACGCGCGCGATGAGCAGCCTGTGGACCCGGTGTGCCGCTGCCCGGTCTGCAGACGGTATTCCCGTTCCTACATCCGACATTTATTCAAAGCCGATGAGATGCTGGCCCTGCGTCTGGCCGTAGCTCACAACCTGTATTTCTATAACAGCCTGGCTGCGGAGATCCGAAACGCCCTGGAGCAGGGACGATTTGCTTCGTTCCGGCGGGAGTTTTCGGAAATTTTGGATAAACGGATCTAAGTGACTTGAAATTACCGACGTGACAGCGTATAATATTCTTACATTCTTTTTGGAGGTTTCACTATGAATTTGTTCCTTACAGCGGAGGCAGGTTCCGCTGCGGCCGGCGGCTCTTCCATGATCATCATGCTCGTGCTGATGTTCGCCATTTTCTATTTTCTCATCATCCGTCCCGAAAACAAGAAAAAGAAAAAGGCTGAAGATATGCGCAGCTCCCTGAGCCTTGGCGATGAGATCACGACGATCGGCGGTATTACCGGCAAGATCGTTCAGGTCACGGAGGATACCATCACCTTTGAGACCGGTGAGGACCGTGTCCGTCTGCAGGTCAAGAAATGGGCCATTTCCACCACAGCCAAGATGGAAGCGGAAGAAGCCGCATCAAAAAAGCGCAAAAAATAATTCATACATGATCGCCCCCCGCTTGTAATAGGATGTACGGATTCCATTACGAGCGGGGGTATCCTTTTATGTCTGAATGGGAAAACATCGGAAAACTGAGAATGCGCTTTTTGGGCAGAGCCTGGCTCGCATGGCTCTTGACAGTGTGTATCCTGCTGCTGTTCTTCAGTTTTCTTGTCAGCCGTACATCGGCTTCTGAACAAACATTGGCCTATTTGAGTTCTGCTCTGTGTTTCCTGGCCGCCTGTGCGGCGGGCAGGCAGGCAGCCAGGGAACAGAAGAGCGGTGTGCTCATATGCGGCGTGCTGTGCGCCGCCTCGCTGGTTGCGGTCCTGCTGCTGTGCGGCTTCCTGATCGATCGGGACAGCATGTCCTCCGATTCCGTACTCAGCCTGGTCACATTGAGTTTCGCCGGCGCCTTGTTCGGGAGTGTTTTTCTGAGCGGCCGAACCCGACAACGGCCCCGGCATAAGGCCTTTTCCGAGCGTGGGAACAGGAAGCAGAAGCGTTGACATAATGAAAACCATAATTTCACGTCGCTGGCATTTGTGATGACGGCACAATATGTCGCACATACATTTCAAAACATGTGCTATATATACAAGATATAGCTTCAAGAAGTAACAAGAGTTGACATAAACAAAAATTATTATAAAAAAACCCTTGATTTCTCTGCTATTTTGTAATATATTGTTATCAAATAGTTCGTTATGTAAATCGTGAGCGTTATCACGCGGCAGAGAGAGAGGCGTTCGCCATGCAGAACCAGGAGTGCCTGGCCATTTTTGAAGATTACCTGAAAAATGAAAAGAATGCCTCATCGAATACCCTGAGTTCCTATATGCGGGATATTCGACAGCTTGCCGAATATCTGGAAAGCAACACGCAGACGGATATTGTATCTGCCGGAGAAGAGGATCTGGAGGAGTACATTCAGCATTTGCGCGAAAGCGGAAAGTCTGTTGCGACGGTATCGCGCAACATTGCATCCATAAAAAATCTGTATTCGTATCTCGGGATCCATCAGATCGTGAAGCATAGCCCGGCAACCAAATTGACGACGGAAAAAAACGTACAGAAGCTTCCGCAGATCCTCACGAGCCAGGAGGTTAACCTTCTTCTCGAGCAGCCAAAATGCATAGACGCCAAAGGATATCGGGATAAAGCCATGCTTGAACTGCTCTATGCGACGGGCATGCGGGTTACGGAACTGATCGATCTCAACATCGGAGACGTTAATTTGACCGCTTCAGTGGTCCGCTGCCACGGACGCAACAAAGAACGATTTGTACCTATTTACCCGGCGGCGGTGAAAGCGCTGGACGATTACATCCATCTTGTAAGACCCCAGATGCTTGCCGATCCGTCCGATGCGGCGCTTTTTGTCAATATCGGCGGAGAGCGCATGAGTCGCCAGGGTTTCTGGAAGATCATCAAGCACTATCAGAAGAAAGCCAACATCGAAAAAGATATCACGCCTCATACGCTGCGGCACTCCTTCACCGCGCATCTGCTCGAGAACGGAGCGGATATCCACGATATTCAGGAAATGCTCGGCCATGCCGACGTCTCCTCCACGCAGATCTATTCACAGCTTGTAAAGAAGCAGCTGAAGGACACCTATAAGCGATCTCATCCAAGAGCATAAAAACCGGTACCTGGTACCGGTTTTTTCTTTTATGTTGCCATCAATCCGGGAATATGGTAGAATACGTGCGGAGTGATGGTATGCGTATTTTGGGCATCGATCCCGGTATTGCCACGATCGGTTTCGGCATTGTGGATTCCGAAAAAAACACTCAGAAGCTGATCCAATGCGGCGTGATCACGACGCCGCCGCACGTAAGCCTGTCCAGTCGGCTGGCACAGATCTACGACGATATGGGACAGCTTCTGGAGCTGTTCAAGCCGGACGCCGTCTCCGTGGAGGAATTGTTCTTCAACACCAATATCACGACTGGTATCGCGGTCGCGCATGGGCGCGGCGTGATTCTGCTCGCCTGTCAGAAAGCCGGCGTCGGGATATACGAATATACGCCGTTGCAGGTCAAGCAGGCGGTCGTAGGGTATGGACGCGCGGAAAAGGCACAGGTCATGGACATGGTGAAACGGATCTGCGGCCTGTCTGCTCCGCCCAAACCGGACGACGCCGCGGATGCGGTAGCGCTCGCACTGTGCCATGCGCGCAGCGCCACTTCGCTGTTATTCAAAGGAGAGAGAGACGAATGCTCTACCATTTAGAGGGTACGGTTGCGGAATTCGGTCAAAATCTGGTTGTATTGGACTGCGGTGGGATCGGGTTTGCTCTCAGTGCCACCGTCAACACCCTGTCTCAGCTGAAAGCGGGGGAGAGGGCCAAGCTGTATATCGCCGAGTCGATCGGTGAAAACAATTTTGACCTGTACGGTTTTTTTGAGAAGAGCGAAAAAAGCTGTTTTGAAATGCTTACTTCCGTTTCCGGGATCGGCCCAAAGGCGGCGCTTTCCATACTCTCGTATAATTCTCCTTCCGCGCTTGCGCTGGCGATCATGAACAACGACGTCAAGGCGCTGACCGTAGCGCCCGGTATCGGGAAAAAGATCGCGCAGCGCGTGATTCTGGAGTTGAAGGATAAGATCAGCAAGGAGTATGAGGCTCCCGAGCAGACGTTTGCCCCTGTGGCGGTCCCCGCTGCGGCCGGCGGCAATCTCAGCGACGCTGTGGCTGCTTTGACAGTGCTCGGCTACAGCAGTGCGGAGATCTCGCCTGTGTTGAAAACGCTGGACACGTCGTCCATGTCGGCCGAGCAGATCATTCGAGCTGTCCTGAAACACATGGTACGGTAACAGGAGATACACATGAGCATCAGTTTTTCCGACGAATCCAATACCGAGGTTATTACCCGTCCATCCACCCTGCCGGAGGATACCAACGAGGGTTCTCTTCGTCCACGCACCATATCCGAGTATATTGGGCAGGAGAAGGCAAAGGGCAACCTGGAGATCTTCATAAACGCGGCTAAGATGCGCGGTGAGGCATTGGACCACGTTTTGCTGCACGGCCCTCCGGGCCTCGGCAAGACGACGCTCGCTGCCGTGATCGCCCATGAAATGGGCGTCAATATGCGCATTACGTCCGGTCCCGCGATCGAAAAGCCGGGCGACCTTGTCGCTATGCTGACGAACCTCAACGAGGGGGACATCCTGTTTGTGGATGAGATCCATCGTTTGAACCGCGCTTACGAAGAGATACTATACCCGGCCATGGAGGACTTTGCCATCGATATCATCCTGGGGAAGGGTCCCTCCGCCAATTCTCTCCATCTGGATCTGCCCCATTTCACTCTGATCGGCGCCACGACCCGATCCGGTCAGTTGACTGCGCCTCTGCGTGATCGTTTTGGCGTCACGCTT
>JAEEGL011042386.1_pt1 | contig 15349 bp, 10 predicted proteins | sample 9134231 | NCBI WGS metagenome assembly JAEEGL01 (sample SAMN16246548, study PRJNA631951) | gut metagenome | biome: gut microbiome; feature: rumen; material: fiber-attached | host: Bos | place: Iran: Karaj | collected 2018-10 | reverse complement strand
GTTGTTTAGTAATTCTTTTCTTTTTTGAATAGCTTCATTTAATAATTTTTCTCTAGTTTCTTTGTAGTGATTATATCTTTCTTTTTGTAACTCCTTATCTAAAGTTTTTGCTTCAAAATGTCTTTTTAAATATTGTTCAAAAGATAAATCATACATATCTTTTTCTTCTAAACCTAACATTTTCATTGCTTCTTGAGAAATTGGACTATTAATTCTTTTTCCATTTACTTTATATGTCGCATTTTCTAAATTTATTTTTTCTTCTTCGGACATATTTATATTTTATTTTTATTTTTAAAATAATTTTTATTTAATTAATTAAATTTAAAATTTTAATATTTTAATTAATATATATGAAATTAATAAATAAATATTTAAAATCTAATGTTAAATATAATAATAATTTAAAATTATCCTTTATAAAAATATTAAAATAATAATATATAAATAATAATTATAAAAAATAATTATTATATATTTATAATAATTTTAAAAACAAAAATTATTTTTGAGCTAAAGAATTTTTTATTGCTTGTTCTAATTGTTGTTGTTCTAAATTATTATAATCATCTTCAAAATTATATTTCATGTATTGTTCTTTAGGAATATTATATTTTACACTATAAGGATCATTAAAATAATTATCATTTAAATATTCATCTGGCAAATAATCTCCATCATCAAAATTAAAATTTCCGAAAGGTTTTGTATTTTTATTTTTATTTGTTTTTTTATTTAAATTTTTATTTATTTGATTATTAATTAATTTTTTATTACTAATTGAATCAATTTTTGGTTGGAATTTTTGAGAATTTTTTCTTTCTAATTTGTTTTGAGTTGAATTTTTTTGATTAGTTATATTTTTTGAATTTGAATTATTTATTTTATTATTATTAATATTTGAAAATTTAAAACTATTATTAATAGCAAAAGCAGGTTTATTTGAACCTTTGCTTGAAGGACGACTATTAATATTATTATGATTTGAATTATTAAGAATATTATTATTATTATTATTTGAATTATTATTTTTATTTGTTGACATTAAATTTGGTTTTTTATTTTTATTTACTTTAAATAAATTTGAATTATTGTTATTTTCTTTGTTTAAAATATTTTGATTTTTAATTGATATTGGTTGATTTTTATTTGAATCATTATTATATAAATAATAATTATTATTATTTTTATTATTTGCTATTGAAGTAGATTTGAAATTTGTTTTATTTGATTTATATGTAACTTCTGGATCTTTATTTATTTTATTTTTTACAACATTATTATTATTATTATTTTTTATAACATTATTATTATTATTTTTTATAATATTATTATTACTATTGTTATTTTTAATAATGTTATTATTAATAATATTATTATTCATATTATTAATAACATTATTATTATTAGTATTTTTATTTATATTATTGTTATTATTATTTTTACCTTTTGCGGATAATTTATTAGTAAAAACTTTATTTTTTGTTCTTTCTCTAACTTCTTTTTCTTTTTGTTTAATTTGTTCATAAAACATTCTTTCAAATTCTTCTTCATTATCAAAATACATATAATCATCATTTTTTTTAGTTTCAACTGGAGGTTTGCATCCTTTTTTTTTATGATTTTCCCAATCTCTTTTTGTAATCATTTGTTTACAAATATTACATTGTTCAGTTTTAGCTCCGCAAACATATTCATGTTCTTTAATATCTTTAATAATAACATTCATTTCACAATATTTACAAGTTTGCATTCGATAATCGCAGGTTTTTTTATGTTTATCTATTTTATCTTTTGTGAATTTTTTTTCACAAAATTCACAAGGAACTTCAACATGAAATTCATTCATATGATCTTCTGTATCTTCTACAGTGACTGGTTGATTACAAATTGGGCATTTTTTTACGTTTATTGAACACATTCTTTCGTGAAGCATAAATTTAGAAATAGGAATTTTTTGAAGACAATTATTACAAAATTTTGTTTGTTCATTTTCCATTTTTTAATAATAAATTTATATTTATAATATTTATATTTAAAATTATTTTTTATTATTTTTTTTATTATAAAATATTTTAATAATTAATTAATAAAAATTATTTATATTTTTTTATTTATATAAAAAATATTTTCTATTCATTAAAATGAAAAAAATTAATTACTATTAAAATTATTATTAATGTTTTGTTGATTTGATAATATTAAATAATAACTTGCTGTTGCATAATTTAATAAATTTTTTTCTAAAGATTTTATAATATAATCTTTATTATAACCAAAATTAACTATTTCATTTACAATATTTTCATCTATTTTAAATATCATATTATTTTCTTCATCTTCTAAAAATTTTTTATCATTTTTAATTTCAATATTTTTTACATTATTTTTATTTATTTTATTATTATCACTAATATTATTATTATTATTATTATTTTCAATTTCATTTTTATTTATTATATTATTATTATTATTTTCATTTATTGAATTATTTATACTTCCTCCTCTATTATTTTTTATAAAATTTTTTCTAACATAACCTTGATCGGCGTCTTTATTATAATTAATTTCATAATTTCTATTAAATTCATTAACTTTTGGTAAGAATTTCATGATATTATTTTCAAATATAAGATCATTATCAAAATTTTCTTCATCATTGTAATATTTTTTAATTTTACTATTATAAGGTGTTAAAATTAGAGAAAAACTTTCATTATTTTGATTTTCATCTTCTAAATCACTTTCTATGTTTTTATATGTGAAATTTTCCATTAATTCTTCTTTATTTCCGATTCGATAGTCAATCATTAATTTACTATATATAATTTTTTCCGCATTAGTGAATAAATTAATATCATAATAATTTAAATTAAAATTAAAATCATTAAACCAACTGTGATTTAATATATCATCTATATTAATTCTTTTATTTGGATTGATTTCTAATATTTTATAAATTAAGTCTATACATTCATTGCTTAAATTAAAGTCATTTAATTTTGGAAATTTTCCTTTAATAATATTTTTATGTAACTCATCTTCGCTATTGCCTCGAAAAGGAAAGATACCTGTTAACATATAAAATAGCACTACCCCACTAGACCATATATCTGTTTTATATGGCTCATATCCTATATCGTTTTTTATTAAAATTTCTGGGGCTAAAAATGCAGGTGTCCCTACATGATCTTTGATATATATATTTTTTTTAATTTGAAGGGAAATTCCAAAATCACTTAATTTAATGTTGTTATTTAAATCTAATAAAATATTGTCTGGTTTTATATCTCTATGAATTATATTTAAATTATGTAGGTATTTAATTGTTATTATAAGTTGATAAAAAATTATTTTACTTATTTTTTCTGATAATTTTGTCATTTTATTTATTATATTTAATAAGTTTCCTCCTGGAATGTTTTCCATTACGATACAAAAATATTTTTTATTTTCAAATGTTTCGAATATTTTAACTACATTTTTACATTCTCGTATTTTTTTCATTATTTTAATTTCATATAAAATTTGTGATTTGCTATAAAAATCTTTGTTTTTATTAAATGATTTAATAGCTACTATTTTGCCACATAATGAATGTAAAGCGATGTTTACTTTACCAAAAGCTCCATGTCCTATTCTTCTTCCGATTTTATAAAAATTAATTTTAGTTTTTGGATATTCTTTATAATAATTATAGTAATTTTTTATATAATCACTTATTTTTTTACTTTCTGATTTATAATAATTAAAATCTCTTATTGAACTTAAACTTAAAGATAAATTATTAATATTATTTGATTTATATGAATTATTTCTTATTTTTTTTTCATTTATTTTTTTATGATTGTTATTATTTTTATATATTTTAGATTCACTGTGCAATAAACTTGATGTTGATGTTATTGGTTTTTTTATAATAGGATTATAATGACTTTTATCTTTAATGTCACTTTTTGTTAAAGTATTTGAATGACTATGTTTATTTTTTTTATTATTTTTGGAAAGTTTATTATTGCTATTTTTTTTTGATGAAAAACGTGAATTTAAATTTGTGTATAATTTTTGATTAAGATTAAATATATAATTATTATAATTATTAATATGAAATTTTAAATCAATGTCTTTTTCAATGTTACTTTTACTTTTTGAATGAGATAATGAATTATTATGAATGTTATTATTTAAATTATTATTGTTATTTGTTTTATAATTTAATAAAGAATTATTTATTATATTATTATTATTTATTTTTTTATTTATTGTGTTATTTGCTGTTGTTGAAAGAGGAAAAATATTATTTTGAAGATTTATGTTAATATTTATATTTTCGTAATAATAATTTTTTACTATTTTTTTTGTTGTTAATGAACTTTGAATTTTTAAATTATTTAATTTATTATTATTTTTTTTTTTGTTGGTTATATTATTTATTTCAATTATACTTTTATTTTGATTATTACTTTGATTAGTTATATTAATATTATTGTTATCATAATTATTATTATTATTATAAGCATATGATTTTGATAATAGAGAAATATTATTATTATTATTATGTTTTAAATTTGAGTTATAATTATTTTTTTTTAAAATGATATTATTAATATTTGTTTTATATGAGTTTATATTATTTATATTATTATTGTTATTATTATTATTATTATTATTATTATTATTGTTATTTTTATTATGAGTTGTTGTTGTATTATTATTATTTTTAATTAAATTTGAATTTGTTGAAGTTGTAAAATTAGAAAAAACTGAATATTTTGAATAAAAATTTTTCATTCCAGGCATCATTAAATTTTTAATTTTATTTGGTTTATTAATAGATGTTGAATGAGATTGACTATTCTTCATTGAATTATTATTTGTATTAGTAATACTTTGTTTTTTACTATTATAATTTGATATATTATTATTTGTATTAATATTAAAATTGGTATTATAGTTTGTAATATAATTTTGATGAGAATTTAAATAATTATTATTATTAGTATTATTATTATTATTATTAAAAAAATTGTTTATATTATTTGTATTAATATTAATGTTTTCTTTTGAAGGTTTTCTTGAATGTTTTGTTGTAACTGGATTAGTTTTATAATTATTGATATTTAATTTTTTCATAATATTAACAATATAATTATTATCCAATTTTGAATTTCTTTTTTTAATATTATTTATATTTGAATGAATATTTAAATTATTACTTTTCGTTTTTTGTTTTTTTAATGTGTTATTATTACTATTTCCTAAAATATAAGAATTATTTTTTGAATTAGATTTTTCTTTATTACTTTTTAAATTATTTGTTATAATATTATTATTTATTGCGGTTGATGAAGAAGATAATAAATAATTATTAATATTTGAAAAATTATGGCTCTTTATTTTTTGCGTTGATTTATTTAAATTATTAATTTCTTTGTTTTTAATTTCACTTTTTAGTATATTTTTAATATTATTTGAAATTATATTATTATTATTATTATTTATATTTAAGACAACCGTTGGAATATTATTTATTGAATGTTTTATTAATTTATTATGAATATTTAATGGAGAAGGTTTTGATGTTCTTGCTCTAATTTGTTTTTTATTATAAACAATACTTTGATTATTACTTTTTATATAATTTGTATTTATTTTTGGTTTAGAGAGATTACTATTTAAAAATGAATATTTCAAATTGTTATTGGAATTATTAATATTATAATTTGTGGAACAATTTGAGATTTGCATATTTAAATATTTGATAATAATTTATATTTTAAATTAAATAATAAATATTTTAATATTTACAATATAAAATTATAATATTTATATAAAAGAAAAAATTGAATAGATTAATATTATTTTACAAATTAAACTAATAAATTAAATATATATATTATTTATATAATATTCCAAATTTTTTTTAATTTATATTTGTTTTATTACTTTCAAAAATACACATTAATGTAGAAATCAAATTAAAAAAACTTCCAATAAAAAATACTAAATAATAGGGATTAATATAATCAAAACTACTTTCTTGTATAAAATAAAAAGTAATAGAACCTATTAAACTACTAAATCCAATACTTAAAACAATTATTCCATATATTTCACTTGCAAATTTAAATCCAAAGACTTTACTAATTCTTGGAAACATAAAAGAAAAAGCTCCAGTATTTAAATTTCCATTAAAAACAATATTGAAAGCATATAGCCATTTTATTTTTACAGTGAATAATAAACTTAGAATATTTGACATTGTTAATATATTAATTAATGATAAACAAATTTTAAACCCAATTTTATCATATAAAAATCCCCAAATTGGACCTGCTATACATCCTGTTAAAGACATTGTAAAAAAAGTATATGACATAAAATCTGAATCACAAATATTTTTTTCATAAACTCCAAATACAAAAGCAGTTGTCATTAAAAAACTTTGTGAAAAAGTTGCAAAAAAATATATAAATAAAATATAATATATTCTACAATTTTTTAAAAGTGTTTTTAATTCAAAACAATAATCATTTTTAGTTAATTCATCTAATTTTATCTCTTCTTTTTTTATATTTTCATTATTTTCTGTTTTTTTTGATTCATCTATTAATTCTTTAATAGTATTTGTAGTATTATTATTTTCTTCATTATCTTTATTTTCTTCTAAATATAATATTTTTTCTTTTTCAATTATTTTTTCTTTTTCTTCTGTGAATTTTTTTATAAATAAAATAGTTAAAAATGTACCTATTAAAACCATATACATATGAGTCAATAAATATTTTTTAATATTTTTTGCAATATTTTCTTCATATATCCCATTATTTTCGTCTGGATCTTTGTTTTCAGGATTAATTATTAATTTTAATAATAAATTACAAAATGCACTTCCCATATTTCCTCCAATTCCTCCACATATAGCAGATATTAAACCTTGTCTTTCAGGAAAATATTTACATGCATTTTTAACTGCACACATAAAGCATATTCCAAATCCTAATCCATATAATATTGTAATTATAAAATCAATATAAAAATATTTACAAATAGATAATAAAAAACTTCCTAATGATATTAATATTCCTCCGATTATAATTGTAAGACAAATTCCAAAGTTTTTTTCAAATATTCCACTTAAAAAACAACATATACTCATTTCCATACTTGTAATAGGAGAAAAGAAAAACCCATCATTTTGAGTTAAAGAAGAATCTTTAGTATTATGTAAATGAGATATCAAATAAGGGACCATATTTGAAATAACAAATAAAGGAAATAAAATAAATTGATGTATCCAAGCCCCTATTACGCTAAAAATCCCTTTAATCTTATATTTCATGAATGTTTATAATATTAAATGTATATTTTAAATATTAAATATTTTTAATAAATTATTTTAAATTTATCAATAAATAATACTTTAATGAAAATATTTGATTTAAATTTATTATAATAGATTTATATTTTATGAATAAAATTTATATTTTAATAAAAATAACATATTTTAATTAATAATAATTAATAGTAAAAAAAATTAAACCAAATAATTAATATATAAAATTTTATTTAAAATATAAATATTTAAAATTTATATAATTATTTTATGTGATTTTGAATTTTTTATTTAAATTTATTGAACATTTTATTTTAGAGAAAAATTATAAAATTTATTTTTTTATTATATTAATTAATTTATTTATTTTTTTAATTAATATAAAAATATATTAATTAAATAATAAAATTAATTATGATAACTTATTTGCTTCTAATATTTAGATTTACTTTAATAAATACTATTTATCATTAAATCAAAAAATTTAAATATCCTTATTCATTGAAATTTATTAATTAAAGTTAAAAAAAGATATAATATAGCTTTATTTAAATACTAAATATTTCATATTTGAAATTAAATCCAAAAAATAATTAATATTTATATTAATTATTTTAAAATTTACAATGAAAAAATCTAAATTTATTAATCATTTTTAAAATGAATATAATTTTTTATATATTAAATAAAAAAGATTTATTATAAAAATAATAAAAAAATTTCTTGCTAATAATATTTTAATTTTAATTTAAAATTAATTTATACTATTTTATATCTTTGATTAATAAATATTATATCTTTAATTAAAATTGATTTTAATTTTTCTTTTTTTTATTTTATGATTTAAAATATATTTCATTATAAACATTTATAAAAAAAATGAATCCCATTTTTTCTTCTCAAGAAATAAATAAAAATGAAAACAATTATTTAGATTCTTTAAAACATAATTATTCTTTATTAAATAAAAAAATTAAACACTTTCAAGAAAACATTTTCATTTATCAACCTTATTTTTTACCAGAACATAAAATTTACATTCCTATCCCTGTATATAAACAAACCGAAAAAAAATATGGAAGAAGAAAAAAAGGTGAAATTATATTAAAAAAACCAAATCATTCAAAATATAGCTTTGATAATATTATGAGAAAAATAAAAGTTTATTATCATAACTATATAATCAACTTTATAAATGATTATATAAAAAAAATTTATCATAATTTTCAAAGATTTCGACTTCGAAAAATAAGTGGAAAAGTAACTCAAAATGTTACAAGAAAGTATAATCAATATATCGCACAAAGAACATTGAAAGAATTTTTAGGAAACGAAATTAGTAAAAAATATAAATATGATAAAGATAAAAATCAGCAAAATATTGATAAATTATATGGTTTGAAAAAAGAATTTGAGGAAATTTTAAATTGTAGTTATATTCATTTTTATACGAATTTTTTTTTAAATAGAAACAAAGAAGAATTAGAAATTAAATACGGCCTTTCAAAAAATATAAAAAATTTTTATGATTTTATTGATATGCTAAAAGATAAATCAACTACATATGAAGATGTTTTATATTGTAAAGAGGTTGAAAATATTGGATTAAATAAATTTATTGATTTTTTATTAGGTAATGACTTATTAAATCAACATAGCAAAAAAAATCAAAAATCAAAATATATGTTTAAATTAACTTTAGATGAAGAAGAAGAAATAAAAGATGAAGAAATAAAAGAAGAAGAACTTAACTCGAAAAGTATTTTATCAACAGATTTGTTATAAAAATTAAAATTTATACAAATGAATTAATTTTTATAAATTTCAATAATTATAAATATATTTTATATCATTTGTTTAAATTTTAAATGTTGTTATTATATGTTATTTTTAATTTTATAATTTTTTTAAAGATATATATTTAATATATATATTTTTTAATGAAATTCTTTAATTTTTATTTGGATATAAATATGAGTCTAAAAAACTTTAAATAATTTTTATTTGAAAATATTATAAAATATATTAATTAAAAAATAATTGTATTATATTATTATTATTAAATATTTGTATTAAAATATTATAATATATTATTTATAAATATTTATATAAAGATTTATTTATTTGATTAAATTTTATTATTATAATTTCTTAATTATTATTATTTTTAAAATATTTATATATTAAAGGAAATTCTATATCTTTCTTTTTTACTTGATTGAAATTATTTTTTCTATTATTAATATTATTATTTTCTTTATTAATATTATCATTTATACTATTTAATAAATCATCTTCTTCTTCAGGTTCTTCTATTATGTCTTTTCTAAATTTGAAAAAATTTTTATGATTTGTATTAAATTGAGATAATATTTCATTTGGTATATTATCTTCTTCAAAATATTCTTTATCTTTTAGAATATTAATTATATTTTTATTATTTTGTAATTTATTTAATCTTTCTTTTAGTTCTTTTTTTGTTAATATTTTTTTATTTTTATTATTTATTATTAAATTTGGAACTCCATTTATAAATCCGTTCATTCCTATTTTATAACCATAATTTTTATTTAATATTTTATTTGCCCAATTAATACTATAAAGATTATTTTTATCGTTTATTAATTTTGAATAAAAATTATGTTGATTATTTATTAATCTTTTTGAATTCAATGTTGAATAAACACGTTTTGATTTTTCAACATTTGTATTTTTTAAATTAAATTGTTTATTTTTTATTGCTTTTGCTGTATTATTTCTTTTTTCATATTTATTATAAAATAAATTTTTTTTTTCCCTACTTTTTCTTTGACTATGTGTTCGTTTTTGACTAATATTTCTTTTTGAATTGCTTGAAATGTCTTTTTGATTAGATAAATTATCAATATTATTATTATATTTTCTTTTTCCTTGTTCTGATTTAATTTTATATCTATTTAAATTAATAATTTCTTGTGGAGTGAATTTTTCTTTTTCAATTTTTTTTAGCTTACCAATTTGAGCTGAGCTAAAAGGATCATTATCATCATCTTCAATGTCTTCATCTTTTGCATTTGATTTTTTATCTAAACTATTTATATATTCTTCTACAATTTCATTACGTTTTTTTATACTTTGATGCTCATATATTTCAGGTAATTCTTCTTTTTTTTTAGGAAAATTCATATTTTATATTAAATAATAATTTAAAATAAATATAAAATTAAATTTTATTTTTTTTTTTATTTAAATTATATTTACATAAAATAAATTATATAATTTATATTTAATTTCATTACTATATTTATTATTATTATAATATACTATCATTTGATGAATTTGGAAATAAATTTTTATTTAAATCATCATCTTCTTTATTAAAAAATTCTGGATTTTCTTCTTCTAATATTTTTTTTCTTTGAATGTCCATATATTTATTATAATTTTTCAAATTTTTATAATATAAAAATATTAATAAACTATTTAGTAAAAATAATATTCCTGATATTATAAATACAATATTTATTATTTGATCAATATGATATGAATAATATTCAATTGGTCTTGTTTCTACTGCAATTCTTGTGTATTTTTTAATAGCAATAAAAAAAAAAATTACAATCCCAAATACAAAATATATTATTATACTTAATAATAAGCAATATAAATATTTTTTATATATATTTATTAAAACAAAAACATTTAAAATTAAATTTAAAAAAATAATTAATAAACTCAATAATAATCTTTTTTTTTTTTCTTGCTCGTTGCTATAATATAAATCTAATAAATCTTGAATAATAAAAAAAACAAATTGTAATATTATTGAAATTAATGATAAAATTTTATATAAATTAGTTTTTTTTTTAATAGTTGTAAAAAAATCATTATTCATTTTTATATTTATTTTATATTAAAATTTTTTAATTAATTAATTTTATATTTGTTTAATTAAAATCTTTTTTAATATGAATAAAAACAATGATAATGATTTAAATAATATTACAGAAGATAAAATTGAAAAAACAAATGACATTTTAATAAATACAAATACAAAAGAAAATGTTCCTTTTAGTCTTTTTAAAAAATATGATAATGAAAAAGAATATATTAATAATAATAATAATAATTTAAGTAAAAAATTAAATGAAGATAATTTAAATTGGAAAAGAAATTTTATTTTAAAAGAAATTGTAAATAAAAAAATTTTATATTATTACTACATTGAAAATAATAAAAATAATCTACTTTATTATGCTGAAAAAACTTCTATGTTTAACATAACAATTTTTGCTGGGAATGATAAATTAAATGTTAATAAACAAATAATGGCATATATAACGTTTAATGTTTTATCTAATAATTTTATAGTATATAATAATCAAGATTTAGTCATTGAAAAAATAAGATATGAAATTAATCCATTTGGTTTTAATGGACCTACAAAAATATATGTTGATATAATTAATGATATATCAAATATAAATCATTTTAAAAATAAAACTCCAATTTATAATGATATTTTTAAAAGTTATGTTTTAAAATTTATTGATAGAAAAATAAAAAGTAGTGTTAAAAATTTTCAATTGGTTAATATAAATGATAATAATATGGATTTAAATGAAAAAGATATTTTTTTTCAATTTGGTTTAAGCGGTGAAAAAAATTCAAAAGATGTTTATTTTATTGATTATAAATCACCTTTTTCACATTTAACATCTTTTGCATTAGGAATTATTTCATTAACAAGTAAAATGTTATGTGAAGAGTTAGATAAATAATTATTTAAATTTGAATACTTTGAAAAAATGTAAGTAATATTTTTAATATTATGAAAATTATAAATTTTTAAAATTTAATTTGATTTAAATTTAATTTAGCTTTATAATAATTATATATTTGAATTTATAAAATATTTAATATGACTATAAAATAAAAATTAAGATTAATTATTTATTAATAATAAAAAACATATTATATTTCAAATATTATTTTATTATTAATCAAATATTAAAAATTATATTTATAAAAGAAAAAAATATTCTTAATTTTTTGTTATTGTATATAAATAATATATATTATCACTTGGATTGAATTCTTTATATTCTTCTTTCATAACTGTGTTCATATCAATTGTTGTCATTTTATATCTTATTCCTTGAATTTTATAAAATAAATTAATTCTATCTTCAACTTTTGCGTGTGAAAAATAATAAAAAACTCCATTTTCAACCATGCTCATTAAAATATTATTTAATGCATTAACAAATTTTTCTTCAGGTTTTTTTGAATCGCTTAAAATACAATCAAGACAACCTTTATCAATAACAACATCAAAAATATCTTCATTTGAATTATCTGTATCAATAACATCAATTTCTTGAAAATCGAATTTTGTATTTTTATATTTATCTTTTAAAATATTAATTAATTCAGAACTGAAATCAAATATTGTTATTTTATCATAATTATTTGTAGCAAAATATGATAAAATTGAAGAATTTCCTGAACCTATAATAAGAACTTCTTCTTCTTTTGTTATATTTTTTAAAGAAAATTCGGGTATATCTAATTTAGTTATATCAAAATACCAATTTATTATTTCTTTTCCTCTTTTTCTATAAAATTGATCCCAAAATTGTTTAGAATGAAATGGTAAATAAGTTATTGAATTATTATTATCATTTTCATTCATATAATTAAATTTAAACTTTTTTTTTAATTGTTTTTTTATAAATTATTTATACTAATATTTATATAAAATTTTTAATTATATTTATATTATTTTTATATATTATTAAACTATATATTTTTCTATTTTTTTATAATCATTGCTACTAATAATAATAATAAATATAAATATTCTATAACAATTCATATTTATTAAAAAAAAAATTATTTTTCATTAATTTTATATATAAAAATTATAATAGTTTTCTACAATTTGGACAAAATTTTTTTTCATATTCACAAACCCATTTTTTAATACAATTTATATGAAAAAAATGACAATTACAATTAAAAATTATTATTTTATCTTCATCATTAAATTTTTCTTCACAAATTGAACAAATTTCATTAATTTCTTTAAGTTTTTTTTCACTTTGTTTATAATTTATTTCTTTTAATAATTTAAATTTATTATTTAAATCAGTATTTTTATTTTCATTATTTAATAAATTAATATTTCTTCTATTATGATGAACAAAAGTATTTGCTCTTCTATTATTTCTTTGAAATCTTAATCGTATTTGTTCATTATAAATTTCATCTTCATCAGATTCATCAGAAGAATCATCACTTTCATCATCATTATTAATATTAGAATTATAATATAATTGACTATCATTAAAATTATAATAATTATTTTCAATTTCATTAAATTTTCCTTTGATTTTAAATTTAATGTTATTTTGATTATTTGATAATTTAATTTTATTATTTTTTCCATTAATTATTACCGTTTTAATCATACCTGTTCTTTGATTACAATAAATATAATTATTCTTCCCTTTTATTATTAATTTTTTTATACAAAATGGGTTTATAATATGATTATTTAAACCATTTATAACTAATTCATTAATTGGTTTATAAATTTGAAAATCTCTGTAACATTCGTTTATTATTACAATTTCATCCATTTATTTTAAATAAAAAAATAATTAATTTAACAGCTAAAAATTTATAAATAAAAAATATATATAATATAGTTATTATATCCAAATTTTAATAAAAGTATCATTTAAGGAACAAGTTATTATATATCCATTTTTTAATTGAATGATATATGGTATCCATCCTTTATGCGCATTAGTGATATGAGAAATTAATTTAAAATTATTATTATTATATTCCCATAATTGTAAATTACCTTCTTGTTCGCCTGTTATAAATATATTTTTACATTTTAATTGAAGCATTACTGTACAAAATAATTCATTAAAAAAACAAGTTTTATAAATATTATGTGTTTTTATATCAATAAAATTTATATTATTATTTATAACTAATAAATTATTATCTATTTTATATAAAATTCCACTTATATTTTCAATTTCTTTTATTTTGAATTTATCTATATAATTATAAAATATTATATTTTCTAAATTTGTAGAATAAACAATTTCTTCATTATTTAATATTATAAATTCTGCAATATTAAAATCTTCTTTTAATTCAAAATTTTTTTCATATTTTTTTTTCGAATTTAAATTATAAAAATTAATACTATCTAAACTATGTGATAAGCAAATTAATTCATCATTAGAAGATTCAAAAATTTTTTCTAATTTTATATCATAAATAGTATAATTTAATAAATATTTATTATTATTAATTGAATATAAATTAAAAGTATCATAATTTAAAGATATTAAATCTTCATTTTTTAATTGATATATATATGATATTTTTTTTACTTCTTTTATTGTTTCTTCTATTGTAAAAGTAATTGAATTAAAAATTTTAATTGTTTTATCATTAGAACATGTTGCAAAATTTCCATTTTTTAATAAAATTAAACAATTTATCGAACCATAATGAGATTTTAATGTTGCCATTAAAGTTATTTGTTTAGAATTATTTTTTGAATTCATTATTTTAATAAATATTTTATTTAAATCAAACACTACTCAAAATCTCAAATTAAAATATTAATTAAATAATAGTTAAATTAAAAAATTATTATCAAATGGGAATTTTAGAAATGAATGCTGCAATGACAATAGCAAATCAATGTAATTCTAAAAATAATGAAAAATTAGATACATTAGAAAAAGAAAAATTTTTACATGAAATTGCTATTGAAGCTAAAGTATTTTTTAATTCAATTAAAAAGGAAGAAAAAATAATTTCTAAGATGTTGAATCAAGTATTATTTTATTTTTTTATATATAAAATATTAAAATATATTAATAATTTAATTATTAATTATTTTAATATTATAAAATATTTAATAATTTTGTGCGCTTTTATTTATTTTTTCATATATATGGGGATTGGGGATTGGGGATTGGGGATTGGGGATTGGGG
>JAEEGL010568717.1_pt1 | contig 15349 bp, 15 predicted proteins | sample 9134231 | NCBI WGS metagenome assembly JAEEGL01 (sample SAMN16246548, study PRJNA631951) | gut metagenome | biome: gut microbiome; feature: rumen; material: fiber-attached | host: Bos | place: Iran: Karaj | collected 2018-10 | reverse complement strand
GTCTCCGGTATTCATGACCACAAGCGTCTATGACAACGGAAATGGCAGGATCGTTGGAAATCCGGTAGACGGCAGAGGCGGACACCTCAAACTGGAGCTTATCCAGGAAGCTGATTCCTTCCGTCCGCTTAGCGCCATCGCCTTCAACATGAGCGAATACTTTGACCACCTGGCTGCTGGCGAGCCTGTTGACATCTGCTACTCTATCGCCGAGAACTTCTACCGTTCCAGCATTGCCAATATCCAGCTCAGGATCAAAGATATCCGCGAGGGCAAGGATACTACCCTCTAAAAACATTTTTTTCTAACTTTTTTATTTAGAATCCCTTGTAGTATAGAAATTTTCTATACATTTGCAGTGTCATATGGATATGACAACTAGTGAGAAGCAAGCAGGTATTGATAACAAAAAGTGAATCAATACCTGCTTTTTGTTTTTTACCGAGGGGAGGTGCTGATATACGAGGCTTTTTGTCCTTACACCCACTAGTTAAAATATCCATATGAAAAGAAGGACAAAAACAATACGTATTCTCTACTCCATTAGAATGGATGTTGAGAAACTTGTCAGAGTGAAGGCGTATAAACGCATTTGTAAAGGCAAGGTTGTCAGAGTCAAGGCTCATTACAGAAGGTATTGAAATGCCTGATGTTAAACAGCTAAGCTCTGCCGAAAGGTAACTCTATTCTATCCCCTCGGTTTTTTATTTGACGTTTACATTGTCCCAAGTCCCATCAGAATGTTCATCATAGCCTCTTCTTCAGATGCAACATATGGCTTTTGGGAAAGAACCATCCTGGCAATATCAACTCCGCTGTTTTTAGGAGTAATTTGTTGGAGATAAGGTTTCCCGAATTCAGGCCAGACCAGTTCGGCCTTGTTTCCTTCATTGACCAGATCCATATAAATGACAACTACCCAGCCGTACGCAGTGCTGTATTTTTTAGTTGAAAGAACCTTTATTTTCATTGTTTTTTCATCGACAGTAACAATGCCCTTCTCAAAATCCAGATTGCATCTGGAAATCTTGGCAGAAGGTATTCTCATTCTCTGCGACAGGATAGCATGATCCTCGTATGAGACATAGCGAGGCGTAGAATAGATTTCAATGGCCTCGACATATATCAGACCACTATAGTTCAGCGGATTAGTGTTTTGCGCATAGCCAAAGATGCTGGTTGTTATAGCCAGCATAACGGTAAGAATAATGTGTTTCATTGTATTAAGGAATTGATTATTTCTGCCATATCTATATTTCCGGCAAAAATAACCGCACCTTCAGCAGAAATTCGGCAGAAGCAAAAAGGAAATTAAAAAATCCGACACCCTTTAGTTCCCGATGGCCTTGAGTGCCGGAGGGAGAAAGTTAAGGAATCAACTTTGACTACCAATTAAACTGATAATTTGAATTAATACCTATTTCAACTTTTTTAATCCAACAATTAATATTTTGTGCTTCTGGAAAAGAGATTGGTTGATTCTTTTTCAAATTTAGAGATGTACAAAAAGCATTGAATGCCTCATCGTTTTTATCGTTTGTTTTTTTATTTTCAAGTTTTTCCTTGAAAACAATAAAAAGAACAATTACATTATTAATGTCCCCTCTTCTCTCTGCTTCTTTAATAGATCCTATTGTTGCAGAGAAAAGCTGATAATACAGGTCTTTTACATTTTTAGGAGCATTGTCTCCATAGATATATTGGATAAACTTGTTTATGCGAGTTTGGTCCTTAACCTCTTTTCGTTTCTTGGAAATTTGTTTATCGAATGATTCAGATACTTTCGCTTCAACTCCAATTAATACATCCTTTCCTATCATAAGAAGGTCATGATTTCTAGATTCTCCCTTACCCATTCCTTTCCCGAAGGAAGAATTTGCTTCTGGTTCACATTCAAAATCAGAGGCTAAAGACTCCAACTTGCATTCTTTCAAGACCTGTGAAATGAAACCAGAAAAGCTATCTGATAGAGCAAATCGAGCCATTTCCATAGCACTTCGTCCTACTTTCCACTGTTTCTCCTTTCTCTTAGGTGGAGCTAATTCAAACCACTTGTCAAGAGACGTGATGGTTTTCCCGTTTTTTGAGATTTTAATTTTCATAATTCAAAGATAAGTTAGTGATTATTAGTTTTATTGAGTTTCTTAAAAATATTTGGTTCAAGGACTCAATAGTATCCCCAAACAAAAGGATATCTTTCTTGAAATCATAACCCGGAGCGAGTTTGTAAGCAAAGACGCTGTAACCTTTGTATGAGTTATTTTTTGCAATATACTAATAATATTAGATTCCGGCGGTTTCCACCCTTATTTTGCAATTTTATCTTTTGACAAATACTCTGTTCAGTATGTGGATTTGCGTCACTCCTCCAATTCTTTGAAATGGTAGAATTCACGAATACTCTCAGGGAGTTTCATAAGGAATCCATGATTCTTTGTCACCGCCAAGATACTCTGATATGTACTGAGGTGGTTGATAATGAGTCCGGTTTTGTCTTCTTCAGCACATAATGTTAGCCCCTTTTTTAGAATAGAATAAGCCTCTCTGTATGAGTTGAATTTCTTTCGGCCATTTGGAATTCTGTCATCAAAATAAAAAAGGATTTCGCCTAAAACGATTGTCTTCCCATCTGAATTCAGCCTGCCAGACTGAATTTCAGTTGTAAGACCGAGATAGTGGGATATCATCTGTTTGATTCCTTCGCTATAAAAAGGTTTCTCATCGACTCTTTCAAGAACCCTTTCCTCCCCATTTTTCCTTTCCTTTAAATGAAGCCCTATATCACTGAGAGTGTTTGCTAACCGATTATAAATAAGGTCGTAGTATTTGACTTCTTTTACTTCAACAGGACCGCTTCCAAGATATTCAGAAAACTTTGATTCCAGATATAAAATGCAGTTATCGCCATAAAGCACAACATCTATGTTTGAAAAGCTGTTGCTTCCTAAACTAACCTCATTTTTTACTTCAAATCGACTCTCAATAAACTTCTCTAAATGGCCATTCACATCCACATAGATAGGATTATTCTTACTGACTGAATAGAATACCAATAGGGACGCAAGAGAAGAGGAATGAAGAGTTGTAATCTTATTAGCCTCTTGCCCGTCACCACTGATAGCCTCAACAAATTTGGAGCAGAATATTGGATTTTCAATGCCAAAGACATCTTTTAGGCATTGCCCTGCAAAGGCAAGAGACCATTGAGACTTTTTCCCCTTTGAATAATTAAACTTAAGCTTAATGTTATCAGAAGTAAGAAAATTATTGTCTTTGAAAAACTTATAAAGGCTTTTATTTTTAGCAGATTCTTCTAATATTTTTCTATTGTTCATCAGTGTAGTAGGTGTTTAGCTTGCTTATGGTTTCAATAATAGAATTGCGAAGCGATAGCGGTTCCAGGACTTCAACGGTGTCCCCGAATGATAGGATATCCTGCTTGAAGTCATAGTCTGGGGCGAGGTCGTAGGCAAAGATGCTGTAACCCTTGTGTGTCTCAATTTCTTCCTGTGAACTGTGGAGAGGAAGGGAACGGAAATAGCGAACCTGCTTGCCATAGACCTTCAGGAGGACTTGCTGGGGCTTCATATCGTCATACTTTCTAACTCCATAAAGAGACTCGAACCAGGCCTTGGCATCGAGACCTTCCGGCAACTTGAATGTGTCGGGAAGGATTTCTACTTCCATCATCCTGTCCAGGGCATACATGTGAGGTTTTGTGTCTTTGTCATAGTCCTTGTGGCCATACAGATACCAGCGGCGCTTGAATTCACGGATGAAATACGGATCCAGTTCAAATGTCCGTTCCTGATCCATTCGGTAACCTTGGTAGCGAACCTTCAGTTTACGGTTGTCCCGGATTGCCTGAATGATGGTTGTCAGGAACTGATGGCTGGATGGGACATTCTCAAAGAAGATTCTGTCTTTCATGCCAGCGCTCTCATTCAACAAAGAATTCAAACTGAGGGCATCCAGCATCCATGCACGTATTCCTTCCCCATCCATATCCTCATTGTTTTCTATGCTATAGGTGTTGTCTCTGCGGTCACAGACGATGTAGATGCCGAAGATATCACCGATAGAAGCAATATGGTTGGAAAAAGTACGAGTTGCAAGTTCCTTTCCTTCATCATTTACCGAGCTCCTCATCCAAAGGCGCTTGATTTCTGCAAGTGTAAGGGAACCTCTGCTCTGGAGCGTTTCCAGCAGCCAGATATAAGATTTGAAATAGTTTTTTGCCATAACTGACCACAAAGATACTCATATCTTCGGCAATATTCTGGCGGAAGCAAAATAATTTAATTCTGCCATTTTTTTGCCGATGCTACATATATCTTTGCCGAAAAAATCATAATTGAATTGTTGAGTATGGATAAACAATTACTGCAAAAGATTAACAGAGCCATTGAACACAAGATTGACGGTTTCGATCAATTAACTGTAAAAGACTTGATGGCTCGCATTAAGGAAGAATTGGATTGGATGGATGCTGATCCTGTCCGGTTAGCATGCACAAGACTTCTTTCCGATGTAGCGGCGAAAGTCCGCACGGCCGGCATCGTGACTAGTCCCGGATTTGGATACTTCAATAGTTCCCTTCTGCTCTATCTGACTGGTGTGACGCGGGTTAATCCAGTCCTATGGGATTTGCCTTTCTCCTTCTTCACCGAATACTTCGGTCCTAATAATGACCTGGTTCTTGAGACGGGAACTGGAGGTGTCGCTGTTGCTGAGAAGGTCCTGAAAGACCGTGATGAAATCATCGCTGAAATAGAGCCTGGAACCTACCAGATAACCTTTACAGAAGCGATACCAGAGATAACCTTTCAACTCCACGTCATAGAAAATCAAGATCTGGACAACTTCAAGCGGACACTGAAGGGAGAATGGAGGCCTCTGACCGGGAAAGTTCTCAGCAAGTTCAATCTGGCTATGACAGATGGGACTATCTGGTTCGAGACGAAGAAATTACTCGGGTGGCTGTCTGAGTTTGAGCCGGAATCAATGTCTGACCTGTGCCTGCTGAGGGCACTAAACTCTCCACGAAGGTCATATCTCTATAAGGAAATTCTCCGCAGGAGACAAAATCCGGGCAGCATCCCTTCCACAGGAGATTCCCGGGCGGACCGGATCCTGCAGGAAACCTATGGAATCCTAGTCTACAGGGAGCAGGCCCACCTGCTGCAGAAAATGGGGGCAACAGTTCCTGAACACGATTACATCCTGGCACTCAAGGGAGAAGAGATTGCCAGGACGATGCAGGCCGTGGAGGCCTTATGGCCTAAACACCGTTGATGATTTGGGCGGTTATTGATTCAATGTCCCAGTCGGAAGTGTCGACTGTTTTTATTGAGCATTCCTTGTAGAGTGGGAGGCGTTCCTGGAGCTTTTCTTTGGCCCAGGCTTCGAGGATTTGGAGTTTTTGCTTTTTGGTGGAATTTGGATGCTCGGCGAGGAGGTTTTTTACAAGAGGTCTGCCGTCCTGAAGGAGGAGCATCCTTTCCGCGAGGACCTTTGGTGAGCAGGTCAGGAAGAAGCACTTTGTATGTTCTTTCAGGAGGATTCTGCAGTTGGGATTCATCGGAGTTCCTCCGCCAAGGGAGAGGATGATATCATCTTCTGTATCAAGGATTTCTTTCAATGATTCTTCTTCCGCTTTCCTAAAGTAAGGCTCGCCTTTTTCCCGGAAGATAGACTCCATATCCAGGCCTTCTTTCTGCTCGATGTAACGGTCCAGGTCAATGAGTTTCTTGCCCGTCTTTTCAGACAGGGCTTCGCCGGCAAGGGTCTTGCCGCTTGTCATAAAACCACAGAGCGCGATGATCATATCAGAAGAGGGTTGGTTCGTCTTCTCCTTCCCAGTTATCCTGGGTATCTTCCTCAGGGAAGTCGGTGTCTTCAGGGATGTCTGCAGAAGTATCTTCTTGAGGTTCTGAAGCTGTTTCCTCAAAATCATAGTCCTCGTCTTCATCCTCAAGGACAGGAGGTTCTATGAGAACAACCTTTTCAATCTCGTACTGGGTGAGGCGCTTGCCCTTTGCCTTCCATCCTTTCTCGGCGATGAAGCTGTCCACTGCCACGGCCTCGTTCTGGCGGCCTTCGTGCTTGCCGCCGAACTGGATTACAACCTGGCTTCCGGTGGATGAAGTTATGGCAACAAGGTATGAACCTTCCTCTTCGCTGATGAAGAGATTTGAAGGATTGTTGTTGAGCTCGAACTTGAATCTCTTGAGGTAGAACTTCTCGGATTCCGCATCGTAATAAACGGCGGCATAGACCTTTGCAGGATCGAACTTCTCAACTCGGATGAGTTCTCCCTCGTAGTGGTTGTTGAGATCCTGGCTGGTGGTGGCGTATGTTCCGTTCTTGTAAACGGCCAGGATGCGGTCTTCGTCCTTGAACTTGCCGAGATAGGTTCCTCTCTTGTCCTCGTTGAGGCGGTTGACATCGGTGTCGAACCAAAGAGGCTTGTCTCCGATGGTGGAGCCGCCCTTTGCCTTGAGGGTTATCTTGCTTATAGGGTTCTTGCTCAGGAGATTGCCCCTGGAGGTCTTTCCCTTGATTGCAAGAGTTGCAAAGTCGTAGTCGAAGTTCAGTTTCTTGAGCTTGAGCCTTGGACGGAGGTTAACTTTGACGGTTTCGGCCTCTCCGTTATGGTTGGCGGTAAACCAGAGGATCTTGGATCCCTGGGTGCCCATCGTAACGTCATACTCCTTGTCACGGGTAACGGAGGTTACCGCAAATCTCTTGACATAGTTGTTGCCGGACTTGCCGTCGCGGTAAATGACGTTGTAGATCGTCCTGAGGTCGTTCTTCTGGAAGACGGCCGCGTGGATAATGTCCTTGCCCACGAATGCCTTGTCAGATATCTTGGTAACCAGATACTTGCCGCTGGACAGGAAGACGATGACATCGTCGATGTCCGAGCAGTTGCAGATAAGCTGGGCGTTGTCGTCCTTCTTGAGGTCCATTCCGATGAAACCTTCCTCGAAGTTGGCGTAGAGCTTGGCGTTTGCAACGGCCACTCTGGCAACCTGGATGGTCTCGAGGTTGGAAATCTCAGTGCAGCGAGGATAGGCCTCTCCGTATTTCTCTTTCAGGTTCTGGAAGTATTCAATCGTAACCTCGGTAAGGTTTTCAAGATCGCGATGGACTTTTGCGATTTCCTTCTCGACGTTGTCTATCTTGGCGTTGCATTCCTTGATGTCGAAACGGGAAATCTTCCTTACAGGCTTCTCCACGAGTTTGAGAACATCCTCGCGTGTAACCTTCTGGTGCAGAAGCGGCTCATAGACCTTCAAGGCCTTATGGATCTCGTTCACCTGGCTGTCCCAGCTTCTGGTCTTCTTGTCCTCCAGAAGCTTATACTTTCCTTCCTCGAAGAAGATCTTCTCAAGGGAGAGGGCGTGCCAGCTTTCTTCCAGTTCGCCGAGCCTGATTTCCAGCTCCTTCTTCAGGAGATCCCTGGTCCTTAGAGTGCTGAACTCCAGAACTTCGGATACGGTGAGGAAGTGCGGCTTGTTATCCTTGATGACGCAAGTGTTCGGGTTGATGGAAACCTGGCAGTCGGTAAACGCGTAGAGAGCGTCAATTGTCTTGTCAGGAGACTCTCCGGCGGCAAGGGTAACCACGATTTCCGCCTTCTTTCCGCTAAGGTCCTCGACCTTGCGGACCTTGATCTTGCCCTTGTCATTGGCGGCTATGATGCTCTGGAGAATGTTGCCGGAATTCTTTCCGAAAGGAAGCTCGGTGATTTTCAGGGTCTTCTTGTCAATCTTCAGGATTCTGGCCCTGACGGTGATCTTTCCGCCGCGCTTGCCGTCTGCATAGCGGCTTACGTCCATGATTCCTCCGGAAGGGAAGTCAGGATAAAGGTGATATTCCTCTCCCCTCAGGAAAGCTATGGAGGCGTCGATAATCTCGTTGAAATTATGCGGAAGAATCTTGCAGTTTAGTCCTACAGCGATTCCGTCAGCTCCTTGATAAAGAACCAGCGGGAACTTTACAGGCAGGGTGACAGGCTCCTTGTTCCTTCCGTCGTAGGAGTTCATCCACTCCGTGGTCTTCGGGTTGAAAACCACCTCCAGCGCAAAGTTGGAAAGCCTTCCCTCGATGTATCTTCCTGCGGCGGCCTCGTCTCCGGTAATGATGTTACCCCAGTTTCCCTGGCAGTCTATCAGCAGGTTTTTCTGCCCGATCTGCACCAGGGCGTCCTTGATGGAGGCATCGCTGTGAGGATGGTATTTCATGGTTTCTCCCACGATGGTGGCTACCTTGATAAGGGAACCGTCGTGGATCTTCCTCATTGCGTGCAGAATCCTTCTCTGAACCGGCTTGAGTCCGTCTTCGATGTGCGGTACGGCGCGGTCCAGAATAACATATGATGCGTAGTCCAGGAACCAGTTCTTGAACATTCCCGGAAGCCTGTACTTGTTATCTCCCTCCTTCAGAAGCTTTGAGAATTTGCCTTTCGGCTCTTCTTGCTGCAATTCTTCCTGATTTATATCTTCCCTGTCTATCTCTGACATTTCTCTATCTATTGTAATTCCGCGCAAATTTACGAAAAAATCGCGCCTTCAAAATTCTATTCGTACCTGAGAGCCTCTATAGGATCCAGCGCCGCGGCTTTCTTTGCCGGGAGGTAGCCGCTTGCAACTCCCACCGCAATGCAGATAAGCACGGCGGCTATGATCCACACCCAAGGAGTAATGAATGCCACGTTCATGATTTTTGCCACCAGCGCTCCCACAAGAAGGCCCAGGATGATTCCAATGATGCACCCGATCTGGGCGATTGCCACGCTCTCCACCAGGAACTGCTGCCTGATAAGGCGGGCTGAGGCTCCGATGGCTTTACGGATTCCGATTTCCGACGTCCTTTCCTTTACGCTCACCAGCATGATGTTCATCAGGCCGATGGCCGCTCCCAAAAGGGTAATCAGACCTATGATTCCGGCTATTAGGGTAATGGTTCCCATAGTCTTGCTGGCGCTCTTGGCCATTGTCTCGTTATAGCTTATGCTGAAGTCTGTCTCGTCTGCCGGAGAAAGCCTCCTGATAGAGCGGAACAGCGTTTCGGCCTCAGAATAAAGATCTTCCATCTTGGCCAGGGACGATGCCGGGCGTATTCCTATGGAGAATGAAGTGGCGTTGAACCTCGCCCTTCCGTTTGTTACAGGTATGATAGCCGCCTGGTCTATGCTGTTGCCCATTCCTCCGGAAGAGGATTTTGCCAGCACTCCCACTACCATATACGGGCTGCCGCCGATGATAACGGAGTTTCCCAGCGGATTTTCATTTTTGTCGAACAGGGTAGCCGCAACGCCATTTCCCAGAATGCAGACAAAGGAGGCATCGCGGATGTCCTTTTTTGTCAGGTCCCTTCCTTGCTCTATGGTGAAGTTGTTGAAAAGGACGTAGTCCTCGTCGCTGAGTATGGCGGAAACATTAGGGCTGGTGCTCTTCTCAGCCCTTTTGAGAGTCATTCCTCCGTTCTGGTAGAAGACAGTTACCACGCAAGGGTTTTGAGGTGAGAACATTTCCTTGAATGATGTGGCCTGGAAGTAGCTGATAGTCCTGTTGTTTCGGATTCGGCCCGTCCTTTCTCCCCCTGATGACCTGAATTGGGGCTGGATGAAGAAAGACTGCGATCCGATAGAGGCAAAACTCTCGTTTACCTCATGCTTGAGAGCCTCGGTTGCCGTGAGGATTCCCAAAAGGGAGGTGATTCCGATGGCAATCATCAGTATTGTCAGGACGCTCCTTAGCTTGTTGCTTTTGATGGATTTAAGGGCGACCTTCACATTCTCCCTCACCAGCGGTGTCATCAGAACTCGTCTCTTTCTTTCCATGCCCTTAACTTTTAGAGCCGTAAAAGTAGGAAAAATAGTTTAATCGGCCTATCTTTGTCAGATAAACAGGTAGAATTATGGCAAGATCAGAAAATACGGGAAGATCCGCTTCCAGGTCAAGGAAGCCTTCTTCAGCAAAAAGGCCTTCCTCAGCAGCAGGCAAACGTTCATTCTCTCCAAAGAAATCCTCTTCCGCCGGTCCGAAGAAGGGCTTTTCTTCAAAAGGCTCATCAGCCGGCCCGAGGAAATCCTTCTCAAGAAGCGCATCGGCAGGTCCAAAGAAGAGCTTCTCGTCCAGAGGCCCGGCAACCGGAGCAAAGAGAACTTCATCGCCGAGGAGTGCCGAGGCTCCGAAGAGGTCATTCTCTCCGAGAGGAACAGCCGCTCCAAAGAGAGCTTCAACTTCCGGAAGGACATCCGCTGCCATCAAGAAGGCTTTCTCAACTCAGCCAGCCAGAACCAAGCGCACCCGCAGCGATTTCGAGCAGGTAAGAAGCCAGCTTGAAGGAAGGGAGGCCGTTGTTTCCGCTAGGAAGCCGCGTGTAGAAGCCTACACCCCGAAGCCTCGCAAGCCAAAGGCAAAGGGAGAGGAGGGTATCCGCCTGAACCGTTTCATCGCCAATTCCGGCCTGTGCTCCAGAAGGGAGGCGGACGAGTACATACTCCAGGGTGTCATAACCATTAACGGTCAGACTGTTACAGAACTTGGAACCAAGGTGTTCCAGACAGACGAGGTCCGCTTCGACGGCAAGGTTATCCAGGGTGAGGAGAAGGTTTACATCATAATGAACAAGCCGAAAAACTGCGTTACCACAACGGACGATCCTCACGCCCGCAAAACCGTTATGGACTTGATTGCCGGTAAGTGCCCTCAGAGAGTTTATCCTGTAGGCCGCCTTGACAGGGATACCACAGGCGTTCTCCTCCTTACCAATGACGGAGACATGACTGAAAAGCTCACTCATCCTTCTTATAACAAGAAAAAGATCTACCACGTGTTCCTGGACAGAAATCTTAACCAGGCTGATTTTGACAAGATTCTCAAGGGAGTTTACCTGGATGACGGAATGATCAACGCAGACGCCCTGTCTTACATAGACGGTGACCAGACCCAGGTGGGAATTGAGATACACAGTGGAAGAAACCGCATCGTCAGGAGAATCTTCGAGGCTCTTGGCTACAAGGTCGAGAAGCTGGACCGTGTTTATTTTGCAGGCCTTACAAAGAAAAACCTCAGGAGAGGCCAGTGGAGATTCCTGACAGAAAAGGAACTTGGCATCCTGAAGATGGGATCATACGAATAGGATATGGAAGACAAGATCAACCGCTCAGGTTTTGTAAACATCATCGGCAACCCTAACGTGGGCAAGTCCACCCTTATGAACGCCCTGGTAGGGGAGAAGCTTTCCATCGTTACCGCCAAGGCTCAGACTACCCGCCACAGGATTATGGGCATTGTAAACGGAGACGATTACCAGATTGTTTTCTCAGATACTCCCGGCATTCTCAAGCCGAGCTACGAGCTTCAGGAGGCGATGATGAACTTTGTGGATACCGCCATCGGAGATGCTGATATAATCATCTATGTCACCGATGTTTACGAGTCCTCCGAGAAGAACAAGGAATATGTGGACAAGCTGAATCTCCTTTCTGTTCCGGTGATAGTCGTCATCAACAAGATTGACAAGATCGAGGATTCGAAGCATCTTGATGAGCTTGTCGAGAAATGGCATGGCCTTGTTCCAAAGGCGGAAATCCTTCCGATGAGCGCCCTGACAAAATTCAATACTGACATCCTCCTTAACAAGATAGTTTCCCTGCTTCCGCAGCAGCCTGCCTGGTACGACAGGGATGTTTTCACAGACAAGAACCTGCGCTTCTTCGCTTCTGAAATCCTGAGGGAGAAAATCTTGGAGAACTATACCAAGGAGATTCCTTACTGCACGGAAGTAGTGATAGAAAGTTTCCAGGAATCAGAGGAACTCTATTCCATCGAGGCCGTGATAAATGTAGTGAGAGAATCCCAGAAAGGCATCATCATAGGCAAGAAGGGAGCCGCCCTCAAACGTGTTGGAACCCAGGCGAGAAAGGAGATGGAGAACTTCTTCGAGAAGAAAGTCTTCCTCAAGATTTTCGTAAAGGTTGATCCTTCCTGGAGAGAGAATAAGAAGGAGTTAAAACGCTTCGGCTATATCCAGTAATCGATATGAAAAAGATCAGCATTTTTGTTTTGGCCGTAGTTCTTCTTGTGACAACGGCATTTCAAACTGTTTATGCAAATACAGATTGCACGCTGAGGCTAGACTACATCTTCTCGGGTGATGCCACACATACTGAGATTTCTCTGGCGAAGATGGGAAAGCTGGATGGCTGGTGGGGAAGATCGGTCAATATGGATAGGTTCCTGCTCAGGGGCAACGGACAGATAACTCTCAGGGATTCAGCTACAAATCAGGTTCTTTACTGCAACTCTTTCTCCACGCTTTTCTCAGAGTGGCAATCCACTCCCGAGGCACAACATACCAGGAAGGCCTTTGAGAACGTGTATCTTGTGCCGATGCCGGAGAATACAGCTTACGTTACAGTCCAGATATTTGACAAGATGGATTGTATTGTAGCTTCATTTACCCACGTTGTCCATCCGAATGATATCCTCATCCGTCCGGTAGCATCTCCTTACACTCTGGACAAGTGCCGATATGTCCATAAAGGCGGAGACAGCAGGGAAGCCATTGATATCGCGATTGTCGGAGAAGGCTATACCAAAGAGGAAATGGAGATTTTCTATCGCGATGCAAAAGAAACCGCAGACCAGATTCTGAGTTATGAGCCTTTCAGGAGCAATGCCGCCAGATTGAACTTCATCGCCGTTCCGGTGGAAAGCAAGGAAAGCGGAGTCAGCATTCCTCTGATGAACATTTGGAAGCAGACAGCTTTTTCTTCTAGTTTCTCCACTTTCTATTCTGATCGTTACCTTACTACGCTGCATCTTTTCGATCTCCACAACGCTCTTGCCAGCGTTCCATACGAGCACATCATAATCCTTGCCAACACAGACAATTACGGTGGCGGAGGCATACTCAATTCCTATGTCCTCACAGCTGCCCATAACCGCTGGGCCATGCCTGTCGTGGTACACGAGTTCGGCCATAGTTTCGGAGGCCTGGCAGACGAGTATTTCTACGATGACGGCACAGACCAGTATGACCTCAACGTAGAGCCTTGGGAACCGAACATCACCACCCTTGTAGGCTTCCAGTCCAAGTGGGAGGATCTTATGGACAACTCTTTCAAAAACACTCCGGAGCCAAAGAAAGGAAAGAAGTCCAAGAAGAACCAGCCAAAGGTTCATATCGGAACTGGAAGTTTTGGAGATTTTGAGGTGGTTACTAAGGCCGACCAGAAACTTCCTGCATTTAAGTCACTTGTAGAGTCTGACTATAAGGTCGGTATCTATGAAGGAGGCGGCTACCTCTCGGAAGGCATTTACCGCCCGTTCCCGACCTGCAGGATGAGGGATAACTCATACCCACTCTTCTGCCCCGTCTGCCAACGCGCAATCTCCCGCATGATAGACTATCACACGGTTTCAATCGCCGAGCCATAGTTTCTTAAAACAGAATTATGAGAATCCGTTAAAATAATTTGCTTCTTACAATTGGAATTGCGGCTATTGTCATTCCGTTGTGCTGTTATCTCCTAGTCCTGTTTAGCATTCCTGATGTCTGGATGAAGGATTCTTTTGACCGTTATATGGAAAAATCAGGAATTGTTATCCCTTCCGTTTCCGGTTTCGAGAAGTATATGAACATTTTACCAGGTCAGGATAATTATGATTACGGCACCATTTTCCTGAAATCCGGTTCAATAGTTTTTGCAACATTCAAAGAAGAGGATAATCCCCGGAAAGGATTCAAATTTAACACAATAGGCTTGTCTGAAATCACGGATAGACTAGATAAAACAGGCGTCTGGCTGGATAGTCTTGAACGGTACTCATATCCTCTGAGAACTTTCGTGGACAAGGATATGCCAATGAAAGAGGTTCTGTCTGTCCTTTACAGAATAAGTCCTTCCCGCCCTCGCGTAGCTTTTGTTCTCCGCGACAGGGATACTTCCGATTACATTTATTTCCATTACCGTATAGCGGATTCCAGTGCCACCCAAGAGGCATATTACTCTATTCCTTACTACAAACGCGTGGAGGTTTCTAAGTATGATCGGTCAAACTTTATGGTGGTAAGTGGAGATGTCGGAAGCTTTGATTATTCTAATGTCTTTGAAGAAATGCTTTCTGATCCTAACTATAATTCCTATGTCCTGATTGTCAATACAGAAGGGATGACATTCGAAGATTATATATCAGTTGTCTATGAATATGTTAGGATAGTGCACAAGCATCGGAATGACTACTGCCTGAAGACATACGGCAAACCATTTGAAGAAGGCTGTTTAGATTATACTCTCCTGCGGGAAGTAAAAGCATTATTCCCTCAAAACATTCTGGTGCTTTGACGGAGGTTAATTTTTTGATAATTATTTCAGGGTAAAGATGTAGGTGATGTAGCCTACTTGGGTAGGGGCGTCTGAAGGAGAAAAGCGGGCCTTGAGGGCGGCCTGCCTGGCTGCGTTCCAGAGAGTTGAGTTATTGGTGGTGGTACCTTTCTGGCCAGGGATGGCGTTGGTTACGACGCCCTGTTCGTTTACCACGATTTTGACTACAACAGTACCGCTTTCGTTAACAGTGTAGGCGGGTAGAGGAAGGGAGCCCAGAGTGGCTCTTCCTTCAAGCCTTACGGATGGTATGCCGTTGAGTTTTCCGTGTTCTGTGTTGCCTTTTGAGTGGCCGGCCTTGAGGTCATTTGAGGCTTCATCGGCGGTTTGAGGCTTGCCGCTATCTTTCTTGTTGTCGGCGCTTGGGAAGAGGGCCCTCTTGTCTATTTCCCGCTTAGGCTCAGGGATCTCGACGTCTCCCTTGCCCTGGGCTGTCTGCGGCTTCCCTGCATTGGACTTGTCGCTCTGCAAAGGGGCCTTGGCCTTCTGGACAATGTTCACTTCCTTGGTAGGGTCAGGCTCCGGGGCCCTTGGCTCGGGAGACTTTCTCTGGACGGCTTTCTGAGGCACTTCCTCTATCGGGATCTCGAGAAGAATGCCCTTTTCTGCAGGAGGTGGATAGATTAGCTTGAAACCGGTGACTCCCAGCACAAACAGCAGCACAACGTGGAAGGCGATGGTAAGAACCACGCCCACCTTCTTGCCTTCCTTGGCCTGCCTCTGCTGCTTTGTAAGGGAATACATTCCGTCTGTTTTAGTCTGTTATTCCGGAGAAGTTGCAAGGATGACCTTGTACTGGTTGCGCTTTGCAACGTTCATAAGTTCAACCACTTTCTCGATAGGGACGGTCTGGTCCGCGAGAATGGTGAAGGTAGGCTCGTCCGTGTTCTGGAGCAGGGCCTGGATAGAAACTTCCACCTGCTCGAAAGGAGTCTCCTGCTTCAT
>JAEEGL016062318.1_pt1 | contig 15350 bp, 18 predicted proteins | sample 9134231 | NCBI WGS metagenome assembly JAEEGL01 (sample SAMN16246548, study PRJNA631951) | gut metagenome | biome: gut microbiome; feature: rumen; material: fiber-attached | host: Bos | place: Iran: Karaj | collected 2018-10 | reverse complement strand
CCGCTTTTTATCAGGGAGATGCCGCCGCACGCGGCGGCATACAGTTGCTTGCGCAACTGGCATCTCATACGATTCCCAACGCGCCTTGAGGCGCTATAAAAATCTTCCGGGGGAAGATTTTTAATGGGAATCAGTATAAGGCGCCGTAACGGCCCCTCTCTGCGGAAAGCGGCGCCCGCAAAGCCGAACACGCTTTCGTCGTGCTCGTCGGCTCCTCCGGCGCCATCGAAGGCTTTGCCTCTATGCCGCCGGTTCCTCCGCTGACAAAACCCCCTTGGGATCGCTCCGATCCCAAGGGGGTTCCTGTCAAAATATGATGAAATTGTTCCCGCGCTTCGCACGGCGGCCTCGCGCGGGATCAAACGCCGCTTCTCGGCAAAGCCCGGCTGCTTACGAAAACACGTTTTTCTCGATCACGGCGGCAAGCCGCTCCAGCCCCGCCCGGTCCTCCTCCGAAAAGCGGTCGCGCACCGGGCTGTCGATATCGAGCACGCCGACGACCCGCCCGCCGCGCCGCAGCGGCACGACGATCTCGGAAAGCGATGCGCAGTCGCAGGCGATATGCCCCGCGAACCGATGCACGTCCGGGACCACCTGCGTCCGGTCCTCCGCCGCCGCCGTTCCGCAGACGCCCCTGCCGAGCGGGATCTCGATGCAGGCGGGCCGCCCCTGGAACGGCCCCAGGACCAGTTTTTCGCCCTCAAGCAGATAGAAGCCCGCCCAGTTCACGTTTTCCAGCGTGGTATAGACCAGCGCGGAAAGATTCGCCAGGTTCGCTGCCGTGTGCGGCACGCCGCGGATCAGCTCCTCCGCCTGCGCCAGCAGGATATCGTAATCCGTCTTTTCCATCGGCACCCTCCCGTTCGCGTTTTTTGGCAAGCCGCCCCGCATATCCCGCGAAAAGCCCAGATGCATTATAGTGGGACGCCCGCGCGCTGTCAAGCGGCGAAAAATTTTACTAAACCTATTGACAAGATATGATTTATGGGTTATACTCACGCCAACATCATTCAGAAAGGAAGCGTTGCATATGGCTGCCGTCTATACCTCCGCCGATCAGCTGATCGGCAAGACCCCTCTGCTGGAGCTGACCCATATCGAAAAGGAGGACGCCCTGGAGGCACGGGTCCTCGCCAAACTGGAGTATTTCAACCCTGCCGGAAGCGTGAAGGACCGCATTGCCAAAGCGATGATCGACGACGCCGAGGCGTCCGGCGCCCTCAAGCCCGGCGCGACCATCATCGAGCCGACGAGCGGCAACACGGGCATCGGCCTCGCCGCCGTCGCCGCCGCGCGCGGCTATCGCATCATCATCGTCATGCCGGAGACCATGTCGGTCGAGCGCCGGCAGCTCATGAAGGCCTACGGCGCGGAGCTGGTTCTGACCGAGGGCGCGAAGGGCATGAAGGGCGCCATCGCCAAAGCCGATGAACTGGCGCAGGAGATCCCCGGCGGCTTCATCCCCGGACAGTTCGTCAACCCGGCGAACCCCGCCATCCACAAAGCCACCACCGGTCCGGAGATCTTCAAAGACACCGACGGCGCGGTCGACGTCTTCATCGCCGGCGTCGGCACCGGCGGCACCGTCACGGGCACCGGCGAATACCTGAAGGAGCAGAAAGCTTCCGTCAAGGTCATCGCCGTCGAGCCGGACGACTCCCCGGTCCTGTCCGAGGGCCGCGCGGGCGCCCATAAGATCCAGGGCATCGGCGCCGGGTTCGTCCCCGACACCCTCAACACCTCCGTCTACGACGAAGTGTACCGTGCCACCGGCGAAGAGGCCTTCGCCGCCGCCAAACTGCTCGCGAAGACCGAAGGCATCTCGGTCGGCATCTCCTCCGGTGCCGCTCTCTCCGCCGCCATCGAAGAGGCGAAGAAGCCCGAGAACGTCGGCAAAGTCATCGTCGCGCTCCTTCCCGACAGCGGCGACCGTTACTACTCCACGCCTCTCTTTACCGAGGCCTGATTATAATAGAACCTCCTTTCCCAAAGCAGAAAGACCTCTGACGAAACCGTCAGAGGTCTTTTGTTGTATCTGTATTCTGTGCCGGTCGCCCCGGGTCAGTCTGAGTTGCCGGTGTACCGGTCGAGGGCGTCCTGCATGATCGTGTTGGCGATCGGGATGCAGTTCGTAAGACCGTATCCGCCGGACTTCTCGAGCACGACGACGATAGCAAGCGGCAGGTCCTCCCGCTGGGAGTACCCGACGAACAGCGTGTGGGGCTCCGCGCCGGAGACCTGGGCGGTACCGGTCTTGCCGCACATCTGAAGGTTCGGGAACTTCGAGTCGGAGTAGTAGTTCGTGACGTTGGACCGCAGCAGGTTGTCGAGCTGGGCCGCGACGTCCGAAGAGACGTAGTTGAGGGTGCCGATGTTCACCGACCGCTTGATGAGGGTCGGGGTCGGAGTGGCGCCGGTCTTGTTCGCGATGGCGCCCATGATGGTGATCTCGTGGCAGGGGTTCAGCATCGTCTTGCCCTGGCCGATGCCGGTCCAGCCCCGGTCGATGGGGTAGGCGTCCTCGAGGGAGAACGTGGAGTCGGCGCATTCGATGCCGTTGACGTTGACCGAGGAGTTGAATCCGAACTCTTCGGCGGTCGCGGTCAGCTGCTCGTTGGTCAGCTCAGCGGCCGCGATGGCGGCGAAGGCCGAGTTGCAGGACTGGTTCAGCGCCTGACGGAACGTGACTCTGCCGTGGACCCCGTTGCACTTGACCTGGCTGCCCCGGACGACCGTATAGGCGCCGTTGCAGGTGAAGGACTGGTCCATGATGTTGTCGATGTTCTCGAGCGCGGACGCGGCCGTGATGACCTTGAACGTGGATCCCGGGGTGTACCGGCCCTTGAAGAACCGGTTCATGTAGACGGCGTCCCAGCGCTTCTGCGACGTGTCGATGTTCGGCTTGTGCTCGATGTCGAACGTCGGGAGCGACATGGCGACGAGGATCTCGCCGGTCTTGTAGTTGTAGACGCCGACACAGCCCTGTTCATAGCCCTTCTCGGTGACCGCCTTATACGCGGTGGCGGACAGGCCGGCATCGACGGTGAGCGTCAGGTCGTGGGGCGTCTCCTTCATGGAGTAGAGGCCGTTGACGAGGTCATACCCGGTGAGCTGGGACGCGAACGCGGTCTGCGCGCCGGTCGAGATATACCCTTCCGCGTCGCCGACGACGTGCAGGGTGGCCTTCCGGACCGTAGAGCTCGAGTTGTATTCCCGGTCCCCGTCGACGGTCTGGACCAGGATGTCTCCATTGCGGTCATAGAGCGTGGCGCCGCCCACAAGGCCGCTCGAAGAGTAAATGTGTTTGTTGTAAGGCTGCATGACCCACTGGCGGGCGTTCGTTCCAAACAGGAAGGCGAGGATGCCGAGTCCGATGAGGAACAGGACGGCGAGCAGGTACATCCATCTGGTTCGTTTAAAGATCCGATTCATAGACTACACGCACCTCCTCAGGACTTCCGTCCGGCCCAGGTCCGGTTGTCCGCCGCCTTGATGAACGCGAGGAGGCCCCAGCAGGAAATGGTACTGGAACCGCCGCGGGACACGAAGGGCAGGGTGACGCCGGTCATGGGCAGAAGGTCCGTGACACCGAAGATGTTGAGAGCCGCCTGGAAGATCAGCAGAGAACCCGCCGCCACGGAGGCGATGGAGTAGAACGCGCTGCGGGAGCCCTTGGCGTTGCGGACGCTGTGGACAAAGATGACGATGTAGGCAAGGGCCACGATGAACGCGATGATGAGGCCCCACTCCTCGGCGACGACGCCGAAGATGAGGTCTTCGACCGCTGCGAAGACATTCCGCAGCTTGCCCTTGCCGATCCCCATTCCGAGGAGTCCTCCGGACACCGAATAGGTCAGCACGCGGGTCTGCTGCATGCCGTTGCCGTAGGGGGTGTCCCAGATGTGCCGGTAGGTGGCGAAACGGTTCATGACGTAGTTCCTCTTGATGAGGACGACGAGGACCGCGGCCATGCCGGCGGCGAGGATGACGAAGAGGATGGTCCGTACATCGCCCGAGCGCATGAAGCCGAGGACGACGAACGTGAAGAAGAATATGAGTGCCGTACCGAGGTCCCGCATGAGGAACAGCAGTCCGATGCAGATGACCGCGAAAATGGCGTAGCGGGTGATGTGTTTGGTGGTCTGGATCTTCTCCAGCGTCGCGGCGCCGACGAAAATGAAGGCGATCTTGACGATCTCGGACGGCTGGAAGGAGAACCCGCCGATCTGCACCCAGTTGTACGCGCCGTTCTTGTTCGACGCGAAAATGAGGCCGATGGCGAGGAGGCCGATGGCGATGACCTCCATGGGCATGTGGAACTTCTCCACCCGGTCGACGTTGGCGAGCATCCACAGGAGGGCGATGTACAGTGCAAAGCCCAGGGCGACCGCCAGGAACTGGGTGAAGAGGGAACTGGTGCCTTTGCTCGCGACCACCGCGAGTCCGATGCCGGTCAGGAAGAACGCGACGAACTCGATGGCGGGACTCGACTTGCGCAGAACAAACGACGAGGTGATCGACCAGCCCCACTCGATGAGGAGGTAAATCGCCAGAATGGTGGCGGCAAAGTAGTTGATGCCGTCTTCCACGAAGATGACCTGAGCGAAGGAGATCAGCTGGAAGGCGGTGATCAGCAGCATGGTGGGGATCCACCGTGGACCGCTCATACTATCATCTCCTTATCTCGGGTCGTTGAATTTGATGGTGTAGCCGCAGACTTCGATGATGTCGGAGTCGTGGAGCGGCATGGGTTCGTTGACTTCGACGCCGTTCAGGAGAGTGCCGGCGACGGAGTCGAGGTCTTCGATCATCCAGCGGCCATGGGCGTTCCGGGACACCAGGGCGTGGTACTTCGACACGCTCTGCCGGTTGATGCGGATATGGCTCTCTTCGCTGCGGCCGATGAGGACTTCGTCCATGTCGTCGATCTCCATGACTTCACCGGTGATGCAGTTTTCGAGGTTGCAGCCCGCTTCGCGGACCATCTGCGGGATGACGATGTCGCCCTGGGTCCGCCGGTCATCGTACATGAACTGTTTCTCGTTCTGTTCCGGCTTCGCATAGGCGTTCGAATAGTTGGGCGTGATGACCTCCGGCAGCTCCTCATAAAACTTGAACATGGCGTTGCCGAAGATGAGTGTGTCGCCGTTCTCCAGAAGTTTCTTCTCCACGACGCGGTCCTTGTTGACATAGGTGCCGGTCTTGGAGTTGGTATCGAAGAGGATCCACTTGCCGCCGCGTCTTGCGATGACCGCGTGGAACCGGGACACGGTATTGTAATTGAGGACGATGTCGCAGAGTTTGCTTCGTCCGATGGAAGTCTCGAATTGCCGCAGAGCCATACTGTCTCCGTTCGCGGCGTTGACGACGTAACCGATGGTGCCGGTCTTCCGGTTGCCCCGGATGAGCACACCGCCGCAGCTGACCAGGATGAGTCCTGCCAGCACGGGAAGGAGCCAGCGGCCGATCGCCGTAATGAGTTCCAGTGACATCCACGTCACCTCTCTTTTTATAAAGAAATCAGAGTTATTATACCCGTTTTGAGTCGTCTTTTCCACTTTTTCATGTCCGCGGTCCTGTTTCGGGGCGGCGATTTAGCGCTTGTTTCCAAAAAAACCAGCCGCTGTGCTTGCTTTTTATACTATTGTTTGCTAAAATCGGAAGTAATCAAAACCACTTTTGAACGATTTTGAATTCCAAACTAAGAGGGGATAGTTTTTTATGATTAGTGCAACCGTAATTCTCGTTCTGATGATCGTCGCCCTGTTTATCATGATGATGGGTATCGTTTTTGCGTTTACTTCCATCATCCTGAACTACACCGGCAGAAGCAAATCCTATGACAGAGCTGCCATCAAAATGTCCAAGGCGAACGACCCGAAACCTGCCAAGTCCAAGAAGAGCAAAGAGCAGGCGTAAGTCTCGTACGAAACAACTGAAATGGGCCCACCTGATGACTCCAGGCGGGTCCCTTTTTTCCCTATTTTACCCGAAAGGCAGTCCACGACATGAACAACGAATTTTACGCGATGATCTCCCGCATGAAGTACATCGACCGCTGGGCGCTCATGCGCAACACCGAGTCGGAGAACCTCATGCAGCACTCCTATGAAGTGGCAGTGCTTGCCCACGCTCTCTGTGTGCTCGGGAACACCCGCTGCGGCATGGACCTCGACGCGGACCGGGCGGCAGTGGCGGCCCTGTACCACGACGCATCCGAGATCCTCACGGGCGATATGCCGACCCCGGTCAAATACTACTCGGACGAGATCCGCGACGCGTACAAGCATGTGGAGGCGGTCGCCACGGACAAACTCCTCGACATGCTGCCCGAAGACCTGCGCCCCGCATATGCGACGGCACTGTCGCCAGAAGATGCCGGCCTGAAGCAGATCGTGAAGGCGGCGGACAAGCTCAGCGCGCTCATCAAATGCATCGAAGAGGCAAAGGCCGGCAACAAAGAGTTCGACAAGGCATACGAGTCGACGCTCCGGTCCATCCACGCCCTCGAGTGTGAACCGGCAGAGATCTTTCTCTCCGAATTTATCGACTCCTACGGGCTGACCCTCGACCAGTTGCGGTAACATTTTGCAATATAGCGAACACCTCTAACGGAGGTGTTCGTTTCTTTTTTGAGAAACAATGGAAAAACAATAGGCGTTTGTATCGTTTTTTCAAGATTTCCGGGTAAAACGGCTGCGGACCTTAACATATGAGAAAGACTTTTTGATAGTTATTTTGCAAAATATGTATTGTAATGAAAAATGCTTTTCGGGGGAAACGCAAATGTCCTATCAATCCACTTCTGTCCCGGTCGGCTCAAGACGGGAGCAGGAGCGCGCCAGGCGGCGCAGAAAAAAGGAGTGGATGACAAAAACGCCGCTGGATATCCGGGCTTTTTACCGGGATACACTCGGCGTACAGGGAGAAGATGTCATCGAGCTCTTTGCGAAACACACAAGCTTTATCTATCGAAACAAGGGAGAGGTTTTTATCCACTCCGGCGAACCGGTCACCACGGTCCGATACCTCATCAGCGGAGTGGCCCGCGGCTACGTCCTCGATGACGAGGGAAGGACAATGTCATCTGCTTTGGGTGCCGGTACGGTCAGCCGCTGCTCGGGACCGCCAGACTGACCGGCAGGACGTCCCTGTATTATGAGGCGGTCACCGACATGGAGATCCTGGAGATCCCCGCGTCTGTCATTCTGCAGGGGATCCAGATGAGCCAACAGAACTGGGCCGTCTATCTGCGTCTTTTGACCGAAAATTATGACGATCAGGTGAAGATCCAGATCGCGCTCAACACCATGAGCGGTGAATCGCGATACCGCTGGTTCCTCGAGAATTATACCGACATCGTGGGCATCGTCCCGCAGAACTATGTGGCGTCGTTCCTCGGCATCCAGCCCCAGTCCCTGTCCCGCATCAAGCGGCAGATGAAGGCAAAAGAGAATAACGAATAACGATGCGAAACGCAGGCTGCCTGTCATAGTGACAGGCAGCTTTTTACTTGAACAATCTTAACAATTGTGTATAATAGACGAACACCCCTTTTTGCGGGGCATCAGGGAGAAATACACACAAACGAAAAGAGGGTTCCATGACCTCCATAATGGCGCGGTCGCGCAAAACAGTCGCGGCCATGTTACTCGTTGGGTCTCTTCTGCTCCTGAGCATTGCGGGCGGCATCGTTTACACGCTTGCCGGCAACAACCCGGGCATCGCCGGGAACGGGACAGACGGACTGACCATCGACATTTACGGCGCTGCTTATCAGAATCTTGCGAAGCGGACCTCGAACGCCTATGGACGGGGCGGCTGTACCTGGTATGCCGGAGCACGGGCTTCCGAGCTGACCGGAATGGACCTCGGGCTCCACAGCCCGAAGAACTGGTACAACAATGTCGCTCAGACCTACGGCTTCACGAAGTCGTCCAAACCCGTGTCCAAGGGATTCGCCATCTTCTCGAACCATATGGTGGTGGTCGAGCGGGTGAACGGAGATACCCTGACGATCTCGGAGGGTTCCAACCCCGGGGCGTCGGACGCGGCACACGGCTACTGTGCCATTCGCAAAGTGACGAGAAACGCGCTCGAACACAACAACTACAAGGGGCAGTCCTTCCTCGGCTACCTCGACCTCAAAGTGTCGTCCGACAACGCACCGACGTACGATTCGAAACCGGCGGACCCGAATGCCGTCTATGTGGCCCAGGGCCGCGTCGACAGACAGTGGCACGCATACTTGGGCGATAACGTCGCAACAAACTACACCGGCATCGCCTGCGGCAAACTGGGCTGGTGGCGCGTGGTGAACGGAGACGTCTGCTTCGGTGTGGAAGGGATCTACCAGAACGAACTCGGCTGGTGGTATGTGAACGACGGAAAAGTCGACTTCTCACACAACGGTGTCGAAAACAATGTCCACGGCTGGTGGAAGATCACGAACGGCGCGGTGGACTTCGGGTTCCGCGGCATTGCCGCCAATGAACACGGCAGCTGGTACCTCAAGAACGGCAAGGTCGACTTCACGAAGAGCGGCACGTTCGTCTTCGACGGGAACACGTACCGTGTGGAGAACGGCGCTGCCACTCTGCTCTAAATAAAAAACCGTCTTTCGGGGATCCGAAAGACGGTTTTATCTTGTTTATGAAGCTGTTCAGCCCTGGCTCTCGCGTACGACGCCGCCTTCGACGACCACGTAGTGGTGGTCGGTCCCGGGAGGCGTGTAGGCGCCGCTCCAGTCGAAGTTGACCTGGCCGTCGGTGATGTACCATTTGCCGACATTGTTCCCGGCAATGCCGTTATAGTTGAAGTCCACTTCGCCGTTGCGGATGAACCACCAGCCGAACTCGTTGACATAGACGCCGGTGCAGTCTTTGACCTTCTGGTCTCTGACGTACGCGCACCATTTGCCCTTCTCGTCCATCTTGACGATGACTTCGCCGGTGTTGTACTTGCCGTTCCACTGGGCATAGGCGTCGGAACCCGCCTTGTCGTAGGGCAGGCCGTCCGCGCCGGTCGTCTGCTGGGTGTCAGACCCGCCGTTCGCCATGGTCGTGGTCTGGTCCGGTTCGCCGGCGATCTTGTTCGAAGTCTCCGTGGTGGACGCGACCTTCCAGGAGATGTCGCCGTTCTGGGACTCCCGGCTCAGGGTGAACCAGGTGGCGAGAACGACGGCCGCAATGAGCGCCACAGAGAGGCCGAGGATGATGAGTCTCATCTTTCTGACCGATTCCGATGTCTTGCGTTTAGCCATAGGTGAATTCCCTCTATCTGTAAAGTGGTGATTTGGTGCAGGTGCCATATAAGTATACACGCATTTGCCCTGTAATTACAATAGTCTAGTCTTTAGTCTAGTCTTTGAGATATGGGACAAAGTGTTCAAAATGACTGTGGTAAATCGCAACAGATGCGCTATAATAGGGAGCAAGAAATAAAAGAGGGAGGGGACGGCGTTGTACCACATCGCGAGAGACCAGAGAGAGCTGAAATCGGCAGCCAAGCTGTCTTCCGCGGCGGAGCGGCTCCTCCTGTCCCCGGAACCGCAGAAACTGTCGGTGTCTCTGCTGAGCTCGGAGGCGGGCGTCTCCCGAACCACGTTTTACCGTCTTTTCGACGAACCGGACGATGTGCTGCAGTACACGGCGGACGAGACGTTCCGCCGGATCCTGCAGGGGTACGTCGACCTCATCGACCGTGCGCAGAAGCACGACCTGTCCGTCCCGAACCCCCGCGCCTGGTATGAAGAGAGCGTTCGGAAGAACGCGGGGCTCATCGCCGGCATCATCCACAGCGGCAAGAGCGACATCCTGCGGACGGCCCACAAGAAAGCCCTCCGGACGTTCGCCCCGGTCCTGTTTCCGGACCTGGACCCCGGGACCGATGAGTTCCTGTTTTTTATTGAAATGCGAGCGGCGGTCTTCATTGCAAGTATGACCGCCTGGGTCGAGACCGGCGAGCGGGCCTCCATGGAGGACATCCGCCGGTACGCGGCCAGACAGCTAAAGTTTTTCAGCGAAGAATAAAGGAGTAAACAGACCAAATGGCAACCATTCTTGATTATCTGGCATGGAGAGGGGACCTTCCCCTGTGCGATGCGGCACCGCTCAACGAGCTCGATTATGTCGTCCTGTCGCGCTTTTCCAACCTGCCTTTTTATGACGTCTACCACACCGAAGAGGAGACCATGGGGTCGTTCTGCCGGGTGATGACGCATTTCCCGAGAGAGCCGTTCCAGATCGAAGGCGATATGCCGTTCGTCGAAGCGATCGCCAAAAGCCGGCGGTTCTCCGGTCTGCGGGTGACGGACTACATCAAAGACAACCGTCCGGAACTGGAGATGCAGTTCGCGGCGGTCACCATCCACCTGCCCGGGGACATCCTGTTCCTGTCCTTCTGCGGGACAGATTCCACGCTCCTCGGCTGGAAGGAAAACCTCAACATGAGTTTCCAGAACGATGTGCCGGCGCAGTGTGCTGCACTGTCCTATGCCGCGAACGCCATCAAGATGTACCCCGACCTCAAAGGCCTCTACATGGGCGGCCACTCGAAGGGCGGCAACCTGGCGGCTTATGCGGCCGTCTGTCTGCCGCAACAGTACCGGCACCTGGTCCTCGGCGTGTTCAGCTGCGACGGCCCGGGCTTTTCGAACAGTTTCATCGCGGACCACGCGATCGAGGAGATGGCGGACCGCATGCACACGTTCCTGCCGGAGGGCTCGACCGTCGGCCGCATGCTCGAACACGCCGAGTCCTACGAAGTCGTCAAGAGCACCGTCTCCAACCTCCTGCAGCACGACCTCTACACCTGGTCTGTAGAACCTCTGCAGCTCGAGCGAGCGGAGAAGTCGTCCGACGGCTCCGAGATCTTCTACAACTCGGTCCGGCACCTGATCGAGGAGACGACGCCCCGCCAGCGGGAACTGGTCCTCGACGGCGTGTACACCATCGTCACCGCCAATGCGTCACGGCCGCGAGATATCCAGCAGGACTTCAGCATCCTGCTGCAGCCCCTCTACCAGCAGCTACGGACCATGTCCCGGGAGGACTGGCAGGTCGTCACGAAGGTCTTCCGCGCGTTCCTCGACGCCTATGTCCTGGCGCTCCGGGACGTCGGCCGGTCCAAGTATGACGCCGAGATCCAGGAACTGCGGAACGCCGAGAACTTCCAGGAAGTGACCATGAAACTCCTGCGCCGCGGCATCGCCGCCTGGAACGGGAGGTCGAACTCATGAACATCCAGATCTTCGGCACGAAGAAGTCCGCCGACACCCGGAAAGCCCAGCGGTATTTCCAGGAGCGGCGCATCAAGTTCCAGTTCGTAGACCTGTCCCAGAAGGACATGTCCAAAGGGGAGTTCGAGTCCGTTGCCCGCGTGGTCGGCGGCCAGGACGCCATGATCGACGAGAACTGCAAGGACCAGAAGACCCTGACGCTCATCAAATATCTGGTCCCCGACCAGAAACTCGAGAAGATCCTCGAAAACCAGCAAGTCCTGAAGCAGCCCATCGTCCGCAACGGCAAACAGGCGACACTCGGCTACCAGCCGGACGTCTGGAAGACCTGGGAGTGAACGACCCGCCACAACAAACAACAAAAACCTGCAGCTCCGGCTGCAGGTTTTTCTGTTTTTCGCCCTTCGGCCTGTAAAAACGATGCGTTCCCCTGGGTTTCTTCTTGTTTTTCACGCTAAACCTCTATTTTTTCGTTTTAGCGTGACTTTTTTCTTCAAATCAAAGAGCAAATCATCAAATTCTCACGCTAAATCTCATATTTTCCATTTTAGCGTGACATTTTTGGACTCAGAAAGAGCCATTTGAGATAAATACTCGAAAATAATCACGCTAAAACTGGAATCATGTGTTTTGACGTGACTTTTTTTCGAAAACCACCTGCTTGCACTCACAAAAAATCACGCCAAACTGATTATTTTCGAGTTTGGCGTGATTTTCTCCTTTCTAACGAGACATTTTCAGCAGGCGAGGCGGTGGACCTCCGTTTCAGGGGCGATCCACCATCGCGGCATTGAAGAAGATGGTGTGCCACTTGGCCACATTCGGCTCCGGCTGGTCCGGGTCGACGCCCTGTTCCAGCCATTCCTGACGGGAGCGAGGTTTCGGCACTTCCTCGTCGCCCGTGTCGAGCCGCATGACCTGCTGGCCCTGCCGCGTGAGGTCGTAGTCGGTCAGGTAAATGAAGTAGACATCCGGCAGGTCGTCAAAGGCCACACCGTTTTGGCGATGCACCTCGTGGATCGCGTCAAAGATCGCCGCGGCTTCGCCGAGGATCGGGCCCCGCCAGTCGCAGTACAGGAAGACGAAACAGCGGCCGCGATCGTCTTCGGCGTAGAGGACCGGCTGTGCCACCAGATGGTTCACCGGGCTCGTGAACGTCTTCCCTTCTTCGATCATCATGATTTTCAGCGGTTCGCCGTTTTCACCGTAGTATTCTTTTTCGGTCAGGCATACCATGAGCAGCTCGCTCATCGCCTCAGGGTCTTCCCCGTAAATGTGGCAGAACGGGATGCTGGCAAGCAGCATGAGTTTTTCGAACTCTTTCTGGAGCTCTTCCGGGAGGTCTTCATGAGACTTCGGGTCGATCTCCCTCACCCGCTCCAGCCACTTCATGAATTCTTCGTTATAGTTTCTCATGGCAGGTTCACGCCTCCTCGGGCGAAGCGGAGTCCGCTTCCGGCGGTTCCGCCGATGCCGGTTCTGAGGACGCAGACGTTTCCGGCGCATTCTTTCCGGACTGGCTCTTCTCCACTTTTTCCGCTGCCTCCCGGACTTTCTCCTGCGATGAATAGCTCATGATGCCCTCGAGGTTGTCGAGGATGAATCGCTGAGCGTTGGCATCATAGACGTTTTTGCGATAAGTGGTGCCATCGGCGGCGCGGCGGCTGACGTTTCGGATGCCAAGCTGCTCTCCGACCGCAGTGCTGACCCGACGTTTTTTCCCGGTCTCCCCTTCCCATTCCAGGGCGCCGATGTACTGGAGCCAGGCGGAGATCTGCCCGTAACGGACGGTCTTCATATCATAGGGAAGGACTTTGGAAATACGGTTTGCGATCGTCATGATGCCGACCGCCTCCTCCGAGATGACGATCTTGTTGCGGTCAGCATCGGAGATTTCAAAAGGCCTCGTGCGGTCCGGTTCCACCCGGTTGAACCCGCCGTTGTCCATCCATGCTTCAAGCAGATCGGCGGCGAGGTTCAAGGCATTCACCAGCGCCGGATCACGGAGCAGATGGTCTTCCGCAAGGTCTTCTCCGTCCAGAGGGCTGCGGCCGGTCGCCAGGTTGCGCAGATATTTTTGTGCGGTAAAGACATCGGCCTCTTCAAAGACCATGGTCCGCCCTGCCGCTTTCTTCTTCATTGTTCATTCCTTCTTTCTATTACTTTTCTGAACGGGCGTACCGGCTGAGCGTCATCAGACTGTATCCCGCATGGTTTTTGACAAAGGCGGAACCGGTCGGCGACAGCGGCCCCGCTTCATCGAAGGTCGGCGGGATCAAAAAATCCCCCGTCTCGTCGATGTACCCCCATTTGCCATCCTTTTTGACGGCTGCCATACCTTTCGAGAACGACAGAGCGTCTTCGAACCGGGGCTCCAGAAGAACGGTGCCGTCGAGCGTGACGAACCCCCAAAGGCCGTCTTTGCAAAACGCCAGAGGCGCCTTCCCTTCTTCCGGCAAACGGAGATCGTCCGCCGAAAACTCGTTGACGCGGATGCCGTTCGGGGCGTACATCGCCCACTGTTCCGGGTCGCCGGGCAGGCGGCCGAGGATCATCCCGTACTTCTGTGCGTTCCCGTAGGGGTCGGCCTTGACCGCCGTGAATTCGCAGGCGGTGACTTCCTGGAGAGACGCATCCAGCACGAAATAGGTGCCGTCTTTCCGCGCGAGAGCGTAGCCGCCCTCCAGTGGATAGGTCTCCTGAAAGTCGAATCGCACTTCTTTCAGTATCTGATCGAGATAACCGGCCACCACCGGGGCGTCCGGTTCCGGTCCGCGCTTTCGGGTCGCCGGTGCGAGACCTTCCGAGAAACTGTGCAGCGACAGATACGTCCCGTCCGGTACCAGTCGCCGCTCTCCGTTGTCGTCCACAAAGAACCACTGGTCCTGCTCCCGCACCGGGAACAGGAGATCCTCGTCGGCGGAAGCGCCGAGGAAGCGCCATGCTCCGGAGAGCAGTTCTTTCCCGGCAGCAGTACAGACCGCCAGGGTCTCCTCTTCCGCCACTGTGGCGGCAGGCGTCCCGTCCGGCAGGCGGAACCAGGGGAAGATCTCCTGAAAAGAGAAGTAGGTCAGTTCATACCGCCCCTTCAGTTCGCGCAGATATTCGTCCCGCTCCTTCCGCTCCGCGTCTGTACCGTCGTCCTTCCCGGCTTTCTGCAGAACCGTAATGGCGGAACGCACATTCTTTTTGTTGTCGTAGGACCGCGCCTCATAAAGCCGGATCTTCAGGTCCCCCGGGTCCTGCCGCAGGACCCGTTCACACCAGGCGATACAGCTGTTGTCCTGCCCGGTGAGATGGTAGATCTCCGCAACGCGGGCCATACAGGTCAGGTCATTCGGCGACGCTTCCAGACAGGCTTTGTAGTCAACCAGCGCATCGTCGTAGATCTGCTTTTGACACTTCTATTCTGCCGCCCGTTTCCGCTCTTCGAGAGCTGCCATTTCAGAATGGTGTCCGTAAAACAGCAGTCCCCAGGCGGCGGCGCAGAACAGCAGGAGCAGCAGCCCGGCAAGGACAGCGTTCTTTCCGGCGCGGGGCGTCTTTTCTTCTGCCATGCCGGCTCACCCCGCTTTCATCATCAGTTCAAAGACCTCCGACAGCACCGCCCCTGCCGCCAGAAACGGCGCAAAAGGCAGTGTGTCTGAGGGTTTTGCTCTTTTCACCAGCAGCAGGATCAACGCTGCCGCCAGCGAACAGAGACCGGTCAGCGCCATGCCCCGCAGGAACGGGAACAGCCCCATGGAAGCGCCGAGCGCCGCCATCAGCTTGACGTCGCCCCAGCCGAACCCGTCTCTGGTCACACCCCGGCAGAGAAGCCCTAAGCCGGTCGCGGCAAGGGCTCCTGCCAAAGAAAAGAAAATGGATGTATATACAGCAGCGCCGGCAATGGGCGAACCGGCGTCGCGATATACCGTTATGATCATCATGATGGTCTTCGCGGCAGCAAGGCAAAGCCCTCCTGCCCCGAGGGCGATGCACCACTTCTGAGGGATCGTCCGTGAGCGAAGATCTTCTCTGCAGATAGGAATCAGACAGAAAACAAGGAGGAGCAGAGACCCCGAATCCCAATATTTTTCGATCATTTTTTCTCAGACTCCTCCCCGTTTTT
>JAEEGL015982785.1_pt1 | contig 15350 bp, 15 predicted proteins | sample 9134231 | NCBI WGS metagenome assembly JAEEGL01 (sample SAMN16246548, study PRJNA631951) | gut metagenome | biome: gut microbiome; feature: rumen; material: fiber-attached | host: Bos | place: Iran: Karaj | collected 2018-10 | reverse complement strand
TCCGGAAGACTACTAAGAGCATCCGGCATTCCGTTGGTACTACGAAGGCCGCGACTTCGATACTCATGACTACCTGAACCCGAAGGTCAAGACCGTAAACAACATGAACACTATGGAGCCCACCGAGAACTCCAAGGAGCTCGGCACCTACTCCGGCAAGCTGGAGTTCGCGTCCCGCAGCCTTAAGGAGCTCTCTCCCGAGGATACCGAGCGTCCGCCCGTGCCGCACTACATCCCGTCCTGGGAAGGCCACGAGACCGACCTCTACAAGAAGTATCCGCTCCAGATCATCTCTCCGCATCCGAGATTCAGCTTCCACACCCACTATGATACGCATGCCAGCTGGATCGACGAGATCCCCTGCCACCGCATGATCATCGACGGTTATGCATACTGGGTAGCCCGCATCAACCCGAAGGATGCAAAGGACCGCGGCATCAAGACCGGCGATATCATCGAGCTCTACAACGACCGCGGCAGCGTCCTCTGTGCGGCTGACGTCACCTACCGTGTGCCTGTAGGCGTCATGCACTCCTACGGCTGCTCGGCCAAGTATGACCCGATCACCACCGAGACCGGCGCCACCGACCGCGGCGGCTGCGTCAACATCCTCACCAACAAGCGTTGGCTGTCGCAGAACGCCCCCGGTATGGCCCCCAACTCCTGCCTCATCGAGTGCAGGAAATGGGAATGCTGAGCGCGCCCGCGGAAAGGAGAAAGAATTATGGCTAAATATGGTTTTATCATAGACGTTGACCGCTGCAACGGCTGCTACAGCTGCTTCCTCGCCTGCAAGGACGAGTGGATCGGCAACGATCACGGCAAATACGGCGCCGCTACCGCCGACGGCATGAACCTCATGCGCGTCAAGGAAATAGAGTACGGCACCGACAACAAGGTCAAGGTCGACTATATCCCCATCCCCTGCCAGCACTGCAAGAACGCGCCCTGCATCGCCAAGAGACCGGACGCTTTCTATGCCCGTCCCGACGGCCTCGTCATCCTTGATCCCGCCAAGAGCGCGGACAAGGCTCTGCTCCAGGCCTGCCCCTACGGCTGCGTTCAGTGGAACGAAAAGGCCGGCATAGCTCAGAAGTGCAACGGCTGCGCTCACATGCTCGACGCAGGGGAAAATCAGACCCGCTGCTCCGAGTGCTTCCCGAACCAGGCCCTTATCTTCGGCGATCTCGACGATCCCAACAGCGAGATCTCGAAGTTCGCCGCCGAGCATGCTGCTGAGCTCGAGGACTTCCAGCCTGCATTCAAGGCTGAGCCGGGCGTAAAGTACATGTACCTGCCGAAGCCCTTCATCTGCGGCGAAGTCACCTTCGAAGGTGAGGACGTCAAGGGTGCCAAGGTCACCGTCAAGTGCGATGAGTGCGGCTGCGAGTATAAGACCGAGACCGACTTCCTCGGCGATTTCGAGGTCCAGGGCCTTTCCACCAACAAGCCCTACACCGTGACCATCGAGGCCGACGGCTGCAAGCCCGTAGTTCTCAAATGCCGCACCGCAGGCAGCGTGAACTTCGGCGAGATCGTACTCGAGAAATAATAATTCTGTTCTGCAGCCCCGCCGTGATTACGGCGGGGCTGCAAAAACGCCTTAGCGCATTCGCTGTGACGGCGTAATATTTGGAGGAAGATAAATGAAAAACGCAGTAATCGTTGAAGCATGCCGCACCGCCGTGGGCAACATGGGCGGAGCGCTCAGACCGCTGAGCGCGCTCGATCTGGCATGCGCGGTCATCAAAGGCTGCATAGACCGCAGCGGGATCGACCCGAAAGAGATCGAGGAAGTCATCCTCGGTCAGTGCCGTCAGACCTCTGACGAGCCCAACATAGCCCGCGTAGCAGCTCTTAAGGCCGGTATACCCGCGACTGCTTCCGCGCACACCGTAATGCGCCAGTGCGCCAGCGGCATGACTGCCGTGCACAACGGCGCCATGCAGATCATGTGCGGACTCGCAGACGTTGTCCTTGCCGGAGGCACGGAGAGCATGTCCAACGCCGTGTTCTATGTCCGCAACGCCCGTTGGGGCGTCGGCACGGGCACGACACAGTTCGTTGACGCGCTTACCGAAGGGCAGTTCAAATCCCAGCCTGAGGATATGTTCGGCAGCTACAACATGGGCGCGACCGCAGAGAACGTCGCCGAGCAGCTTCACATCACCCGTGAGGAGCAGGACAAGTTCTCATATGCGTCTCAGCAGAAGGCGATCGCAGCGATTGATTCCGGACGTTTCAAGGACGAGATAGTTCCGGTCACCGTTCCCCAGGGCCGCAAAAAGCCCCCCATCATCTTTGACACGGACGAGTTCCCGAGACGTGATACCGACCTCGAAAAGATGGCGAAGCTGAAGCCCGTATTCAACATCAAGCACGACGACGAAGGACGACTGTTCAACGACAGCGCCCTGACCGGTACTGTTACTGCCGCTTCCTCCTCCGGCCGCAACGACGGAGCTTCCGCCGTTCTCCTCATGAGCGAGGAAAAGGCGAAGGAACTCGGTCTCAAGCCTATTGCCCGCATAATCGGTATGGGCACGGCCGGCAACGATCCGCGCATCATGGGCCTCGGCCCTGTCGGCGCGGTACCGAAGGCTCTTGCCAACGCCGGACTTACCGACGACGATATCCAGCTGATCGAGCTGAACGAGGCGTTTGCCGCCCAGTCCCTCGGCTGCATCAAGCAGCTCGGCTGGGAGGATAAGATGGACATCATCAACGTCAACGGCGGCGCGATCGCCCTCGGACATCCGGTCGGATCTTCCGGCTGCAGGATCATCGTAACCCTTGTACACGAGATGAAGAAGCGCGGACTCAAGTACGGCCTTGCGACGCTCTGCATCGCCGGCGGCATGGGTCAGGCGACCGTCATTGAAATGCTGTAAAATTAAATTCACATAAAGGAGATAATCTTATGAACCTGTTTGATCTCACCGGCAAGAACGCCATCGTATTCGGCGGCGCCGGCGGACTCGGAATCCTGATCGCCAAGGCATATGCCGAGGCGGGCGCAAACGTTGCTATCGCTTCCCGCAACGAGGAGAGACTTGCCAATGCTGTCAAGACCCTCAAGGAAGAGACCGGCAAAGACTTCAGATACTATGTCTGCGACGCGACCGACGAAGAGACCGTCAAGGCTGTTGCCGCGAAAGCCAACGCCGAGATGGGCCCCGTGACCATTCTCGTAAACTCCCAGGGCATCAACAAGAAGGTCCCCGTATTCGATTTCCCGGTAGATGACTTCAACAACGTCATGAACGCTAACGTCACTTCCATCCTCATCACCGCGAAGCATTTTGCTCCCTACATGAAGGAAGTCGGCTACGGCAAGATCGTCAACGTATCCTCCGTCCGCGGCAGGATCGCGACGAAGGGCGCCGGCAATGCAGCTTACTGCGCCAGCAAGGGTGCTGAAGACATGCTGACCAAGGTCCTTGCCGCTGAGCTCGGCCCCTACGGCATCACCGTAAACGCTTTCGGCCCCAACATCATGAAGACCCCGATGATGGGCAAGGTCTTTGAGATGCGCGCAAAGGAAGCGGGCATCACCGTTGAAGAGTATCTGAAGCAGCAGGGCGCAAACCTGCCGCTCCGCCGTATGTCCGATCCTGAAGACTGCGTCGGCACCGCTCTCTTCCTCGCAGCTCCGGCTTCCGACTTCCTCACCGGCAACCTTCTCTATCCCGACGGCGGCCTCACCGCAATCGGCTGAGAAAAGCTCAGAATATGAAAAACGGGCTCTTCGGAGCCCGTTTTTTATTGATTAATTGGGGAAGGGGGGGAGCTATGCTGCCGCTGCAGGTTCAGACGCCGCTGTCACCGGAGCCGTCCGGCTCTATAGGCAGCCATGCCTCAAAGAATCCGGTGAGCCTGTTGTTTTCGAGAACGCTGCAGACGAGTGTTCCATAGGCGCCAGCACATGGTTTGAGCCCCTGCTTTTTTGCATATTTGTACATGTATTCGAGATGCTTGGCAGAGAAGGCGTTCTTGCCTGAACTCTTGAAGGCGGAATGGATCGACAGTACGCTCGGCCTTTTTTTGATGGGCGGTTTTACTTCGACGCCGAATTCCTCGACGTATTTGGGCTCGAGAGAAAAGCCCCAGGAGTAAAGACTGCCGGGGTCATGGTTTCCCGGCACCTCGAAATAGCGCCTGGAAAAGGGCATGTATTTGAGCCATCTGCGGCTCAGCGTATGGAAGGCGGAGTCGCTCTCGTAGTCGAAATTGTGACGGTTGAGATAGTATACCAGTTCCGGTCCCTCCGCGACCTCGCATACGTCGAGCAGATCGCGGATGCTCTCCAGAGAGTCGCGCTGGCGGCGGATGCGCTCAAGCAGCAGTTCGCGCTTGTGGAGCTCTCTGGCCATGGAAGCCTCCATCGCGTCCAGCCTGTCCAGCAGACTGTCATAGGTGCTTTCCGATTCGATCTTAACTATCTCATCTATGCTGAAACCGAAGTTCTTGTACCAGACGCAGTCGATGAGGAAATTGATGTCCCACGCATCGTAGTACCGGTAGCCGTTCTGAGGGTTCTTGACCGGAGATACGATGCCTTTTTCCTCATAGTAGCGTATGAGGTCAGTGGAGATGCCGAGGATCTTCGCGACCTCGCCGATTTTGTACTTCTGCATTGGACCGCCTCCCGGCAGAACGCCGCAAAACAGCGCTTTTTCAGCCTTATATGTCCTGAATAACCAAATTATACCTTAAAATAGAAATAAGTACAATAAAAAAAGGAAAATTCGCTTGACATTGGAATAATACCAAGGTTTAAAATCGCTTTAGATAGTGCCCTTGCGCGGTCTTTTGCCGCGCAGGCGGAAAAGAAACATGAAGATCAATTAATTTACTTTTTTTTAGGAGGAGTAAAACCATGGCGTACATGCCCCTTGACAAATCCAAGCTCTACCTCGAGACCGACAAAATGACCAAGATCTGGGACCTCAGCCAGCCCTGGGGTTGGGACACCCCCCTGTGGCCGTTCCCGGGCCCGCGCGCTGACCTTCAGTTCCCCCGCGGCCAGTATCTCGAGCGTTTCCACAAGCGCACCAACACTTACACCGGCACGCTGCATGCCGCTACCCACTGCGACGCTCCGAACCACACTCTCCATGAGGAAGAAGTCGACCGCGAGCGTTACGGCTACACCCTTGACGAGATCCGCCTCGAGCACTGCATCGGCACCGGCGTCATCGTTGACCTGACCTGGATGTATGACGAGTTCGAGAAGGCTTACAACGCCGCCGGCGGCGATCCCCGCAAGATGGGCGAATATGCAGAGTATCCCGGCAAGAAGGGCATCATCTGGCACATCATCACCCCCGAGGATGTTCAGAAGGCTCTTGATAAAGACGGTCTTGAGATCCGTCCCAACGACTTCGTCGTTCTGAACACCGGTTTCCACCGCTTCTGGAGAAAGAACAACGACAAGTACTTCAACTTCTATCCCGGCAACGGCCCCGAGCTTGCCAAGTGGCTCATGTATGAAAAGAAGATCAAGGCTATCGCCGGCACCTACGGCGCTTCCGACTCCTGCGTATGGCACTGCCCGTGCAAGGAGCAGATGCCCTGGCTGTACAACAACTACAAGCTTGCTACCGGCCGCGACATCGACGCCGACTATCCGGACTATGAGCCCTGCCACCGCCTCTACGGCCAGCACGGCCTTCTCGCCATCGAGAACGCCGGCGGCGACATCGACGAGGTCACCGGCAAACGTATGATCCTTGCAGCCTTCCCGTTCCGCTGCGAAGCGGCCGACGGCGGTTTCGTCCGTCTCGTCGCCTGGGAAGAGGGCTCCTTCTAATCGCAATAAAAAACAAAAAACACGGCCGCCGCGGCTTTACAATAAGTCTGCGGCGGCCTGAAAAACGAGGTAAAGAATAATGAAGATCACCGATATCAAAAAGATTGCCGTGCTCGGCGCCGGCACCATGGGCCCCGGCATCGCTCAGATGTTCGCAATGGGCGGCTATGACGTAGCTGTCTGGACCCGCCGTGAGGAGACCCGTCAGAAGGCGAAGGAGACCCTTTACAAGAGCCTTCAGACATTTGCTGAGGAAGGACTTCTTCCCGCTGATCAGATCGACGCTACCTATGCAAAGGTATCGTTCCCCCTCGAGGTCAGTGAAGCTGTCGAAGGCGCCGGCTTCATAATGGAGACCATCGTAGAGAACCGCGACGCAAAGACCGCCATCTATGAGCAGATCGACAAGTTCGCAGCTTTCGAGAACTGCATCATCGCCTCCAACACATCCGGCCTCAACGTTTTCGAACTCGTTCCGGAGCGCCGTCTCCCGCAGATGGTCATAGCTCACTGGTATTCTCCCGCACAGCTCATCCCGCTGGTCGAGGTCGTCAAGGGCGAGAAAGCTCCTCAGGAGTTTGCCGACATCACCGTCGAGCTCCTTGAGAAGTGCGGCAAGACCGCCGTTCTCATGAAGAAGTTCATCCGCGGCTACATCGCAAACCGCATGCAGATGTGCCTCAACCAGGAGCTCTTCTATCTCCTCGACAACGACTACTGCACCCCCGAGGATATAGACAAGGCCGTAAAGGCCAGCTTCATCCCCCGCGCTGTCGTTCTCGGCCTCTGCAAGCGCGCCGACTTCGGCGGACTTGACATGACCGCGAACAACTACAAGAACAAGAGCTACACCATGCCTCCTCCGGTAGACATGCCGAAGACCCTTCAGGAGCACCTTGATGCCGGCGAGCTCGGCTTCAAGACCGGCAAGGGCTTCTACGATTATTCCGGATACGACAAGCAGGAACTCCTTGCAAAGCGCGACAAGCAGCTTTTCGAGGTCTTCAAGCTCGCCAAGAAGTTTATGGATGACCCCGTATAACGAGAGAGAAAGGAACTAAGACAATGGCTAAGACAAACAAAGTTATGATCCAGTGCTGCCTCTGCGGCGCCGGCACCAAGAAGGCACAGGCCCCCACCGTTCCCTATACCGCTGACGAGCTCGCGGAGCAGATCGTCTCGGTCGCCAAGGCGGGCGCATCCATCGTTCACATCCATGTCCGCGAGGACAAGCTGGTCAACGGCGAGATGCAGATCGGCTACAAGTCCATGAGCCTCGACAAGTTCACCGAAGCGGTCGAGAAGACCCGCAAGGCCTGCAAAGAGGCAGACGTGGACGTCATCATCAACCTCACCACCTCCGGCGGCGAGTACGAGGACAGAAAACGTCTTCAGCACCTCAGCGCTCTCCGTCCCGAGATGTGCTCCTTCGATCCCAACACGATCAACTGGGCAAACAGCTACATTTTTGAAAACAGCCCGCGCTTCCTCAACAAGCTGAGCCAGGAAGTCATCAAGTGCGATATCAAGCCTGAGTTCGAAGTATTCGACACCGGCCATATCGACAGCGTTCTCTACTACATCAACAAGTGGAACATCCCCGGCGTTCCTCACATCCAGTTCGTCATGGGCGTCGGCGGCTCCATGCCCGGCACTGCCGGCAACCTCGCATTCCTCGTGAGCAAGCTCCCCGCAGGCGCGACCTGGTCCGTCTCCGGTATCGGCAAGACCCACATGCCCATGATCCTCGCCGGCCTGGCACTCGGCTGCGACGGTCTCCGCGTCGGTCTTGAGGACAACATCATGTACGGCAAGAACCCCGACGGAAGCAAGATCATCGCCACGAACCTCATGCTCGTCGAGCGTGCTGTCGAGATGACTAAGCTTGCCGGCCGTGAGATCGCGACCGCTCAGGAAGCCCGCGAGATCCTCGGCATCACCCGCAACTGCCTGCGTGACGAGAAGACCCTGCCCAGCACGTACGAAGAGTAATCTCCGGTGAGAAAGGAGTAAGAACATTGCCTAAGAATAAAGTCGTTACCCTCGAACAGGCCATGGAGAAGTGCTTTGACGGCATGACCGTCCTGCTTCCCGGTTTCGTTAACTGCGGCGTCTCCGAGACGCTGATCGAAGGCCTGATGCAGAAGGGCGTCAAAGACCTGCACGTTATCTCCAACAACACCAGCATCAAGGGCCAGGGCATCGGCCGTCTGGTCCACGACAACCGCATCAAGCACATCACCTGCTCTCACATCGGCAACAACACCGAGACCGTTGAGAAGGTCGTTGCCGGCGAGATCAACATCACTTTCGTGCCCCAGGGTTCTCTCTGCGAGAAGACCCGCGCCGGCGGCGCCGGCATCGGCGGTATCCTCACCCCCACCGGCGTAGGAACCCCCATGCAGGACGGCAAGCAGCTCCTCGAGTGGGATGAGGCAGCCGGCAAGTACAAGTTCGTCGAGCCGGGCGATCCCGTCAACGGCAAGCGCTTTATCCTTGAGCTGCCGCTTCACGGAGATGTCTGCTTTATCCACGCATGGAAGGCCGACACGATGGGCAACGTGGTATATCACCGCACCGCCCGCAACTTCAACGAGCCCTTCGCCACCGCTGCGGACTGGGTCATCTGCGAAGCTGAAGAGATAGTAGAAGTCGGCGAGCTGGATCCCGATATCATCAACACTCCCGGCGCACTGGTAGATATGGTCGTTCAGGCCAAGAAAGTGGAGGGCTGAGAACATGGATGCGAAAGAATTCATCGCCAAGCGTACAGCTAGATTTTTCAGGGACGGCGACCTTGTCAACCTCGGAATCGGAATGCCCACCAAGTGCATGAACTACATAAACAAGGCCTATGACGTATGGTTCCAGTCTGAGAACGGCGTCATCGGCATGACCGGAGCCCCCAAGGAGGGCGAGCCTGTTGATCTCGACGTCGTCGACGCAGGCGGAGCTCCCACCGGCATCCGCCGCGGCGGCTGCTGCTTCAGCTCCTTCACTTCCTTCGGATACATCCGCGGCGGACACGTCGACTACACCGTGCTCGGCGCCTATGAAGTCGACCAGAAGGGCAATCTGGCCAACTGGATGATCCCCGGCAAGGCTGCTGCCGGCATGGGCGGCGCCATGGACCTCGTAACCGGTGCAAAGTGCACCATCGTCATGACCGTGCACTGTGACAAGACCGGCAAGTCCAAGATCGTCCGTGAGACCAAGCTCCCCCTGACCGGTGCCGGCGTCGTTGACTACATCGTCACCGAGAAGTGCGTTTTCCACTTCACCAAGGAAGGCATGGTCCTCGAAGAGATCGCCCCCGGCGAGACCGTCGAGAACATCCTCGCCATCACCCCCTGCGACATTATCGTTCCCGAACACGTAAAGTCCATGGAGGAAGAGTGATTTTTAAGATCTGAAAGGGTGCGAGGTATAAGAAATGTCTGTTCAACTCATAATCATCATCATATACTTTATAATCACTGTCCTCATCGGCGTCCTGTCCGGACGCAAGACCAAGAGCGCAGCGGCATTCACCGGCGTGGCGCTCTCGACAGTGGCTATCGTCTGCGCCTCAACCGGCGAATGGCTCGGCGGCACTGCGACGACCGGCGTTTCGGAGTATGGCTTCCTTTACGGCCTCTCCGGCTGGTGGTACACGATAGCAAACGGTATCGGAGTCCTGTTCCTCGGTCTTCTCTTTGCGAAGCTCTTCCGCTCGCTTGAGACCGGTACCGTTCCCGGCATCATCGAGAAGTTCTTCGGCGTGCACGCCCGTACGGTATCCTGCATCATCCTGACGATAGTCATGCTGGCTGTCGGACTCAGCCAGATGATCGCTGCCGGCAAGCTCGGTGAGAGCCTGCTCGGCATCCCGTTCTGGATCAGTGCCGTGATCTTCGCTGTCATCTTTATCGTTTACACGCTGGCAGGCGGAATGAACGCGGTGGCCTCCACCAACGTTCTCCACCTGATCGTCATGTACGTCGGCGTCATCATCGCCATGATCATCGCCGTCTCCGGCGCCGGCGGCCTTCAGGCTTTCAAGTCCGGCATCGACGGCCTCCAGACGAGCAGCGGCGGCAGTTTCTGGAATATGTTCTCGATCGGCGGCAGCAAGGTCTCCAGCTGGATCATTGCATCCCTGCTCGGTGCCTGCACAGCCCAGGCCGGTCTGCAGCCCGTGCTGAGTTCCAGAAGCGCGAAACAGGCGCGCAAAGCCTGCATCATCACCGCTTTCGTCGCAGCGCCTTTCGGTTTCTTTACCGCTACCCTTGGTATGGCCGCCCGTGTCATGTACGAAAAGGGCACACTGCTCAACGGCATGGAACTTGCACAGGCCGGCAAGAGCGCGCTGCCTGAACTCATGATGAACATGAACCCGATCGCAGGCGGCCTCGTGCTCGCCGCGATCCTCGCCGCGGTCCTCTCCACCGTCAGCCCCATCATCCTGGCTGCCGGCACCATGGTCACCCGCGACGTGTACCAGCGTGTTCTCCATCCGGAAGCTTCCGATGAGCAGGTACTGAAGATGGGCCGTATCACGACCGCCATCTCCGGCATCATCTGCTGCGTCGGCGCGATCTTCCTCTGGAAGGCTTCCACCGTTCTTGAGCTCGTCTATGCGGCTTACTCGCTGCGCGGCGCCCTCTTCGTTGTCGTGCTCTTCGGTATCTACTGGAAGTACGCCAGCAGCAAGGGTGCCATCTGGGGCATGATCTGCACGGCCGTCGCTGCCGTTGCATGGGTCGCCATCAAGCTGGCTACCGGCTCCTATCCGCTCAAGTTTGGTTCCTTCGCTGTTTCCGAGACCTACATCGCAGTGGTCGTTGCGGCCGTCTGCACCGTAATCTTCAGCCTGATCTTCAGGCCCTCCGAGATCGAGATCGCGGAGCGCGAAGCTACCAAGAGGGAAGTCCGCAAGGCAATGGAGACTGCCTGATAAGCGCAGTTCACAAAAACACAGGTACCGCCCCGCTGAATTATTCAGCGGGGCGGTTTTTAATGCGGTATTGTACATCCGGTTGTTACCATATATAATAATTATTGTAAAGAAACGCGCTTTGCGGAGGTGCAGGAGATTTGCTCAACGAGACGATGATCCGCTGCTTCCTGTCGCTTGCCGAGACTCTCAGCTTTACGGAAACGGCACGGCAGATGTATATGACCCAGCAGTCGGTAAGCAAATACATAATGAAACTGGAAGAGGATCTTGGATTCAGACTGTTCCTCAGGACGCACCACTACGTGACGCTGACGCGGGCAGGGGAGAAGTACTATGAATTTTTCTCCGAGGCAAGCGAACGTTTCAGTGCCGTAACTGAAGAGATGAGTCAGTATTACGACCGCCTTTACAACTCCTTCCGGTTCGGTTTTCTGGAGATGCTTGAGATATCCAGCGGCATCAGCGACGCCCTGAAAAGACTGAAAGAGAGCCATGAAGGCATACACTTCGTCGGAGAGAAACACCCGCAGTTCGAACTGATCGAACGGTTTTTCTCCCGGGATCTCGATCTCATCATCACATATGCGGAATTCGCTCCGAAGGGTGTCGGGATCAAGAAACTTAAGGTACTCGAGTCTCCTCTGGTACTACTAGTATCCAAGGATTATCCTAAAGAAAAAGATGGGGAAGGGATATCCGCCTACAAAAACGAACCGTTCATAAAGGCCGCCACCAGCCACGAGTCTCTCACGGAGAGCCGCGCCCGGGCAAGACGTCAATGCCGCCAGCTCGGCTTCACGCCGTCGGAGATAATAATAGCGCCGAATATAGAATCGGCGTACATGGCCACGGAACTGGGACAGGGAGTGTTCGTATCCACCATGCTCAGCAGGATAAGCATGCGGAGCGACCTGACATGTTATCCCATCGGACAGATGGAGGAACTGCAGTGCTTCTGGCATGAGGATGAGGAGAATCCTCTTGTCGCTGAATTTGCTTCCTATTTAGAGCAGATCTACGGCGGCAGATGATGATAAAAACAGGACCGCCGCGTGAAAACGCGGCGGTCTCTTTATAGAGAAACAGCTATTTTGCGTATATCATTCCGACAAGGCGGTTCACAAGACCGCAGGGGAGGATCCTTACGAGAAAAGCCACGGCCTTGTACTGGATCCCGATGCTGTAGAAGGGCTTGACCCTCCTTTTGAGCGCAACGCGCCGTATCACGGCGGCAGCCGTTTCCGGCTTCATGCCGTTCTGCTCATCGTGTTCCATGACCGCGACGGACCGTTCGATCCGTCCGCAGTAGATATCATCACCGACAGCGGCTTTTCTGCGGGCTCCCGTGAATCCGGTCTTTATATCTCCCGGCATGACTGCACAAACGGTGATACCGAAAGGCCGGACCTCTCCGGAAATCGCAGAGACATAGGCGTTTATCGCGGCTTTGGATACTGAGTACCAGAGCTGGAAGGGGATCGGGACGATAGCGGCTATCGAGCTGATGCAGACGATCCGTCCGCCGCCGTTTTTCCTCATGACCGGTATGACCGCCCGGGTGACCGTATCCATTCCGAACAGGTTGACATCCATCTGTGCCCGGGCGTCGGAAGGATCGGTGAACTCTGCGGCCCCGGATATGCCGAAGCCTGCGTTATTGACTAGTATATCAATCCTGCCCGCGGTGTCCTGAATCTCGTTCACGGCGTTCTTTACCGACTCTTCATCCGTTACGTCAGCGCGTATATGTATGATCCCGTTCTCTGAGCTTTCGCGGCGGCTCAGTTCATAGACTGTGCATCCGGCGTCGCGGAGCGTGCGCGCCGTGCAGAGCCCGATGCCGCTGCTGCCACCCGTCACTACAGCGATCCGGTTCACGGTCTGCCTATAAGGACGTCGCGGATGATATCCATCGCTTCGTCGAGAAGGGGCTCGGTGTGAGTTGCCATGTAGCTGCTCCGGAGCAGGCACTCATTAGGCGCCGCAGCGGGCGGCAGAACAGGATTCACATAAACGCCGGCCTCGTACAGTTCTTTTGCCTTTATAAGAGTCTCTTCCGGCTGATACGTATATATCGGGACGATCGGAGTCTCTGCATCGCCGACGTGGAGACCGCGTTCCTTGAGTCCCGCGCGTGCGTAGTTCGCCAGAGATATGAGCCGCTTCGGAAGTTCAGGATGCGCTTCCAGATGTCTCAGCGCCGCAAGCGCGACAGCGCAGCTTGCCGGCGGGATGGAGGCGGAGAAGATGAACGGACGTGAGTTGTGGCGCACGAAATCAACGATCTCCTCTTTCGCGGCCATAAAACCACCGAGGCTGGCCAGCGATTTGCTGAACGTGCTCATCACGACGTCGACTTCGTCTTCAAGTCCGTAGTAGTTCGCGGTGCCGCGTCCGCCTTCGCCTATGACGCCGAAACCGTGAGCGTCGTCTACCATGACGCGCGCTCCGTATTTCTTGGCGAGTTCCACGATCTTCGGAAGCTTCGCTATATCGCCGGCCATGCTGAACACGCCGTCGGTAACTATGAGGATGCCGTGTTCGGGCGGGATCGAAGCCAGTTTCTGTTCGAGATCCTCCATATCTGCGTGACGGTAGCGGAGCATCTTTCCGTAGCTGAGTTTGCAGCCGTCGTAAATGCTGGCGTGGTTCTCACGGTCGCATACAACGTAATCCATTCGCCCGACCAGCGCGCTAATAATGCCGAGATTGGACTGGAAGCCGGTGGAGAACGTTACGACGCTCTCACGGTTCAGGAAAGCGGCAAGCTCAGATTCAAGTTCAAGGTGCATCTCCAGAGTGCCGTTCAGGAACCGGGAGCCGGAGCAACCCGTGCCGTATTTTTCAAGTGCGCGGATGCCGGCTTCAATGACCTCCGGGCATGTCGTCAGCCCGAGATAATTGTTGGAGCCGAGCATTATACGCCGCTTGCCCTCCATTATGACCTCGACGTCCTGTCTCGATTCCAGAGCGTGGAAGTAGGGATAGATGCCCTTTTCACGATACTCGTTTGCCAGAGTGTAATTCCGGCATTTCTCAAACAGGTCCATCAAATGACCCCCTCTCAGAGCAGTACAGGAATAGAAAATGCTTAAATAAATTTAAGCAAATTATACGACCGCCGCCGCTAAATGTCAATATTGACAGTTTGCCCGTGCCGCTGACGGTACTTATATGTGAAAGATACCACATTGTTAAGTGTTTTTCAATCCTTGCGACGGCATTGGCGCATCGACTATGAATTGCTGCGGATATAAGAAGAGGCTCAGAAGTCGGGATCGTCGAACCGTTTCTGAGCCTTTTTTCTGTTGTATGCTTTCTTGTTTTCAGGTTTCCGCGTTACCGGGCTGACCGCGCCCCAGGTGCCGCGTTTCTGTCTGTCGAGCTCCCTTTTCTTTTTCTTGGAGAGCTTTTCATAAGGTATGAATACCTTCATATGAACCTCCTTTCGGAATGAAGCACAGAAAAATGTGCCGGGTCTTTTATGCAGTTCGTTCAGATGTCGAGATCGGTCTCCTTGCCAGCTAAGACGGGCACCTTCGAGTGCACGAGAACGACGTCTCCGGCGCGAAGACGGGTGTCGCCCTGCGGGATGATGATGCGGTTGCCGCGCTTTACCATGACGATAAGCGTCTGGCGCGAAATGTCAAGATCGCGTACGTACTGATCGTTCCAGGGGTTGTGCTCAAGCAGGGTTATCTGCTTAAGCTCGACATGTTCATCTCCGGCAATGCTCTCTGACGCGATGACGATGGTGTCGGCGCTCTCGAGCACGGTGTTGCCGCGCGGTATGAGGACGTCGTCACCGCGGCGGATAGCGGCCAGTATCATTCCTGTGGGGAGCTGAAGATCGGACACTTTTTTCCCGATCCACGGATCGTATCCTGAAAGCGATACCTTTATGAACCGGAGTTCGTCTTCCTTCGCCATCTTACTGCTGCGCTGCAGCTTGGTGTACTGTTCTACGAACCCGGCGGATATGATACCGGTGGGGATCGCGACCATCCCGACGCCGAGGAATGTAATTATTATGCCGAGTATCTTGCCCAGAGTGGTGATCGGGTAGATATCGCCGTAGCCGACTGTGAGCAGAGTGGAGACTGACCACCATATGCCGGAAAAGGCGTTAGAGAAGGCTTCCGGCTGGGCAGAGTTCTCGACAGAGTACATGCACAGACTGCTCGCGAGTATGAGAACAAGTATAATGAACACGGAGCTTATAAGCTGCTGTTTCTTCTTTGCAAGGACCTCCGTTATGGCGTTCAGGTCGTCGTAATAGGCGTTTATGCGGAACAGGCGGAAGATGCGTACGATGCGGAAGACGCGGAATGCGACGGCGCCTTCGGGGAAGAAGACAGGGAGAAAAGAAGGAAGGAAGCTCAGAAGATCGACGATACCGGTGAAGGAAAAAACGTACCTGCCCAGTGAGCGCAGTTCCGTTCCTCTGCGGTAAATATACTTTGCCGCGAACAGGCGCAGGACGTAGTCCACGGCGAAAAAGGCCGCGGAGATATCTTCGATAGTATCGAGCAGTACTCTGTTTCGCGAATAAACGTGCGAGAACGTGCTCAGCACGACTACCGTAAGGTTGATGAGGAT
>JAEEGL012764096.1_pt1 | contig 15350 bp, 12 predicted proteins | sample 9134231 | NCBI WGS metagenome assembly JAEEGL01 (sample SAMN16246548, study PRJNA631951) | gut metagenome | biome: gut microbiome; feature: rumen; material: fiber-attached | host: Bos | place: Iran: Karaj | collected 2018-10 | reverse complement strand
GATCCGCCAAACTCGGGGATCGCTATCTCAAATATCGTTCCGGTATAATATCCCATGCCTCTTACGAGCGAAGGATCGAATACCATCTTAAAATCTGCGGTCTTAACCTTTTCAACGCTTTCGGTTATCTCCGTAAGGCTTGTCGATACCTCTTCATCGAGGAATCCCGCAAGAGTATCCTTAATGCGCTTAAGATTGTCAAGCGTTCCGTCGTTGTTTTCAAAAAGTGCAACATACTTATCTATACTTGCGGCTTCAAATCCGGACTTTAAGAGTTCTTCTTTTACTCCGTCTATACCGATCTTATCGAGTTTATCGAGTATTATGCAGACCTCATCGAAGCTCTCATCGGAAAATCCCGCATATGCCGCCATTGCACGAAGAAGTCTTCTTTCGTTGATACGGATCTCAAAGTTCTTAAACCCGATCTTTCCGAGTGTAGTGGTGGTCGCAAGTATCAGCTCGATCTCTGCCATATTGGAGGCTTCGCCGAGTATGTCTATGTCGCACTGCATGAACTGGCGGTATCTTCCTCTCTGGGGACGGTCCGCACGCCATACATTACCCATCTGTAAAGCCTTAAAGGGCTGCGGAAGATTTGCGGAGTTGTTGGAATAGAATCTTACAAGCGGAACGGTAAGATCGTACCTTAATCCCATGTCGACAAGGTCTTCCTCGCTGCCTGCGGTCTCAAGATTTAACTTCTCTCCGCGCTTAAGTACTTTAAATATCAGTTTTTCGTTTTCTCCTCCCTGCTTGGACAAAAGGTTTCTGATATCCTCAAGACAGGGGGTCTCGATCGGGTTGAAACCGAACGATCTGTAAGTTTCGTTTATTATTCCCTTAAGATAGTCTCTTATCTCCATCTCGCGGGGAAGTATCTCTTTCATGCCGGTAACCGGCTTCTTTATAAGTGCCATTTTTTGTCTCCTTATTTAATCGTTTTCATGTTCAAAAAGAACGCGCTTTCTTTCTATCATCTCATCGATATCCGCCATGTAAAGATCGACATCTTTGACATTGTCGCATCTTTCGGGTTTCGCATCCTTTTTAAGAACTTTTGATACGCTTCCCGCACCGAGTGCGATGATCGGCTCGATCTCTTCCATGATGAGAATGTTGTATATCCCGTACTTTCCTTCCCGGGCATAGCCGGTATTTTCAAAGTTGCCGACCATGTTCTTTTGCCTGTATAGGTAGTACGGTCTAAGTCCCAGCAGTTCTGCGCCCGAAGCCGCAATATCCATGATATCCGCTGAATTGTTGAGCATGTTAAAGAGTTTTTCGTCAAGTGCCTCGTGAAGTCTTGACCCTCTCTTTACCGCAAGTGAATGGACGGTTAAGCTGTCGGGCGATAATTTCACAATCTCATCGATCGTATGCCTTACTTCAGCCTCTCCTTCACCGGGAAGTCCCAATATGATATCGGTATTGATGTTATCAAAACCGGCTTTTCTCGCAAGTCCGAACGCTCTTATCACGTCATCCGACGTATGGGCTCTTCCGATGAGCTTTAACGTCTTATCGTTCATGGTCTGTGGATTTACCGATATCCTGGTGACTTTATGAGCCTTCATGACGTTTAATTTATCTTCATCGATCGAATCCGGTCTTCCGGCTTCAACCGTATATTCAAGAAGCGCGTTTACATCGATATATCTGTCGACCGCTGCGAGAAGGCTTTCAAGCTTATCCGCCGAAAGCGAAGTGGGTGTTCCGCCGCCGATATATACGGTATCGATCTTTTTGTCTTTACGCGCCGATGTTACAAATGCAAGTTCTTTTTCGATACATGCGATATATTCATCGATCCGGTCTTTGTACTTTGAGATCGGATTTGAAGTAAAAGAACAGTAAAGACAGGTGCTGGGGCAAAAAGGTATGCCGATATAGATGCTGTAACCTTTTTGGGTATCGATCGGATCGAGTATCCGTTTTTCACGTTTCGCGATATCAAGGGAAAGTTCCGCCTTTTCATCGCTTACAAGATATGTATCCTTCATATAAGACAATATCTCGTTATCGTTCTTGCCCTCATTTAAGAGCTTCATGGGGATCTTGGTAGGTCTTATGCCCGTAAGATCTCCCCATTTAAGCGTCTTACCCGTATATTCGCTTAAGCCGTTATATAAAAGTCTTTTAAGTATGTTCTTTACTTCCGGTCTGGCGGTATCATTTGTGACATCCGCACTTTTAAAAATGCCGCCGTCAGCCGATGTAAAGGCAAACTGATTCCCGGAAAAGAAAACCGTGAACTTGGGATCTTTGATATCTTCAGAAACAATCACGTCTTCCCCGGGATAAAAGGCTTTCACAAGGGAATGTATGTCATATTCAAACCCCTGTCCGTTTATCAAAACTTTTATCATTCAAAAACCTCTGAATACCGTCTGAATGGCATTTTTTTATAATGCCTGCGCCGGGCGCATTTTCAGAAAAACGGATTGTTTTCTTTTTCAAAAGCTATCGTAGTGGACTCGCCGTGACCGGGATAAACCTTTGTGTCACCGGGAAGTACAAAAAGCTTCTCCTCTACGGATTCGATGAGCTGTCTCGCATTTCCGGTAGGAAGGTCGCTTCTGCCGACACTGCCCGCAAAAAGCGTATCTCCCGCGATAAGAAAGCCTGCGTCCTTTATATAAAAGCAGCCGCTTCCCGCAGTATGACCGGGTGTGAGGATCGCGGTGAACTTTATCCCCGCTGCCTCAAATTCCTCCTTGTCACGAAGCAATATATCGGGTTCAACGGTGGCAATACGGCCTACCGATTCCGAAACGTTAAGATGTGGATCCATCAAAAGATCCCTTTCGGCTTCAAATGCATAGACCTTGCATTCGGCCTTGTTTTTAAGTCCTCTCACACCGTAGATATGGTCAAAATGTCCGTGAGTGAGCAATATGGCCTTTATCTTAAAGCCTTTACCCGTAAGTGAATCGTAAAGATACTCTCCCGAATCCGCCGGATCTATAACGACGGTGTCAAGAGTATCCGCATCATATACAAAATAGCAGTTGGTACCGTACATACCAAGTGCGATCTTTCCGATCTTTATCTCTCCCATATTTAACCCTTTGTCCTTTCGATATCCACCACATTGGGGACGGCACGGATCTTTTCGACAACGCGGCTTAACTCTTCTCTTGAAGATATCTCAAAAGCCGTGTTCATGGTTACCATTCCCTGTTTGTTGGTCCTGGTGTTGAGTGAAATGATCCTTATGTTGTTTTCGGTGAGGATCCTGGAAATATCGACCAGCAATCCGTTTCTGTCGCTTGCATAGATCATGATCTCAGCCGGATATTTGCCGGAGATCTCATCTTCGGTCTGCCATTCGGCCTCGATTATCCTGCCTCTGTCATGTTCACACATTGAAGCTAAGTTGACACAGTCGCTCCTGTGTATGGAAATACCTCTTCCGCGTGTTACGAATCCCACGATCTCGTCACCCGGAACAGGCGAACAGCACTTTGAAAATCTTACCGCGATATCATCGGTACCCTTAACCTTGATACCCGTACCGCTCGCACGTATCTTGGCGGGCTTTTTGATATTGTCGGTGATCTCTTTTAATACTTCTTCATCGGTTATGTTCTTTTTGTGCTCGGCGTCTCTTAACTCAACGAGTTTGTTGACTATCTGGCCTTCCTTGATGGCGCCGTGACCGATGGCTGCATAAACGGAATCCCAGTCATGGAATCCGTATTTGCGCATGATCGCATCTTTGTATTCCTGCTTGTTTATATCCGCAGGATTAATGCCGCGGGACTTACAGAAATCAAGTATGAGTTCCTTGCCCCTTGCAATGTTTTCTTCTTTTAACTCCTGCTTGAACCACTGAGAGATCTTGTTTCTTGCCTGAGTCGACTTAACGATGTTAAGCCAGTCCCTGCTCGGTCCCTTAGAGTTCTGGCTTGTGATGATCTCGATACGGTCACCGTTATTGATGACATAATCGATATTGACAAGCTGTCCGTTGACTCTTGCGCCCACCATACGGTTTCCGACCGCGGAATGGATCGCATATGCAAAGTCGATGGGCGTGGATCCCGCCGGAAGGTTTTTGACATCGCCCGTGGGAGTAAAGCAGTATACGCTGTCTGAGAAAAGGTCAAGGTCCGATTTAAGGAGATTTAAAAACTCTGCATTGTCGGACATGTCCCGCTGCCATTCAAGTATCTGGCGAAGCCATGCAAGTTTTTCTTCTTCCTGAACCTGAGGCTTGCGCCCGTCGGCCGCTTCCTTGTATTTCCAGTGGGCTGCGATACCGTATTCGGCTGCCCTGTGCATCTCATAAGTTCTTATCTGGATCTCGAAAGGCTGCCCTGATGAACCGATGAGCGTCGTATGAAGCGACTGATACATGTTGGGCTTGGGCATGGCGATATAATCTTTAAAACGCCCGGGAATGGGCTTATATATCTCATGTATGATACCAAGAGCCGCATAACAGTCTCTTACCGAATCCACGATTATACGTACAGCAAACAGGTCATAGATCTGGTCTATTGACTTGTTCTGGTTGATCATCTTTTTGTAAATACTGAAGTAATGCTTGACTCTTCCGTCGATCTTGGCCACTATACCGGCATTTTTGATATGCTCGCTGACTTCATCGACGATGCTGCGGATATAGATCTCACGCTCCGTCTTACGAACGGCTATCTGCCTTGTAAGATCTTCATACACATCGGGATGGAGATATTTAAGCGACAGATCGTCAAGTTCGACTTTTATACGCGAAATACCGAGCCTGTCGGCTATCGGCGAATAAATGTCGAGAGTTTCCCTTGCGATACGCTGCTGTTTTTCGGGCGGCATATGCGACAGCGTCCTCATGTTGTGAAGGCGGTCGGCCAGTTTTATCATGATGACTCTTATATCCTTGGCCATCGCAAGAAACATCTTACGAAGATTCTCTGCCTGGATCTCGATCTTATCCTTGTCGGCATCTTCTTTTACATGCGATTCATCTATTGTGAAATGCTGCAGTTTCGTAACGCCGTCTACCAGAAGACCTACTTCTTCGCCGAACAGCGCTACTATCTCGTCCTTGGTAAGTATCGTATCCTCAACAACATCGTGAAGGATACCTGCTACTATCGTTTCTTTGTCAAGTTCAAGATCCGCCAGTATTATCGCAACATAAAGCGGATGAACGATATAGGGCTCACCCGACTTTCTGACCTGTCCCTGATGAGCTTCGTCCGCCACTCTGTAAGCACGCGAAATGATGGAAATATCGTCCGAGGGATGATATTTTCTGACACGACTAATAAGGTCCTCGTAGAGTTTCTCGGGACTTTGGTATTCGTCGATCGATTCAATTCGTCCGTCATCCATGACGAAATTCATATCATACTCGGAAGCCATTTTTTATTTTCCTTCGTAGGTTATGGCCGAATAAAGAGGATAGCCCTTGATGCGTTCCCTTCCTTTAAGGCCTGCAAGTTCCATAAGTACCACAACACCGACAACTTCTCCGCCGAGTGACTGGACAAGTTTGATCATGGCTTCGGTAGTTCCGCCCGTTGCGATAAGATCGTCAACTATGAGCACTTTCTGACCGGGCTTGATGGAATCCTTGTGCATCTCTATCGTTGCGGTGCCATACTCAAGATCGTATTCCATGGAAACGGTCTCACAGGGAAGTTTTCCCTTTTTGCGAATGAGTACGAAAGGCTTGTTGTAAAGATATGCAAGAGGGGTTCCGAATATGAATCCTCTTGATTCGGGACCTGCCACAACATCAAAATCAAGGTCTTTGACAAGATCTTTCATGGTATCGATGGCAAGTCTTAAGCCGTCTGCATCCTGAAGCACACTTGTGATGTCTCTGAAAATGATGCCCTTCTCGGGGAAATCGGGTATGCTTCTTACGTATTCTTCGAGTTTTTTCATAATGTCCTCCATTGATCGATTAATAATCAGAATCATTATATATTTTTTCTCATTCATAGTAAAGAAACAGTTAATTTCTTATACATTAGGATGTAATAATACAAAACAAATAATACCACGACAATATAAAATAATGTATACTCTAAAAGAATTGTCAGGTCGGATAAGTCCGATCGAATTAGTTCAATAAGATAAAAAAGAAACGGATGAAACATAAAAGATCATGCGAAAACTGCTTAAATACCTTAAAAATTATAAACTCGAATGTGTCATCGCTCCGACTTTTAAAATGCTCGAAGCACTTTTTGAACTGTTTGTACCGCTCGTCATGACCGCGATCATCGACGAAGGCATCAAAAAAAGCGACCGTTCCGTTGTGTATCATAACGGTATCATACTCGTAATGCTAGGAGTGATAGGACTTACCTGTTCGCTTATTGCCCAGTATTTTGCCGCACGCGCCGCAATAGGTTTTTCGCGCGGTGTAAGAAGCGATCTGTTTAAAAAAATCATGTCGTTCTCGCATGAAAATATCGATAAGACCGGTGCGTCATCTCTCATCACCCGCATGACCAATGACATAAACTCCGTCCAGAACGGTGTAAACATGGTCTTAAGACTTCTCATGCGCTCTCCTTTCATAGTTTTCGGTGCCATGATAATGGCTTTCACCATCAATGTAAAAGCCGCGATCATCTTTACGCTTGTTATCCCCGCACTTTTTGCGGTCGTGGCATACATAACCTTTACCACCATTCCGAAATACAAGAATATTCAAAAGAAACTGGACCGCCTGACCCTTCATGTACGTGAAAACCTTTCGGGTGCCCGTGTCATTAGGGCCTTTGACGCCGCAGATGACGAAGAACTGGATTTTAAGACAGACAACGATGACTTTTATAAGATGAACAAAGTGACCGCAGCCATATCCGCAGTCTTAAATCCCGCAACTTTAATACTCGTTAATCTCGCACTCCTGGCAGTGATATGGCAGGGCGGAAATCTCGTAAACGGCGGAGTGCTTACGAACGGTCTTGTTGTGGCACTTATAAACTACATGTCACAGATCTTAGTGGAGCTTGTCAAACTTACCAATCTCTTCGTGACGATCAACAAAGCTCTTGCAAGTGCTTCAAGAATATCGGCCACTCTTGATGAAGGTGAAACGCTCAAAGATGACGGAACGCTTGACGCATGCGAATACGCTTCGGCCGAAGATGTTGTTTCTTTTGAAAACGTGAGTTTTAAATACCCCGGAGCAGGTGCGGAGTCACTCGAAGAACTTACATTTGATGTCAAAAAAGGTGAGACCGTCGGCATCATAGGCGGTACTGGTTCGGGTAAATCCACCCTTGCAAATCTCATCATGCGTTTTTATGACCGCACGGGCGGCACGATAAAGATATTCGGAAATCCCATCGAGTCCTACACTCTTTCTTCACTCAGAAAGTCTGTTTCGTATGTGCCTCAGAAGGCACAGCTGTTCTCGGGAAGTGTACGGGACAATCTAAAACTCGGATGTCCCGATGCAGGTGATGACCGGTTATGGGAAGCATTAAGAGTAAGCGAGGGAAAAGAAATAATAGAAAACAAAGAGGGCGGCCTTTCTTATGAGATCAGTGAAGCCGGCACCAATCTTTCGGGCGGTCAGCGTCAAAGACTCACGATCGCAAGAGCCGTCGCCGAGAACAACAATGTGCTGATACTGGATGACTCGTCAAGTGCCCTTGATTACGCGACTGATGCAAGATTAAGGGCAAACCTAAAAGCCCTTTCCAACCGGCCTACCGTATTTATAATCTCGCAAAGGATCGTATCCGTTAAGGATGCGGATAAGATAATCGTGCTTGACGACGGGCGTCCCGCCGGGATAGGCACACACGAAGATTTGCTTAAGACCTGTGAAGTATACCGCGAGATCGTGGCTTCCCAGTCGGAAAAGGAGGCTGTGTGATGACCAACAAAGAGATCTATCGTCGTATACTCAAACTTTTAAAACCCAATGCGTTTCTCATCATTTTTTCTTTGATACTTGCAGTGATCAATGTAACGGCAACGCTTACCATTCCCATTCTTACCGGTCGGGCCGTAGACTGCATGATCGGGCCGGGCAATGTCGACCTTACTGCCATTACGGGGATACTTACCGTTTTTCTGATCGTGCTTATCGTAAACGGTCTGGCAAACTTTTTTATGACGATCATAAATAACCGTGTAACCTTTATGACCGTTCACGATCTTAGACGGGATATGCTTAAAAAGATGCACACCGTCCCGGTTACAACGCTTGACGCAATGGGGCACGGCGATCTTTTAAGCCGCACGATCTCCGATGTCGAAAGACTTTCGGACGGTCTGCTGCTGGGCTTTTCGCAGCTTTTTACCGGCGTGCTCACCATCTTGGGAACACTCATATTTATGTTTGTCACAAACGGTATCATATCGGGAATTGTGGTGCTCATCACTCCCGTATCGCTGTTTGCCGCCGCGTTCATTTCAAAAAAGACATACACGCACTTTAAACATCAGGCATCCCTTCAGGGAAAAATGACCGGTTTTATCAACGAATCCGTCAATTCGGTACGGCTCATCAAGGCATTTTCGGCCGAAGAAGCCAAAGAAAAGGCCTTTGATGAAATAAACGATGAATACGCTAAAGTTAATTTAAAAGCACTCTTCTATTCTTCCACCACCAACCCCGTAACGCGCTTTGTAAACGGACTCGTTTATGCAAGCGTAGGAATATTCGGTGCGCTTTTGTCAATATCAAGCGGCGGAAAACTCACGGTCGGAACTCTTTCATGCTTTTTAAGCTATGCCAACCAGTACACCAAGCCCTTTAATGAGATCTCCGGCGTTATAACGGAATTTCAGAATGCGGTCGCATGTGCCGGAAGGATCTTTGAATTCTTGGATAAAGCAAATACTGTGGACATAGTTGATACCGATGACACGGAAAAAGAAAACGCAACCCCCGCCGCAGATTATCCTTCATCTCCCGTACTTGAAGGCAACGTAAGCGTAAGGGATCTCAGCTTTTCTTATGACAAGACAAAACGCCTTTTATACGATATCTCCTTTGATGTTAAGAGCGGTTCGCATATCGCAATAGTCGGTCCTACGGGATGCGGTAAGACAACGTTTATCAACCTTCTGATGAGATTCTTCGAGCCCGATAAGGGAGCAATATTATACGACGGCATACCTTCATCGCGTATACATAAAAAGGACTTGAGAAAACAGATAGGAATGGTACTTCAGGATACATGGCTTAAATCCGATACGGTGGCCAGAAATATCGCATACGGTCATCCCGAAGCATCCATGGAAGAAATAGTTAACGCCGCCAAAAAAGCTCATGCGCACAGTTTTATAATGAGACTTGAAAACGGCTATGACACTGTCCTTTCACAGGACGGCGGAAACCTGTCCGCAGGTCAGAAACAGCTTTTGTGTATTGCAAGACTTATGTTAAATCTCCCGCCGATACTGATACTTGATGAAGCTACATCCTCGATCGATACCCGTACCGAACGCAAGATCACGGACGCTTTTGATACGCTTATGAAGGGTCGTACAAGCTTTATAGTGGCGCACAGACTTTCAACAATAAGAAATGCCGACCTCATACTGGTGATGAAGGACGGCAATATCATAGAGCAGGGCAATCACGATGAGCTGCTTGCCCAAAAAGGTTTTTATTGGCAACTTCTTAATTCTTAATGATCTAAGGGCTTTTCTTCGGGCGGGATCATGGAATAAGCGATGTTCACCGAGTGGTCGGCTACTCTTTCGAGTCCCGATACTATATCCGAGAAGATCATGCCGGCCTCGGGAGTACATTCGTTTTTGGTAAGACGGTCAACATGGTTGGCCTGATACTGTCTTTCAAGTTCATCTATACTCTCTTCGAGTTCGTTTATCTTGGACAGATTCTCTTCTTTTCCGTAAGTAAATACTTCCACGGCAAGTCTGAAGGCCTCATTGACCTTATCAAGCATGATACCGAGTTCTTTTTGTGCCGCAGGTGATATAGAAACACCTGTCTCTATACGCTGCTTGGCGGCATCGGCCACGTTCTCGGCATGATCGCCTATTCTCTCGATATCGTTTACCACATGGAACAGTCCGCCGATGGACTTCAAGTCTTCGATCGGAAGCGTGGTCTGGTTGATCTTTACAAGATAATCGGTTATGGCGTGGTTAAGGAAATTGATGTTATCCTCAACCTTGTATACTTCCTCTATATCTTCTTCATCAAGCGTTATCAAAGCGTTCATGGCACGGTTAAGGTTTTCACCCGCAAGGGATGCCATACGGTCAACTTCCTTGATAACTTCAACAACCGCAGTAGCGGGATTGAATACGACTTTCTGTCCGATGTATTTAAGCTGGTAAGATTCTCTGTAACCGATCTTTTTGTCCTCTCCGGGGATAAGTAACTTTGTCAGTTTTACGATAGGTCCGATGAAAGGTGTCATTATGATGACCTGGATCACCTTAATGAAGAGATGCGAAAGAGCCACAACCCTACCTGCATCATTACCTGCCATCTTTGACATGATCGATACAAACAGTTCCACATCGAGTGCAAAGAAAACGTACATAAAGACCGTACCGATGACATTGAACAGTACATGTATGAGTGCCGCACGCTTTGCGTCCTTTTTACCCGTAAGAGATGCAAGTACTGCGGAAGTACATGCGCCTATGTTACATCCGAGCGTGATATACATACACATCTCAAGACTCATAAGTCCCTGGTTTGCCATAAGGACCATGATACTGACGGTAACCGATGAACTCTGGATTATGGCGGTAAGTACAAGGCCCAGCAATAAACCGAGTAACGGTGATGAAAGAGATTCAAACAGGTTAAGTACGGTTTCCGAATCTTTCATGGTACCCATTGCAGCTGACATAGAGCTTAAACCCATGAACAAAACACCGAATCCCGTAACGATCTCGGCGATCTTCTTTATAAATGTCTTTTTGGAAAACATGACTGTGGCAACACCTGCCAGCAGAATAATGGGAGCGATCCTTTCGAGTTTAAAAGAAACAAGCAATGCGGTAACGGTCGTACCGATATTGGAACCGAATATAACACCCGCAGCCTGTGTAAGAGTCATAAGACCGGAGTTAACGAAGCTGACAACCATCACGGTACATGCCGACGATGACTGGATGGCTGCCGTAAAAATCAAACCTACGATGATACCGGTAAATCGGTTTGTAGTCAGTTTTTCAAGAATAGTACGAAGTTTTGCACCGGCGAATGCTTCGATACTGTCGCTCATCTCGCGCATTCCGAACAAAAACAGACCAAGACCGCCACAAAGTGACATGATCACCGCAAAAGGCATGATGCTTTCCTCCATGATTAAAAAAGCTTTCCGATACCTAATATATTAAAAAAACACACTTCTATCAAGTGTGCTTTTAAACAAATATAGTATGTTTTTTTGTTGCGTTAATATAAAAATCAACAATCCCCCTATCGCAGGCTTTCAATCTTTTCTATCTCTTCCGAGCATCGCATCCGCATCCGCTATGTCGTTATTCCTGATCGCATTCCGGATCCTGGTCGATGATACGTCGGTGCCGGAGTATTTTTCTTTTTCTATGACTCTTACCGAAATACCGAGTTCGTCTTCAAGGCTTTTTATAGTTTCAACGTTTCCCTTTCCTTTATAGCCGAAAGACAGATCTTCCCCGCAAAAAACACACTTTGTGTGAAGCCTTTTTACAAGTATCTCCCGCACAAAAGTCTTAGGATCCATAGCTGCCGCAGGCTCGTCAAGATAATATTCCACAAGATAATCGGCACCGAGCGATTCAAATATTTCCCGTCTTTTTGCCTCATCGTAGATGTAGGTGTTTTCGGGATTGAATGATACGGGCGAATTAAGTGCAAACGTAAAGATCACACTTTTAAGACCGTCATCCGATGAGATCATCTCATGCAGAAGTTTTCGGTGTCCGATATGGATACCGTCAAACTTGCCCAGAGCGACTTTTGTATATATTCCCTGTTCAATTTCAGTTAATCCGTCAGTTATGATCATTATGCCAAAAACATCTTCCACGGTTTAATGAATTTTCCCGTCCGGTCGGCTTCATATAAAGCGCAGAAAACTCCTTCATCGTTATAAACTCTTACTCTTTTTATATCATCGAATTTCCCGGGATGGTCCGTCATATCGGGATAAAGCTTATTGCCGTTATCGATGACCTTACGGTATTCGTATCTTACCGTAACTGCCGGCAGATCCGTAAACGCCCTGTCGGTCGGTATCACAATACTTAAAAGATCTCCGGTTTCTTTTACGGCTTTTAATTCATCCAAAGTCCTGGCGTCTTCGATCGTAAAACCGCCCGTAGCGGTACGTATGAGTTTTGTCATCACCGCGAGCTCACCGCATTTTGCGGCAATGTCCTCGCAAAGACTTCTTATATAAGTCCCCTTCCCGCATTCGACTCTGATCGTTACGAAAGGTAAAGACACATCTTTTACTTCAATATCGAAGATCTCGACAAACACGGGTTTTCTTTCTACTTCGACACCCTGTCTTGCAAGTTCGTAAAGGCGTTTTCCGTCTACCCACTTTGCCGAATACATTGGCGGATACTGATCGTATCCTCCGACAAAAGAAAGTGCCGATGCAACTATATCGTCTTCGGTCGCCTTAACTTCACGTTCTTCAAGCACCTCACCCGTATCATCAAGCGTATCGGTCCGTTTCCCCAACATAAATGTAGCGACATACTCTTTGTGTTTATCATTAAGCATGTCGCATAGTTTTGTTGCGTTTCCGAGCGCTACCGGGAGCACGCCTTCGGCAGCGGGATCGAGTGTCCCGGTATGGCCGATCTTGCGCTGTCCCGTTATGCCTCTTAAGACGGCCACAACATCAAATGATGTAAAGCCGGGTTCTTTGTATACGTTTATAAGTCCGTTAATCATATTGTCTTGCTATCTGTGCGGTAAGATTATTGACTACATCATAGAAGTTTCCTTCCATCACGACTCCGGCCGCTTTTTTGTGACCGCCGCCGCCGTAGTACTCACATACTTTGGAAACATCGATCTTATCCGTAGATCTTAAGCTCACCTTATATTTATGATCGGGAAGTTCGTGCATGAATATCGCAACATCGACTCCTTTTATCTGCTTGAGCGCATTGACTATTCCGTCATAATCATACGGGAATGAATTGTAAAACTTTGCCATCTTCTGATCGACATGACCCACACTGACACGGCCGTCCATGACCATCAGGCTTTCCGACAAAACACGACCCATTATCTGGCTCTGCAGATAAGTCTTTTCATAAAAGGTTTCCATGATGATCGTGGGGAAATCAAAACCGTATCCGATAAGATCCGCGGCTATATTAAGCGTAAGCGGTGAAACGTTTGAATACTGGAAGACTCCCGTATCATGGATAATTCCGATATACAAAGCCTTGGCGATCTCTAAGTCGATCCCGTCCTTATCAAGGCATTCATATAACATCTCCGATGCACTTGACGCTTCAGGCCTTATGTAATTCACATCGCCTTCGGAACCGTCATTGGTAACATGATGGTCTATACATATCTTTTTTAAAGCTTTGTCAAATATGTGCTCTGCGTCACCGGTCCTGCTCTTTACCGTATCGAGACATATCACCGCATCGAATACCTTATCGACTCCTTTGGGATTTTCGATCTTTTCGATATCCTTTATGCATGCAAAGACCGACGAAGGCTTTTCAAGATAAATATGAACATCGATATCGGGCATGTTTTTGGTGATGTAAAGATATGCGGCCATTGTGCTGCCCACACAGTCACCGTCCGGTCTTATATGTCCGGTTATGGCAACGCTTTTTACATTTTTAAGTTCACTGTTTAGATTCATCATCCGCTCTGTTTACATCCTCAATGAGTTTGGTCATGTTGACACCGTACTCTATAGATCTGTCCATAATGAACGTTATCGAGGGAGTGTTTCGTAAATTTATGCGCCTTGCGAGTTCTCTTTTGATAAAACCTTCGGCACTCTTAAGGCCGAGATATGTGTTCTTTAAAGCCTCGTCGTCGCCGAGCACACTTATATAAGCCTTGCAGGTCTTAAGGTCGGGAGCAACCTCCACCGCAACAACGCTTGTAAATTCGCTGATGCGGGGGTCCTTGATCTCACCGCTTCTGATAAGATTTGCAAGTTCTCTGTAAACTTCCTCGTTTATACGTATGTTTTTGATGCTGTTCTTTCTCACGTTCTGGGAACCTCCACCATTACATATGCTTCCACGATATCAAGCTCCTGCATGGCGTCAAATCCATCAAATACAAGTCCGCATTCAAATCCGGCTTTAACTTCCTTGACATCATCTTTGAATCTCTTAAGTGATGCAAGTTCGCCTTCGTAGATCTGCTCCTCGCCTCGTCTGATACGTACCTTGCAGTTACGCTGGAAGATACCGTCAAGCACATAGGAACCTGCGATATTACCGATAGCCGAAGCTTTGAATATCTGTCTTACCTCCGCATGGCCGATGATCTTCTCTTCATATACGGGAGCAAGCATACCCTTCATGGCCGCTTCAACGTCCTCGATTATCTGATAGATGACTCTGTAAAGCTTGATCTCAACGCCTTCGTGATCTGCGGTTGCCTTGACCATGGCATCGGCACGAACGTTAAATCCTATGATTATCGCATTCGAAGCACTGGCAAGCGTTACATCGGATTCATTGATGGCACCTACGCCTCCGTGTATGCACTTAACCACAACCTCATCGTTGGACAGTTTAAGAAGCGACTGCTTGATGGCTTCCACACTACCCTGAACATCGGCTTTAACTATAAGATTAAGCTCTTTTAAGTTACCTTCCTGTATCTTGGAGAACAGATCGTCAAGACTCATCTTGGACTTGATCTCTTCAAGTTTCTTTTCCTTGTTCTGCGAAATGAATGTATCCGCAAAACTCTTGGCGGTCTTGTCGTCCTTGTGGGCAATGAATACTTCACCCGCACCGGGAACGTCATTAAGACCGAGTATCTCAACCGGAATGGAAGGTCCTGCCGTCTTGACATTCTTACCCTTGTCATTGATCATGGCACGAACTTTACCGTGACATGCGCCTGCGGATATAAAGTCTCCAACCTTTAAAGTACCCTTTTGTACGAGTACGGTCGCAACGGGACCTCTTCCCTTGTCAAGCTGGGCCTCGATAACGATACCTCTGGCTTTACGCTTGGGATTTGCTTTTAATTCAAGTATGTCGGCCGTTAAGAGGATGGTCTCCAAAAGATCGTCGATACCATCGCCCTTCTTGGCTGAAATATTAACAAATTCGGTAGATCCGCCCCAATCGGTCGGTATAAGTTCGTACTCGGTGAGTTCCTGCTTAACCTTCTCGGGATTGGCTTCGGGTTTATCTATCTTGTTGACCGCAACTAT
>JAEEGL012103108.1_pt1 | contig 15350 bp, 11 predicted proteins | sample 9134231 | NCBI WGS metagenome assembly JAEEGL01 (sample SAMN16246548, study PRJNA631951) | gut metagenome | biome: gut microbiome; feature: rumen; material: fiber-attached | host: Bos | place: Iran: Karaj | collected 2018-10 | reverse complement strand
TCGGTGCCCAGCGCCGTGCGCAGATTAGCCGTCGTGCAACCTCGTACGATAAGTTCAGAGGTCTGATAATCCTTGTCGAGTTCGAGGACAAGGAGTTCTCGCGTCCTGATTATAAGGATATCATCACCGACATGGTGAATATGGAGGACTATAAGGGTTATGAGAAAGAGAAGTTTACGGGAAGTGTGCGCGACTACTTCTATGACAATTCGGGTGGCAGGTTTACGCCTCAGTTCGATGTGGTAGGCCCTTATAAGGTGGGATTCAGTCAGTATGATTGTAACTCAAATACGGGAAAGTGTGATTCAGTGCTGTTGGCTGCCATTGACTCTGCCGCTGCGGCAGTGAACTACAAGGACTACGACGGCGACAAAGATGGAAAAGTCGATCTGCTCTATTTCATTGTGGCAGGTCATGGAGCCAACTATGTGGGCAATAACGGCGATCTGTGGTGGCCACATCGCTCAGTGGTGTTCAAACGAGGAGGTGGCGACTGGCGTGTATTCAAAAATGGTGTGCAACTCTTCGACTATGCCAGCTCTACCGAGTTGGGAGGCTATACGGCTCAGCCCAGTACTATCTATATTGATGGTATCGGAACCATCTGCCATGAGTTCAGCCATGTGTTAGGTCTGCCCGATTTCTATGATACGAATTATTCTGAGGACGGAAAGCCTGAGAGCAACCATCCTGGCATCTGGTCGTTGATGGCAGGCGGCAGTTATGAGAATAAGTCCCGTTCGCCAGTGGGCTATTCGCTTTACGAACGTTATTCAGTTGGCTTTACAGAGGAACCAAAGAGGATTGAGGGTGAAGGGGAATATACGTTGAAGCCGTTATACCTCTGTTCTGACAAGGAGGGAAACACAGATTTCATCCAGTCAGGTTACCGTATTAATTCGCCTGTGCAGAACGAGTTCTTCCTGTTCGAGAACCGTCAGAAGGGCAGTTTCAAGTGGGATGCCTATCTGCCTACCAGCGGTATGCTGGTTCACCGTGTGGAATTGAATAATAAGAATATATGGGAGAACAATGAGGTTAATGCCAATCCCGACCACATGTATTATGAGTTGGTGAGAGCTGGAGGTACTGAACAGCCTGCCACGTACGATGTGTTCCCTGGCAGGGGTAAGGTGACTTCATTGCATAATGGTACGACACCTGCCAACCTGCGTACATGGAGCGGAAGAGCCACAAAGTGGGGATTGTTCGATATCAGTATGGATGGCTCAGAAGTGAAGTTTACAATTAAGGATGCCGTGACTTTGGAGAATATATCGTTGCCTGATACAGCGGAGGTCGGCGTGTCTGTGACGTTGCAATTGACGGCCGAGTTGGAACCCGACTATGCTGTAGCTACCTATAAGTGGACAAGCAGCGACGTGACTATAGCTACTGTCGACAAGAATGGCGTTGTGACGGGTGTCAGTGAAGGCGTTTGCGAGATTACTGTTACAAGCAGCAATGGTAAAAGTGCCACTTGTAAGCTGACAGTGAAGAACATACCCCTCTATGATATTGACGGCTTCAAGACGTTGGCTGTCGGTAGTGAGGAACTGCTTCAGCTCAGCCAGGCTGAGGTGCTGCTTGCCAATGGCGAAACGGCATTTGTCCGCGATGCCTCAGGTGCTCTTATGCTGGTAGGACTGGAAGGGTTGAAGGCCAATGATGTCGTCGATGGTGTTCTTTATGTGCAGTCTGGTGAGAAAGACAAGCTGCCTCAGGCTCTTGTGACGGAAAAGACCATTGTCAGCGGACTGACCATCGCTGCTGGCAATCAGGTGCAGCCTCGCGAGGTGAAGTTGGAGGATTTGGCTGAGAAAGACTATTGTGACTATGTTATGGTGAAGGCAGCCAAGATGGTGTCTAAAGAGGTTAATGGCAAGAAGGGTGTCTATTTAGAGAGCGGTGACCGCAGCGTCCGCTTCTTCAACAGCCTCAAGAATTTAGGTATCAACAAGAGCGTGACGATGCCTAAGAACTATGTTGACAAATACTTTGACGTGCCTGCCCTGTATGCAACATTTGTTGATGGTGAGGAGACGGTTGATGCTGTCTATCTGTTGAATAAGCTGGTAGAGGTTGCCGATCCGACTGGTATCGTGGATCTGCAATTGGATAAGCCTGACTACCAGCAGCCAGTCTATAATTTGCATGGCCAACGCGTCAGCCCAACAACAAAGGGTTTGCTGATTCGCGGTGGCCGCAAGTACGTAAAGTAATACAACTTTCTCAAGATATGGAGTTTAAGTTTCGCATGCGAAACTTAAACTCCTTGCGTTTTATTAATAAATTTGCGCTTTTTTAGAAAAAATTAATAAAACGTTTTGTGTTTTATTTTTTATTTCTTAATTTTGCAGCCAAATTTTACAAAATGTAACGTAATACCGTAAGGTCAAAGCAAACTGTAAGCAAGAAGAAACATTTTTATACATAATAATAATTAATAATTAAAACGAGAGAGATTTATGAAACAAAGATTAACAATGCTTCTGGCATGCTTCTTCCTGTTGGTAGGAGGAGCCATTGCCCAGACCAAGGTTAATGGTACCGTGGTTTCTCAGGAGGACAACCAGCCAGTCATCGGCGTGTCAGTCCTCGTTGTAGGTACTAACATCGGTACTGTTACAGATGCCAACGGTCGCTTCTCGCTGACCGTTCCTGAAGGCAAGTCTCAGCTTCGCTTTACTTACGTAGGCATGGAGACACTTGAGGTAAGCGCTCGTCCTAATATGCGCATCGTGCTCCGCAACGGTGACACCAACCTGGACGAGATTGTGGTAACTGCTATGGGAATCTCGCGTCAGCAGAAGACGCTGGGTTACTCGGCTCAAACACTCGACAATGCTGAGCTGACTGCAGGTAAACTGACAGATGTCACCAGTTCGCTGGCCGGTAAGGTTGCTGGTGTGCAAGTGAATACCACGTCAAGTGACCCAGGTTCTGCCAACTCTGTGATTATCCGTGGTGTCAGCTCTATCAATGGTAACAACCAGCCTCTGTATGTTATCGATGGTGTACCCTTGCAGCAGACAACCTTTACTGGTTATGGACACCAGAATGCTGTGGGTGGTATCTCGAATGTGAACCCCAACGATATTGAGAACATGACGGTGTTGAAGGGTGCAGCTGCTACAGCTCTGTATGGCTCACGTGCCGCTAACGGTGTCATCCTGATTACCACTAAGGCCGGTAAGAAAGGTGATGCCCGCAACTTCTCTATCAGTTACGATGGTGGTGTTCAGTGGCGTCGCGTCAGCACACTGCCTAAGTTCCAGAACCGTTTTGGTCAGGGATGGAATGGTAAGCAGACCTTTATTGAGAATGGTTCGTGGGGTCCTGAGCTCGATGGCTCAACCCAGCTTTATGGTCCTATCTGGAACCATCAGCAGCTGATTCACAAATATGAGGCTTTGGACAGCAATATCAAGGACTTCTTCGATACTGGTGTCAGCACAAATCACAGTATTAACCTGAGTGGCGTCTCTGCTGACAACAAGATGACTTATTATCTGAGTTATTCGCTGACTTCTGATAATGGTATTATCCCTGGTGACAACGATACATACCGTCGTAATACCATCGCTTATCGCGGCAGCTACGAAGCAACCGACTGGTTGAAGTTCACATCGAGTGTCAACTTCGCCACCACCAAGACCAAGACGGTGGGTTCTTATCAGGGTGCTTCAATGATTGATGGCTTGTATGAGTTCCCACGCGACATTTCATTGGTTGACCGTCAGGACTTGACCTCTGCTTTCAATACACCTGAGGCTTGGTATACCCCATACGGTATCACGAATCCCTATTGGGCTATTGCCAACAACTATAACACCAATAACGGTAAGCAGGTGTTCGGTAAGATTCAGGCCGATGTCAAGCCTTTGCGTCAGATGACGCTTAGCTATCGTTTCGGTTTCGACTACACTGACTATGACCACAAGATTGGTGAGCCTCAGATTGCCCTTGACGATGCACTCATTAATGAAGACTACGGTTATGCTCCTTCTAACATGAACCAGAGTGGTCTGGTGTATAGCCGCTATCAGCGTCGTTATGAGATGAACCACGACTTCCTGGCCAACTGGACAGACAAGTATCTGGATGGCAAGTTGGATGTCAATGTCAACGTTGGTGTCAACATGAACGAGCGTTACATTACACAGATGGTTGGTCAGGCAGATGATCTGACATTCTATACTGGCTTCTGGGATCTGAGCAATGGTTCTACCAAGACCACACTGACTGAGCTTCAGGAGAAGCGTCGTCTGGTAGGTCTCTTCGGTGATGTTACCCTCGGCTGGGACGATATGCTTTACTTAGGCTTTACGGCCCGTAACGACTGGTCGTCAACACTGCCTTTGAATAATAACAGTTATTTCTATCCTGGTGTAACTCTGAGCTGGATTTTCACCAAGCTGATTCCCAAGAACAATATCTTAGACTTTGGTAAGCTTCGTTTAGCTTATGGTAAGACAGGTAATGATGCCGATGTCTATCTAACTCTTCCAAACTACATTCAGGGTAAGGCCCGTGGTTACTATGCTGACAATATTGCCAAGTTCCCGATGAGTGGTACTAATGCTTTCCAGTCGTCGCTCACTATCGGTAGCTCTGACTTGAAACCTGAGATGACAACTGAGTTTGAGGTCGGTTTGAACTTTGCATTGTTTGACAACCGTATCAATGTTGACTTTGCTTACTATAACCGTAATACTGACGACCAGATTTTTGAGCTTCCTGTCGATGGCGCCACTGGTTATACCACTATGGTGACCAACTTCGGTAAGGTGCGTAATACTGGTTTTGAATTGTTGGTCAACACGACTCCTGTCCGTACCAAGGACTTCCGTTGGGACTTAGGTTTCAACTTCTCTAAGAATAAGAACAAGGTCATCTCTATGCCTGAAAGCCTTGAGGGCGGTAAGACCGATATCTACCACTTCTCAGCAGGTAACGATGCAGTCTACATGTATGCAGAGGAAGGCAAGCCTATGGGCGAGTTCTACACCTATTTGCCTCAGTATACCGCTGACGGCAAGCCCATCGTGGATGCCAATGGCCAGCCTGTGCTGAGTGCAGAGGTTGAGGATACTGGCAAGAATATCAATGCCGACTGGACAGGTGGTGTGAATACAGCTTTCACCTATAAGGGCGTTACCCTGAGCGCTGCACTGGATATCCGCAAGGGCGGTTACATGTTCTCACGCTCTAAGAACCTGATGCAGTTCACAGGTAATGGTGAGCACACAACCTATAACGGTCGTAATCCGTTCATCATCCCGAATTCTGTATATGCTGACGGTACGGAGAACACTACTCCTATCTACCTGAACAACAGCAGCTATCAGGATTGGTATAACAACTATGGCTATGGCTATGGTGGTGAGGCTTATCTGCTGGATCGTTCTTACGTGAAACTGCGTAACATCACGTTGGCTTGGCAGTTGCCAAAGGCTTGGATTCGTCAGATTTATCTGAGCGATGTCACCCTGTCGGTATTCTGCAACAATGTATTCACTTGGACGGCTAAGGACAACACCTTTATTGATCCTGAGGCCAGCACTATTGGCAACGACTTGGAAGGTATGTTCGGTGAACTGTATGCTAACCCTGCCTGCCGTACTTTCGGTTTCAATGTTGGCATCAAATTCTAATTAATGAGGAGGACGTAACATTATGAAAAAGTTATTTTTATTAGCAACAATAGCAATGGGACTGGCTACGTCGTCGTGCGACAGCTATCTTGACATCAACCAGAATCCCAACTCTCCTCAGGAGAGTGACATGACTCCAAGCATCCTTTTACCTGCTGCAGAGATGAACTTGGCAGCTTCTTACGGCGACCTGTTCCGTATTCCTGCCGGTTATCATGCACAGCATTTTGCTCAGGAGTTTGGTACGAGCAACTATTTGGACTATAGCCGTTTCACCATGTCTGCTACCCGTTCAAGCACGGGCTACTGGCAGCTGATGGCTCGTACGCTGAAGAATATTGAGACCATTCGCAAGATTACAAAGGAGAAAGAGGAGTGGGGCTCTTATCTGGCTGCCACTACACTGCGTGCTTTCAGTTTCCAGGCTTTGGTAGATGCCTATGGAGAAGTTCCTTTCACAGAAGCTTTCAAGGGCGCATCTAATCCTTCACCCAAATACGACAGCGGTAAGGAGATCTATGCTGCCTTGATTGCAGAGTTGGAAGAGGCATTAGATAAGGTAGGAGAAAACGATCCTGTTGCCACTAATTTCCTGTTCCCCGGATCACGTGCCAACGCTTGGATTCCGTTTGCTAACTCTCTGCTGCTCAAGTTGATGATGCGTGAGAGCGGTGCCGTTGATGTGACCGCTAAGCTTGATGCTTTGGTGGCAGCCGACAATTTCATTGATTCTGACGTGTCCTATACCGGCTGCTGGCAGAATGAGAGCGGACAGATGAGCCCTTATTATGCTGAGGAGTTCGCTTCATCATGGGGTTCTACACAGATTAACGTTATTGCCAATATTGCACTGGTTGGTACTATGCAGCTGAAGGATGATAATGGTGAGGTGACTTATGAAGACCCCCGCTTAGCTGCTTTCTACAATACTAATGCTGCAGGTGAATATACTGGTGGCGTGTCTGGTACTAATTTCTCTACTGCTGCCGACACTTATCCAGTCAACTACTGGTGCCGTCCGAAGGCCACCTATGACATGCCTGTCTATCTGCTGACTGTCTCTGAGGTGGAGTTCTTCCTCTCTGAGTATTATGCCAAGAAGGGTGACGCAGGCAATGCTGCTGCTCACTATGCTGCTGCCATTGAGGCTTCGTTCGCTTCTGCCGGTGTTACTGGTGCTGCTGCTTATGTGGATCGTTATCCCTACGACCAGTCTAACTACAAGAAGACGCTTGGTATTGCCAAGTGGGTTGCCCTTGCCGGCACGAACAACTTCGAGGCTTGGTGCGAGATGCGTCGTTTGGACTATCCTGCATTCGGAACCGTGAAGGGTACTGATATCTATGACGGTGAGAATGCTGATTCGTACAGCCCTGAGAAGTATCAGCCAGGTACGTTGTATACACCTATTCAGGTGTTCGGACAGGTGGGCGAAAACAAGATTCTGGAGCGTTGGCCCTATCCCTCTAATTCTGCTACAGCCAATGGTAATGCGCCCAAGTTCACGGATGCTGACTACGTGAAACCAGTATTCTGGGGTGAGTAATGAATCATTGAAATTGAAAATTGAGAATTGACAATTATGAAAAAGAATATTTTATTTGCAATGATGCTCGCACTGGCAGCCCCCGTGCTGACCAGTTGCAGCGATGATGAGTCAGAGGGCAAAAGCCGTATCACCTACTATGCTGTGTTGGAGATGAATGGTGATGCCTATATGACAACACCTGTAGGCAGTCCATTCACTGACCCGGGCTGTAAGGCCACGATGGGTGGCGAGGACGTGTCTGATCTGATTAAGGTCACTGGTAGTGTAGACCCCAATGCTGTAGGATTCTATACATTAGGCTATACTGTCGTTAATACCGACGGTTTCCCCGCTTCTGCCTCTCGTACGGTGGCTGTTGTTGATCCCAACAACTTTGCAAGTGCTTATTTTGGAGAGAGCCAGTATGGTTCGCGACACTACTATAATGCTCCTATTGCTATCTATGCCAATAGTGACGGTACGTACACTATTGAGGACATCCTTGGCGGTTTCTACTGCTACGGACGCTATCCCAGCTATTTAGGGCAGCTTGACTTCTTCTTGGATGCAGTTATCAAGCTGAATGATGACAACAGCATCAGCCTTGTCAGCTATGGTGACTGGTATTGGGGTGCCGATGTACCTGACTACCTGAATGGTTCTTACGATCCTGAGACAGGTACTGTGTCTCTTAACATGGACTTTGGAGCACCGTTTACTGTAAGATTAACTAAGTAAAGAAACGATTATGAAGAAAATCATATTTTTTGCAACTGCGCTGCTTGCAATGGCAGCATGCAGCAAGGATGAGATTGGTGGCACCGCTATGGAGTCGATGGCTGGTCAGTGGTATTGTACCGTTGACGCAGTGGATGACAATGGCAACATCATTACGCAAACTCCTGACGGCACTCCCAATTACGGTGAGGACTATTGGGGAGTGGGACGTACACTTGTCCTGACATATAATGTCGCTGCTAATAATTCGACTCAGATGTGGGTGAATATTATGGGTATTGGTAACTTTGCCTCAGACTATAATACACCGCGTTATCCTGACTACGACTTCATCACGAAGGTGAACTGCAATCAGGGCACACTGACATTCTCGTCTAATGAGTCTGAGAATATCGCCGAGCCTGTGGTTTGGACTGATGAGGATGAAGATGGCAATGAGATTGAAGTTGCCAGAGTTGATCCCATGCCTGTCAGCATCGAGGGTAAGATCCTGAAGGGCGCAGGCCGTCAGAACAACGGTTCACCTGCCGACAGCATCATCATGTATGTGAAGTACAAGGATGATCCCTGGGTTCCCGATGATGGCTACACCAAGTACAAGATCAGTGGCATCCGCTACTCAGGTCTTGAGGAGAACGACTAATTCCCCCTCAGAGGATTCTATAAACATTCGGGAGGCATGCCGCTGGGCTTGCCTCCCGTTTAAGTTTCATTACCGTTTAAAAGGGAGCATGCTCCTTGCAGAAGCGGCTTTTACTCCTTTCAAAAACATCTTTTGTGCCTTGCAGAAGCACCTTGACCCGGTACTTGAAGTTAAATCTACGTCGTTGAATGTTAAATCCACGTCGATGAACGTTAAATCCACGTCGTAGATTATTAAATCCACGTCGTAGATTTCTCTTTAGTCAATAGTAGATGCACTATTTTAGATACATGCGGAGGTTATCTTCTGCTCTTGAAGAAGGCTTGCATCAGTTCTCGGCATTCATCTTCAAGGACGCCGGTAGTGACGGCGCAACGGGGATGCAGGGCATTGGGGGCGAGTAAGGTGTAGCCTCGCTTGTCGTCAGGACAGCCGTAGACAATGCGGGGAATCTGGCTCCAGCCAAGGGCTCCTGCACACATGGCGCATGGCTCTACGGTGACGTAGAGCGTGCAGTCGGTGAGGTATTTGCCGCCTAACTCGTTGGCTGCCATTGTGATGGCCTGCATCTCGGCATGCGCCGTTACGTCGTGAAGCGTCTCCGTCAGGTTGTGGGCACGGGCAATGATATGGTCCTGACAGACTATGACGGCACCAATGGGAATCTCGCCTTTGTCGTAGGCTGTCTGCGCCTCTTGCAGAGCACGGCGCATATACTGATCGTCTTTATTTTTTTCTTCCATGATGCAAAAGTACGAAAAATTTTGTAACTTTGACTAAGTCGAAGTTACTTTTCGTTCGGAAATGCTCAAATTTATTTGGCATTTCGCTTACTTATTCGTAACTTTGCAATGTGGAATGGAAAATCATACATATTGATGAGACAGACTCGACCAACCAGTGGCTGAAACAGCATGGGGACGGTTCTTTTTGTGTAGTTGCTGACTACCAGACGGCTGGACGGGGCTGTGGTACGAATACGTGGGAGAGTGCGCGTGGACAGAATCTGCTGTTCTCCTTGCTGATTCATCCTGCGGACATCGCTGCCAACGAGCAGTTCCGCATAACGGAGGCTGTTTCGGTGGCCCTGTGTGAGACACTGGAGAATCTGCTCAGACCCCTCAGTCCTTTGGACAGCTCCCCTCATTTCGGGGAGCATGCGATTAGCATCAAGTGGCCCAACGACATCTATGTGGAGGACAAGAAGATAGCGGGCATTCTGATAGAAAACCGCTTGAAGGGCAATCGTATCAAAGACAGCATTATCGGTATTGGTCTGAACGTGAACCAGCGTGAGTTCCATAGTGACGCCCCCAACCCCGTGTCACTCTGTCAGTTGTTGGGACATGAGGTGGACCGCGAGGCCTTACTTCATGAGTTCCTGTATAGGAAACTGTCTTTTTCGCATGCTGAAACGACGGCTGTCGCATACAGAAACCGTCTGTACCTTCGAGGAAAGCCTGCATCATACCGTGATGCGAACGGATGGTTTCGGGCGACGATTCAGGATGTGGAGCCGGATGGCCGCCTTGTGATGCAGGACGAAGCAGGTAGGGAGCGACGATATAGCTTCAAAGAGGTCGTTTTCGCCATCAATCAACATTAAAACTGCATTTTTTAGCGCATTTGTCTCGTTCTGTGAGAAAAAAAGCGTACCTTTGCAGCATTATTATAGAAAAAGAAATATCAACAAATAAAATGATTATGCTTATGAAGAAAATTTTTACGTTATTTGCAGCACTGACATTAGCCGCTGTGGCTTATGCTCAGAGCTTTGTTTCAGAGACTAACAGCCAGCAAGCCTGGTGGGGTTATGTTACCAGTATGGACGGAACAGGAGTTGGTACCCGAACTGCGGAGACCTACGATTGTGCCATCTTTATTCCAGGCAATCATGCCATTGCCGGTGGTAAGAGCATTCTTGCCATCCGTTTCGGACTCCTGGCTCCCAGTGCATTGAATGTCAAAGCTTGGGTGGCATCCAGTCTGCCTTCTGATGCTGTCAGTGCAGACAATACGCTCCAAATCGTAGATGTTCCTGCCAGTCAGTTAGGTTCTAACAGCATCGACGTTGCGTTACCTTCAGCATGCGCCATTCCTGCTGAGGGCATCTATGTGGGCTATACTTTCACTCTCAAAAATACAAATACGTCAGCCGACCAGTATCCTGTACTCTTCACAGGCGATGAAGCTCCTAACACGCTGATTCTTAGAACCAGTAAAAATGTCACGAGTTGGACTGACATGTATGGCAACGGTTTCGGAAGCCTCTGCCTGCAGGTGCTGTTGGAAGGCATCTTTGCCGACAACTCTGCCACAGCAGCCGACTTCGGTCCTGTCTACACTGTCATTGGCGGATCGGGTACGGCAAAGATTACTGTTATGAACGGTGGCGTTACACCCGTCACCAGTATCGACTACACGATTACTACCGACGGCGTGGTGGGTGCTGAGCAGCATGCCGACTTTGCTGAACCCATAGCCTTTAATACCATTGGTGTTACGGACATCAGTATTCCTGCCGATGCCACCGCGGGAATTAGGGAAAAGACGCTGAACATTACGAAGGTGAACGGTTACGAGAATGCCAATGCCAACTTGGCTGCCAACTTCACGCACTACACGCTTCAGAAACTGATTGACCGCAATGTTGTCGTAGAACAGTTTACCGGAACAGGTTGTGGATGGTGTCCTCGCGGTCATGTGGGTATGGCAAAGATGCGCGAAGCTTTTGGCGACCGCTTTGTGGGCATTGCCCTCCATCAATACAGCTCACAGAACCAAGACGCCATGTATATAGCCAATAGCGCATATGCACCCCTTAGTTTTACTGGTGCTCCCTCGTGTTTCATGAATCGCGGCGAACTGATGGATCCTTACTATGGCACCGCAGATGATATCCTCGATGACTTCCGTGCCGAGATGGCTATTCCTGCTTTGGCAGAGGTGAACGTTAGCGGTACTTTGAATGAAGAGACTACACAGGTGGAGGCCAAGGCTAAGATTATCCCGTGCTTTGATGGTATATACAAGCTTGAATTCGTGCTTGTTGCTGACGGTTTGAAGGGAACGGGAGCAGGCTGGACTCAGTCCAACTATTACAGCAAGGCGTATGCCAGCCAGACTGGTATCACGAAGAACTCGCTTCCGGAGGATCTGCAATATTTGTATGATTTAGGATCAACATTCACACCTGTCTTCAATGATGTGGCCATTGCCAGTTCGTATCTGCTCGGTGTAAATCAGATTGCTGGTCAGTTAATGACAGCCGATACAGAGCATGAAATCTCGTACACGCTAAACATGCCTACCTATGCGAAACTCAAGAATGCCATCGACAACGAGCAGGTATATGTCGTAGCCATTCTCTCCGACAACAAAGGCAATGTCATCAACGTGGGTAAGCAGAAGGTGACGATGTCAACCCCCACAGGCATAGACACAGTAGAGATGGCCGGTGCTGACGGCGAGCAATTATATTACACGGTTGACGGAAGAAAGACAGCTGATCTGCAGAAAGGCTTGAATATCGTCCGTAAGGCTGACGGCAAAACCGTCAAGGTTGTCGTGAAATAAAAATAAACTCAAGAATACAGCAAACAATATTATGGCAAGATTTAAAAGGATTTTATTGAAGCTCTCGGGCGAGAGTCTGATGGGAAAGCAGGGCTACGGTATCGACCCTGAGCGTTTGAGCGACTATGCTCGCCAGATTAAGGAAGTCAGCGAGATGGGCGTGCAGATAGGCATCGTCATCGGAGGGGGAAATATCTTCCGAGGACTCTCTGGCTCGCAGAAGGGCTTCGACCGCGTGAAGGGCGACCAGATGGGTATGTGTGCTACGGTGATTAACTCGCTGGCGCTCTCGTCGGCACTGGGAGCCGTGGGCGTGAAGAACAAGGTGCTGACGGCTATCCGCATGGAGCCTATCGGTGAGTTCTACACCAAGTGGAAGGCCATCGAGGCTATGGAGGCTGGCTACGTCTGCATCTTCTCTGCCGGAACGGGTTCACCCTATTTCACCACTGATACAGGTTCTTCGTTGCGTGGCATTGAGATTGAGGCCGACGTGATGCTGAAGGGTACGCGTGTGGATGGTGTCTATACCGCCGATCCTGAGAAGGATCCCACAGCCACGAAGTTCGACGCCATCACTTATAAAGAGGTTCTCGCGCGAGGCCTGAAGGTGATGGACCTTACAGCCATCTGTATGTGTCAGGACAACAACCTGCCTATCTACGTGTTCAATATGGATGTCGTGGGTAACCTGAAGAAAGTGATGGACGGTGAGGAGATTGGCACCCTTGTACACAATTAATTGCTGAAAAACTTGGTTATTTGACAAAAAAACATTACCTTTGCAGACTAAATAATAACTAAGACAGCTCTCATGGGAGTAAGAATAAAGAAACTCAAGAAAATTAGAATACACCGCGAAGGCACTTCGGAGCTACTCTATAGTGCCCTCGCTATTTTTGTTGTCTGCGCCCTGTTGTGGTATGTACTCCACATGGTCCATCCGCTTACAAGCCATATCGTCATGCCATTCGTTTGTGGCATTTTGGCCTTTCTATGGCTTTGCATGCTCAATTTCTACCGCTGCCCCATCCGTTACTTCAATGGCGATACGGAGAAGTTGGTGGTAGCGCCTGCCGACGGTAAGATTGTGGTGGTTGAGGAGGTGGACGAGCATACCTATTTCCACGACAAGCGACTCATGATCAGCATCTTTATGAGTCCGCTCAACGTGCATGCCAACTGGTTCCCTGTCGATGGCAAGGTGAAGTTCGTCAAGCACTTCAACGGCAACTATCACAAGGCGTGGCTGCCCAAGGCCAGCGAGGAGAACGAGCATGCCGACATTATGATTGAGACGCCCGACGGTCAGGAAATCCTGTGTCGCCAGATTGCAGGTGCTGTGGCCCGTCGTATCGTTACTTATGCGAAGGAGGGCGAGGAATGCTATATCGACGAACACTTGGGCTTCATTAAGTTGGGTTCGCGCGTCGATGTCTATTTGCCGTTGACAGCTCGTGCCTGCGTCATGATGGATCAGCCAACCACTGGCGACCAAACCGTCATTGCGAAACTGTCATAAATGAAGAGTGAAGAATCTGCTGCCGCACAATGATAAAGAAGAATATTCCAAATACAATCACTTCCCTGAATCTGATTTCGGGTTGTATAGCCACCTATTGGGCTTTCCAGAGCAACTATGAGCTGGCGTTGCTGTTCATTGTCATTGGTGCCGTATTCGATTTCTTTGACGGTATGTCGGCACGCCTGCTGCACGTCAGCTCTGAAATCGGCAAGGAACTCGACTCGTTGGCCGACGATATCACCTTCGGCTTTGCCCCTTCGGCTATTGTGTTCAGCTATATGAGTGGGTTGTGTGGGTTGAATGATGTCAGATGCGTACCTCTCTTTTATTTGCCGATTATACCATTGGGAGGGTTCGCTGCTGTTGCATTCGTGATGGCAGCCTTCTCTGCCATTCGTCTGGCGAAATTCAATCTCGACGAGCGTCAGACTTTAGGATTCATCGGACTGCCCACGCCAGCCAACGCCCTCTTCTGGGGCTCGCTCATCGTAGGCTGCGGCGACTGGCTTGCCACGCTGCCATTCGTCTGTCTGCTCATCCTTGGCGGCATCTGTCTCAGCTGCTTCCTACTGGTCTCTGAGATACCGATGTTTGCCCTGAAGTTCAAGACGTGGGGCTGGAAGGGCAACGAGGTGAAGTACATCTTTCTGATTACCTGCATCCCGCTATTGCTCGTTTTCAAAGTGACAGGCATTGCCATTATCATTGCCTGGTACGTTGTCCTCTCGGCTATCAACGCCCATTTCTTTTCTGCCCCCGCTTCTGCAAACTCTAAACACTAATCTGTAAACTCTAAACTAAAACAACTATGTTAAAAGGAATCCTCGGCATTATACTGTTTGTATTCTTCGTCTTTGTATTCATTGCCATTCTGATTGGCGGTCGCGTATATAGCACGCTTAAGAAAGCCCAGAAAGCCGCTCAGCAGGCTGCCGAGCAGCACGAACAGCGCATGCGCAACGAGACAGGTCGCCAGCGTCAGCAGTACAGTCAGCGCCGGCAGGCACAGCAATCACAGAATACCCAGAGGAGTCAGTCGTCTTGGCAAGAGGAACAGCCTCAGGCCCAGACCCGCACCACGCAGACCGCTACTGGTGAGACCATTATCGACCATCGCCATCAGGAGCGTGAAAACAAGAAAATATTCGATGACTTCGATGGTGAGTACATCGAGTTTACTGAAGAATAACACCCTTTTGGCTTTTTACTCACTTATTCGTACCTTTGCAACATGGAGGACTTTGTTCATCTGCACGTACATACCTATTACTCAATACTGGATGGTCAGTCGAGCATCAAGCGGCTGGTAGACAAGGCCATCGGCAACGGCATGCGGGGCATGGCTATTACCGATCATGGCGATATGTTCGGCATCAAGGAATTTCATGACTATGTAGGAGGTATCAACAAAGGTCGTAAGAAGGACGGTAAAGATCCCTTCATACCCATCTTCGGTTGTGAGATGTATGTGTCGCGTTATGGCAGCAAGCTCCTGAGAGATGACAAGAAGCACCAAGGCGGTTATCACCTCATCGTGCTGGCCAAGAACTATCAGGGCTATAAGAACCTGATAAAGTTGGTGAGCCGTTCGTGGGTGGATGGCTATTATATGCGACCGCGTACCGACCGAGAGGACTTGGAGAAATACCACGAGGGACTGATTGTCTGCTCGGCCTGTATTGC
>JAEEGL011254731.1_pt1 | contig 15350 bp, 10 predicted proteins | sample 9134231 | NCBI WGS metagenome assembly JAEEGL01 (sample SAMN16246548, study PRJNA631951) | gut metagenome | biome: gut microbiome; feature: rumen; material: fiber-attached | host: Bos | place: Iran: Karaj | collected 2018-10 | reverse complement strand
TCGGGCTCGGGACCTGAGTGTACGGCAAAGTGCTTGGCACATGCTGCCGCTTTAAGGTGATCTTCGTCATGTCCCTGAAGACCCTCTACATATCTGACTCCGAGTCTGGAAGTAAGGTAAGGATCCTCTCCGTAAGTCTCCTGTCCTCTTCCCCATCTGGGGTCACGGAATATATTTACGTTGGGAGCCCAGAAAGTGAGTCCCTTATAGATATCGGTATCCGAATACTTCTGCTGCATGTTGAACTTGGCACGTCCCTCGGTGGAAACAACATCACCGAGTTCTTCCATGAGATCCTCATCGAAGGTAGCCGCAAGTCCGATTGCCTGAGGAAATACGGTAGCCGTGCCGGCTCTCGCAACACCATGAAGTGCCTCATTCCACCAATCGTATGCTTTGATTCCGAGATGCTCGATTGCGGGAGCGTGGTTCAAAGTCTGAGAAACCTTCTCTTCAAGAGTCATCTTGGAAACGAGTTCTTCGGCTCTCCCACGAAATTCGCTTATTTTAGCCTCATTTTTTACCAGTTCCATACTGTTCTCCCAAATAAAATTTTGTTTTGGATTAAGCGCCCCCCGACGCTTGAAAATATTGTATCTTATGGGCTTTTGCGACTTCCTACGTACTTTTGCGGATTACGATTCAGAATTTGCTTTTAATTTTCCCCAAAAAGCAATAAAATTAAAGCACATAAGCACTGTCAATTCAGATACGAGGATTTAGTATGTTACCGGTACTTGAACACGGACGCGAAACAGTTAAATACGCCGAGATTCAGGGTGTCAGACTCTATCACAACGATATTGCCGAGGACTACCCTCTTCATTGGCATACAGCAACGGAGATAATCGCTCCCACGGAAAATGATTACACCATCGAGATTGGTACTGATAAGTACACCATCAGCCCCGGCGATATCGCGGTAATCATGAGTGGAACTCTCCACAGACTCTACGCTCCCAAAAACGGAAAGAGAATAATCATCCTCTTCGACTACAGCCTTATCGGAAACGTAACTTCCCTGAACTCACTCCTCCATTCCCTTGGTGAGTGTGTCATCATCCGTCGAAAAGAAAACGAAGAGCTTTCCGAAAGACTCCTCTATTACATCAACCAGACAAGTAATGAGTACGAAGCACAGAAGCCCTATGCAGGTGCTGCAATCTACTCCCTTCTCATCAGATTCATGGTTGATGTAGGTAGAAGCTGCATGGAAGAAAGAGTTCCCCAGCTTGGTAAGTCTTCCGCAAAAAACAAAGAATACATCGGCAGATTCATGGATGTATGTAACTACATCTCCGAGCACTGCACAGAAGATATCGATATGGATGCGCTTGCCGAAATGGCAGGATTTTCAAGATTCCACTTTGCAAGACTCTTTAAGGAATTTGCACATGTATCCTGTTATGAGTATCTGACTCAGAAGAGAATTCTTCTTGCGGAGATGTATTTAAACCAGCCGGATCTTTCCATATTGGATGTTGCTCTTCAGTCTGGATTCAAATCACTCTCAACATTTAACAGAGTATTTAAGTCCTACAAGAATTGCACACCTTCGGAGTACAGGAAGATGAACCGTCGCTACACTCCCGCACCTATCTTCGAAGAAAAAGAATCCCCCGCATCCGAAGATGCAGAGGATAAATGATTTAGATAAATAATTATTTTTTGAATTCTATTGATTCAAGATCAAAGTAACTTCCGGGCATGAAGACGAGTGAAACGTCCTTCATGCCTTTTATTTTATCGAATTCAAATTCGCATTCTTTTACTTCTTCGCTCTTCTTAAACTCGATAATGTTCTTGATCTCACCGGATGCATCCGCAAATCTTACATGAATGGTATTGTCGGATTTGGGTGCTCTTCCCTTGATGCTGATCTTTGAAGTTCCTTCTTCGCCGAAATCCATCTCCTTAAATACAAGGGATACATTGTTTCCGATTCCGGTTACAACTTTTCCCTCTATCTTAAAGTCATCACCGTAGATATCATCAGCACTTGATGCATCAAGTCTTGTAAATGCTTTGTCGTACTTTTTAAAAGAGAATCCTTTTACATGAACCTTGTCTCCGAATTCAAAGCAAATGTCATGTACACCTGTAAGCTTCTCATCAAACTTCCAGGTATCTTCCTGATATACATTCCAGATGGAAGGCTTGTGATATACAAATTCTCCGATAAGCTTACCGCCCTTTGAAGGGATTCCGTCATAGACTTTGAAAGGGTGTTCATCCGAATCAAGTGCAAAGATGGGAATTGTAATCTCATCCGATCCGATATTTCCAAAGTCGATATTTTCAAATCCGATGAGGGACTTATCCGTTCTTGAAGTTGCAAAGCCCATCTCATTACCGGCACCGATCTCACCTTCGGAATATGAATACGAACTTCCGTAGATAAATTCATAAGGATCTGCAAATGCCTTACCTATTCCGGTTATGTTGAATTCAAGTTCGGAAATAATACGGATCTTATCACTTCCCGATTTGGACATTGCCCTTAATCTGAAATCTCCGTCACCAAGTGCGGTGATAAGAACTCCCGTATCCTTGGGCTCAAGCTGAGCGATGTTTACAGGTACTCCTTTATCGGATACAGCCTCGTAGATTATTTCAGAGTCCGTTGCATTTTCGGGATATATCTTAACTTCCGCAAATACAGATCTGTTGTCTGCATTAAGAGATCTGTCAGCGCAGTGTATCTCAACTTTTCTTACGGGAATATCGCTTTCTTTACCGAGATTTATTTTGCGTACGCAGTTTTCCTCAAATGTTTCCTCGATTCCTTTATCAAAAGGTGAATCATGAAGAACTCCCGCAGGAAGAACTTCACCTGTTGAAGGTACGCATTTGAAAGTAATCTCGTTACGGACTTCGCCCTCTGAGGAAAGCGTAAACTTAATGTTACCGGGTTCGCGTCCTGCTGCGATTATGGCAAGGAGTTTGCCGTTAAAGAGTCTTCTGCTGACTGCTTTGTAACTGTCAAAGTCAGTACTGTCTCCATTATCAAGACCAACCAGTCTTCCTGCACCCGTTACGGATATGGTTACTCTGTCGGATGCATTTCTTACTGCTTCTCCGTTTAGATCAAGTGCGGAGATAGATACGAAGATAAGATCCTTGGAACCTGCTTCAAGTTCTCCTCTGTCATATTCAATCTTAAATCCCGAAGTATCACCGAATGAACTTACTCTGTCACGCGCAGTCTCCACTCCGTTTTCATCATATGCTACTGCTTCGAGTACGCCTTCAGTGTAAGGCACGCGGTAATCTGCAAGGATATGATCTCCGCTTCCGGGTTTATGAGTAAGGTTTTGTTTTCCGAGACTATCTCCGTTTAAGAATAGTTCTACGGTATCTTCATTGGAGCATACTCTCACATCGATGATCTGACCGGGATTGAAATCCCAGTAAGGGAAGATGTGTATCATGGGTGACTTCTTGCTATCAGTCCAGCATGATCTGAAGATGTAGTAAAAGTCCTTGGGAAATCCCGCGGTATCTATAAGTCCGAAGTATGAATTCTTAGTGTGGTAAGGAGTGGGTTCGCCAATGTAATCAAAACCTGTCCACAGGAACTGACCTGCGGAGAAGTCCATATCCCTGTCCCGGCAGATGCATGCTTCAACGCTCTTTGCTCCCCAGCTTGTATTACAATTTCCAAGTCCCGAACACTGTTCATCAACGTCGGATAATTTAGTCTCGGATAGGGGGAATTTATATACTTCCCTGCTCTGAACAAGTGATGCGGTTTCGCTTCCGTAGATTATCCAATCAGGGTGCTTAGCGTGATGATCTTTATAAAGGTTCTCTGCGTAGTTATATCCTGCAAGTTTAAGAACATCTGCGCAGTTTTGTCCGCCTTCCCATGCCATGAAGTTGCATCCGAAAGTAGGCATTCCGTTACCTTCGGGATCAAACTTCTTAACGGTATCCATAAGATGCCTTGTAATATCGGGACCTTCCGCATCTGCATGAACATCATATATTTCATTTCCGATGGACCACATGATCACACTGGGATGATTTCTGTCCTGCTTAACCCAGCTTTCGATATCTCTCTCATGCCACTCACCGAAAAATCTGTGATAGTCAAATTCAGTCTTGGGTCGATACCACATATCAAAGCTTTCCGAAAGGACGAGAATTCCCATCTCATCTGCAAGATCCAGAACTTCCGGAGCAGGCATGTTATGTGATGTTCTGAGCGCATTAACTCCCATGCTCTGAAGATATTTAAACTTTCTCTTCATGGCACACTTGTTAAATGCAGCACCCAGAGATCCGAGATCATGGTGTTCGCATACGCCGTTTAGTTTTACTTTACGTCCGTTGAGAAGAAATCCTTTATTCGGGTCAAAATCTATATCGCGGATTCCGAATCTTACTTCATCGGAATCGATGTCATTGCCCTTCTCTCCGGATGCGGTGATGGTTACTTTAAGGGTGTAGAGATATGTATCATCTATATCCCATTTGTGAGGATAGAGGATTTCATATTCGTCATCGGAAATCTTCCTGATATCCGTTTCCTTACCCATGGCATCATAAACGGTGCAGCGGATCTTGGCTTTATCCGCATATCTTCCGAGAATTTCGGTCTGAACTTTCAGGATTCTCTTACCGTCTTCATCACGGGTAGAAACATATATACCGTCGTTTGCGATGTAGGTTTCATCGGTATTTCTGATCCAGACATTTCTGAATATTCCCGCACCGGAATACCATCTGGTGTTGGGTGAACGGTAACATGCACTTACAACAATCAGATTTTCACCGAGCTTAACGTGATCTGTGATATCAACTTCAAATGCGGAATAACCGTATTTCCACTCGAATACTTTGGTGCCGTTAACATAGACTGCAGAATCCATGTAGACTGCATCAAATTTGATAAAGTATTTTCCATGTTTTTTATTCAGGAATATTTTTCTCAGATACCATCCCGTGCCATCACGGTACAGGTCTTCAGAATCATAGATAAGCCAGTCGTGAGGAATAGGGACGCTTACGAATTCGTCAAATCTCTCACTGACTTCTTCATAGGAAGTATCAACCGGAGTCTCAAGAAAGCTCCAGCCTTTATTAAATGAATATTTCATACATACCCCCGCAAATCCGCTCAGGCTCACACCCGCGCGGATTTACATGTATTTAAATTGTATCTCAGGTATCGATGACAAAAGGTCCGAGAAGTTTACAGGGAACTTTTTTCTTATTCTCGATACAAGAATTATATATCATATCTCCGGTATATGTATTGCTCTGAAGATAAAATATCTTCTCCGGAAATGCAGGAGTGTTAACCCTGAGAAGAACTCGATTGTTATCAATAAGTTCCGCATTTGCGGGATATACTTTGTTGTCTGCAAGAACCGCAAAATCCTTGATCTTACCCGCCTTCATCTTATCGGGAGAATAAGCAAGGAGTCCGTTACCGATGCCGGTGAAACTGAGTATAACTTCATAACCCACAAAGGTTTTGTTTACAACGGTTTCTTTTACCGAAGGTCCGGATGAAGGAATGAAGAGCTTGCCGGGATATTTAACATCAAGTGCGATATCCGCAAGTCTGGTTCCTACAAGGTATTTATTCATGGGATGAAGGTCGTTGTCCTCACCCGCATCTATCAAAACCGCCATATAGGTGTTCGCAACTTCTTCGGTGATACGTCTCTGAACTTCCCTGAACTCCCACCATGAATCGTAGGAATCACAGTCGGGATCTCCGCAGTCAATGGTGAAGTTGGGAAGCTGTGCAAGGATAAAGGGAATATCCTCATCGCCCCAAAGTTTTCTGTATCCTTCGATCTGAATCTTACTCATCTTCAGATAATCTGCAAAATGAGAATCAGATTCTCCCTGATACCAGATGATTCCTTCAATGGGGAATTTGGTACATGGCGCGGTCATGCAGTTGAATAATCCCGTTGCTTTCCAGTCAATAAAATCAATATCGGGATAAGGAAGATCATTCCTCGCACCGATGCTGTACTTCCATTCTCCGGAAAGATCAATCGCACCTTCGGGAATATCATTACTCCATGCATCAGGCTTGCATGAATCGTTAAAGATCATCATGCGTTTTCCCGGAGTTATTCTGCCGGTTCCGTGATTAACCGTGATCCTTATGACAACGGTATTTTCACCCTCAGTGATTACGCCTTCGGGAATGTTATATTTTCTGGGAGGATATAAATAACCGGTGGAACCTACGAGATTTCCGTTTACATATACTTCATCGGAATCGGTTATGGTTCCGAGCCAGATCTTAGCTTCTTTGCCCGCAAACTCTTTGGATGCCTTGAATTTCTTCTCAAACCATACTACTCCGGTAAAACCGTCAAGTGCGGTACCTTCAAAAAATCTCGGCATATCAAGAGTATCTTTTACACCTGCGGGAAGACCGCTTTGCCAATTTCCCGATTTTCCCGCATCGTTATCATCGCAATTCGAAAACCATTCGGCGGATAATTCCTCATTACGTTTAATACGTGATGCGCGATATTCGGGATCCGAATATCTTGAAGCTTCTTCAAGAAGCTCAGGATAATCCTTAAGCATCTCTTTACTCATCCATGAATAGATGTGTGATCCGCCGAGACTAGCATGAACCATGCCTACGGGAAGTCCCGTCATCTCATGAAGTCGCTTCGCAAAAAAGTACGAAGTTCCGGAAAAACCGTACATATTCTCGGGACATGCTTTCTTCCACGAACCTGTTCTGGTGTCATACTGAGGTCCTAAATATTCTGTCTCCGAAGTAATGTCAAAGCATCTGATCTTATCATTCTCGGATGCTGCGATTACATCGGGGTAATTATCTCTTAATCTGTCGAAAGTAAGGTCCATGTTGGACTGGCCCGAAGAAAACCATACGGCACCTGTAATGATGTCTTTTACTATTACTTCATTTCCTTCTTCATCTTTAACTTTCAACACAAAAACTCTTCCCGCTTCAAAAGCAGGAAGAGTCATATTAAAGTGTCCTTCTTTATCCGCAACGCAATTTGCAGTTGCGGCAACTGAATCATCAGAATTTAAAAGACTGCATTCAACCTTAAGGCCTGCATCATCAAGACCCCATACATTAATGGGCTTATCTTTCTGAAATACAGCGCCGTCGGTTAAAAGTCTGGGGAGCGATAAACTGCTCATAAAAATACCTCTTATAATGCCTCGTGGAGCGTCTTTCTGACTGCTCCGGGAGCGGACATTTCCATTACAAAATACTTAACAACCTTATCGGCAATGCCTGCCTTTTCAAGATCGATGGCGAAGATAACTTCATCGGTAAGAATGGGATGAAGAACCTTTGCGGTCTCGGCAAGGTCAAGTTCCTTACCGAACTCAAGTGATGAAAGCATCTCCTGAACCTTGGAAAGCATGGGATCGGGGCTGCATTCAAACTTCTCACCCTTATCGTCGATTCCCTTTGCATATCTGAGCCATCCTGCAAGAACAAGAGGAATGGCATTAAGGTCGGATGCATTACGTGCAGAATCTGCTACATAAGATTTAATGGTCTCACCGAATCTGATGGGGAGCTTCTGTGAAGTATCACATGCGATTCTCTGAGGAGTATCGGGCATGAAAGGATTGGGAAGTCTCTTGCCAACAACGGTATCGATGAAATCCTTGGGATTGATAACTCCGGGATCGGTAACAACGGGAAGTCCCTCTTTGTAACCCACGGTATCGATGAGTTTAAGGAGATCTTCGTCCTTCATCTCTTCGGAGATTCTGGTATATCCGAGAAGACATCCGTAAACAGCAAGTGAAGTATGAAGAGGATTAAGACATGTTGTAACCTTCATTCTCTCTACATTATTAACGGTATCGCGATCGGTGAAGATAACTCCTGCCTTTTCAAGTGCGGGTCTTCCGTTAGGGAAATCATCTTCGATTACAAGATACTCACTCTCTTCCGCATTTACGAAAGGAGCTACATATGTATGGAATCCGGTGATAACAGGCTCGGGATTCTCAACTCCGTCGGCTGCGATCATATCCTTAACGGAATCATCGGGTCTGGGAGTGATCTTATCGATCATAGACCAAGGAAAAGATACGGTCTTCTTATCCTCAATGTATGCGAGGAATCCTGCATCTGCCTTGCCGTTTTCTGCCCACTTTGCAGCAAACTCATGAATCGCATCATAAAGCTTCTGTCCGTTGTGTGAACAGTTGTCGGTGCTTACCATTGCGATGGGGAATTTCCCTGCTTCGTATCTTGCATAGAGAAGTGATACGACTTTGCCGATGTAGCTTACGGGCTTTGCAGGGCCGTTTTCCATATCTGCTGAAACTGCCTTGGTATATTCTCCGTCATTACCCCTAAGGGAATATCCCTTCTCGGTAATGGTAAAGGTTGCAAGCTGAAGTGATTTATTTTCAAATGCTTTCTTAAGATATGCGAAGTCATCTGCTACCTCGGTATCAAGCTTAACCGATGCTGTAACTGATGCGATGACATTCTTCTCTACCTTGCCGTCTGCCTTAAGAATTGCAAGTATTGAAAGATTATCGTAGGGCTTGTATGCCTTGTCGATAATCTCGTAGTCAAAGCCTTCTGCAACGACGATGCCGGTCTTCATGATTCCTTTCTCAAGAAGTTCCTGTGCGAGTCTTGCATGATAAGCTCTGAAAATATTACCTGCGCCGAAGTGTACCCACTCAGGTGCATTATCCGTAGCTGCGGTTACGGCTGCGATATCATATTCGGGAAGATGATATCCTGCCTTCTCCCAATCTGCAGCATTCTTTAATCCTTCAAGTGAAAGCTTCATCTTACGCCTCCGTGATTTTTATCGATTGCTTCCCAAAGACCGTTGATGTAAGCTGCGCCCAGAGCTCTGTCATAGAGACCGTAACCGGGCATTGCTTCCTCACCCCAGATCATTCTTCCGTGATCGGGACGAATAGGTCCGTTAAAGCCTGACTCATAAAGAGCCTTTACAATTTCATACATATCAAAGCTTCCGTCGGATGAAAGATGTGCAGCCTCTTCAAAGTCAGGTGCTCCGACAGGGATATCCTTGCCGGTCCATGCCTTAACTGCGCTTCCGTCCTCGCGGCAGAAAGTATTGAACTGAAGATTTCTTACGTGTGCAAAATGAACTCTTCCTGCAAATGATCTGATCATGTCGGGAAGGTCATTCTCGGGATTGGTTCCGAAAGAACCTGAGCAGAAAGTAAGTCCGTTGTGAACGTTATCAACTGCTTTAAGCATCTTCTCGATATTAGCTTTATTATTGATGATTCTGGGAAGTCCGAATACGCTCCACGCGGGATCGTCGGGATGAATGGCCATGTTGATGTCGTACTTATCACATACGGGCATGATGGCCTTGAGGAAATATACGAGATGATCGAAGAGCTTCTGCTCATCGATGTCCTTATACATCTCGAAAAGCTCCTTGATCTTGCCGAGTCTCTCAGGCTCCCATCCGGGCATTACGGTTCCGTTCATCTGATCCTTAATTGAATCAAACATGTTGGCGGGATCGATCGCATCAATTGAAGACTGTGAGTAAGCAAGAACGGTGGACTTATCGTGTCTTGCTCTTGCAAGCTCGGATCTGGTCCAGTCGAAAACAGGCATAAAGTTGTAGCACACCATGTGGATGTCCTGTTTTCCGAGATTCTCGAGAGTCTTGATGTAATTATCGATATGCAGGTCTCTTAAGGGACCTGCGGTTTTAATATCATCGGAAATATTGACCGACTCGATACCTGCAATGTGCATGTTCTCTTCGGCAACATCATTCTTTAATGAAATGATCTCATCTTCCGTCCAGAGTTCTCCGGCCTGTTTATCATAAAGAGTTGTGATTACTCCCTTAACTCCGGGAATCTGTCTGATCTGCCATAACTTTACGGTATCGAAGGCTTTACCGTACCATCTGAGGGTCATTTCCATGATATTATGTCTCCTTAAATTGACCTATAGTCATTTCTTAGTTTTTCTTTATATGATCAAATCCCCAAACGCAGTACCCATGTGCTTTCCGGGATTTAACAGTTTGAAATGAGCAATTGACTGCCAGTCAATATATGGTCAAATGCAGGAAAGATCAGTCTTTGCTGATGGTTACGGTCTGGTAAGGAATTGTGATTCCGTTAGCCTTGAACTCCGAAACAAGCTGCTTTCTGATACTTCCGCATGCCACAAAATTATCTGCTACATTTGCAGTCCAAACCGTTGTCTTAATAACGGGACCGTCCGCATCGAATCTGCATACCAAAGGCTTGGTACAATCGATAACCTTTGCGGTGGACTTAACGGTCTTCTCTACAATATCAATGGCAAGATCCAGATCATCGTCATAACCTACTGTTATCTCAAGGAAGTTACCGACCTTGTCCCTGGAACTTACATTAATTAACATGCTTTCATTCATGGTGCCGTTGGGGATGATGCACTCCTGTCCGTCGTAAGTCATAACAACGGTATGACGAAGAGTGATATCGGTTACGGTACCTTCCGCAATAATACTGCTTCCGCTTAAGACCTTGATCTTATCTCCGATATTGAAAGGTCTGGAAAAAGAAAGCGAGATTCCGGAAATGGTATTATTGAGAGCTTTCTGTGCCGCGAATGAAAGGATTGCAAGGATAAGTCCTCCTCCTGTCAGCACGGCGGTGATTGCCTTGTTTATGTCATAGAATATATTAAGGATGGCAATCAAACATCCTAATACGGTAAGTACTTTGAATAACGCGCAAATAAAGCGTACATGCAGCTTTGTCTGTTTTCCGGAAAGAAGTCTGAGAATAAGCCACAATGTAAGCCCTACCACAAGAATAATGACTACTTTAATGGTATCATTCATGATTTGATTTTAGCATACTAGTATATCTGTTACAAGAAAGCGCCCGTATTCTGTTAAATTCGGCAATTTTTACCAAATCTACGGCAATATTTGATATACAGTATTCCTCCTTATTTTGATATTTTTATGAAACCAGTTACATTTTCACATTTCTCTTTATAAGAGCGGCTATATATTAGCAGATTTTAGGCATTTCGGCAAAAACCGAGCCATATTTAATAAACAATTAAATAGGAATTGTCTGATAAAAATAGTATAATCAGATAAAATACAGTACATAATTTGGAGTTTTGTTTATGTACAAGAAGCAAAAAAGAAGTTGGCTTAAGCATCTGGATTTCACGATTCTGGACATCCTCTGCATCCAGATAGCCTACTGCCTTGCATACATACTCAAATTCAGAAGTATCGAACTGCCCTATTTCGTCGGAAGTTATAAAGGCCTGGCGATCATAATGATACTTCTGCAGATTTGCGTTATCTTTTTTTCCGAACCCTACAAGAATATATTAAGAAGAGACAGGGTTGAGGAATTCAAAAAAGCTCTTAACAGTTGCTCTCTCGTAGCTCTTTCAATCGTCCTTTATATCTCAGCAAACAAATTGTGGGAAGCTTATTCCCGTACAGTAATAGGTCTTACCTGGATTCTTGCGATTCCCATTCTCTACATAGCAAGAATCGTTTGGAAATCCACCGTCAGAAAGACCATTCAGGGTCAGAAAAAGAATACAATCATGATCCTGCTCACCAATGATGAAGCCGTTGAAAGGTGCATCATCAATTTCGAGCACGATCCTTACAGAACCTATGTGATCAAGGGCATCGTTATCATGGATAAGAACCGTAAGGGCGATGTCATCAGAGAGGTTCCTGTCGTTGCAAATGCGGATGACTTCCTTGATTATATCCGCACCAATGTAGTTGATGAAGTATTCATAAACGGAAATAACCTGACCGATAACGAACAGCTGGCCAGAGAACTTCTGGAGATGGGCGTTACCGTTCACTTCAAGCTGATGAGAAGTTCCGGTATCTCAGAGAACAAGGTAATCGAGACCTACGCGGGATATACTGTTCTTACAACCAGCATCAACATGGCAACTCCCAGACAGATGTTTATCAAGAGAGTCATCGATATCGTGGGCTCTGTTGTCGGTCTCATCCTAATGCTCATCGCATTTATCATCTTCGCTCCCATCATCAAGATCCAGTCACCGGGGCCTGTATTTTTCAAGCAGCCCAGAGTCGGCAGAAACGGAAGACGTTTTAATCTGTACAAATTCCGTTCCATGTACAGGGATGCCGAAGAGCGTAAGAAAGAACTCATGGATCAGAACAAGATTGACGGAAACATGTTCAAGCTTGATAACGATCCCAGAGTTACACCCATCGGACGTTTTATGAGAAAGTATTCCATTGACGAGCTTCCTCAGTTTTGGAATGTATTAAAGGGAGAAATGAGTCTTGTCGGAACAAGGCCTCCCACGGAAGATGAATTCGAACTTTACAAGTCCCACCACAGAGCAAGACTCGGTATCAAGCCGGGTATCACAGGTATGTGGCAGGTAAGCGGACGAAGCGACATTACCAATTTCGAAGAAGTAGTCGCTCTTGATACGCAATATATTGCAAACTGGAATCTCAGCATGGATCTGAGAATTCTTTTAAAGACCATCATGGTAGTTATCAAAGGCCAGGGTGCTTCATAAGAATGAAGGATTTAACTGTTTCAATCGTAGCATTTAATGATGAAGAGGATGTGCTGACGGTGGTTAGGACCATCGAAGAGCACACCCCTTCTTTAATTGCAAAGACAATCTATATCGTTGATAACAGTGACAAGCCCAATAACCTGGCAAGTTCTCTCAAGCAGTTCGATGACGTTGAATATCTTAAGCAGTCTCAAAACTGCGGATTCGGTGCAGGACACAATAAGGTTCTGGATATCATCGATTCCAAATATCATGCAATAGTAAATCCCGATATCATACTTAAAGAAGATACCTTCACTCCTCTTCTCTCATTTATGGATAAAACAGAAGCAGGAATGGCAGCTCCCAGAATTCTTGATGAAAAAGGAGAACTGATCAAAGCCTACAGACTTGATCCCACTCCCTTTGATATGTTTATAAGAATGTTCCTGAAGGGTATGTTTAAGAAGCGCAAAGCTCAGCATACCATGCAGAACATGGATTACACCAAGCCCTTTAAAGTTCCTTTCGTCCAGGGAAGTTTTCTTGTTATCAGAACGGAACTGTTTAAGAAATTACACGGATTCGACGAAAGATTTTTCCTCTATATGGAAGATGCGGATCTTTGTCGAAGAGTTAACAGCGTTTCAACTCTTATGTATTGTCCGGATGCATCGGTGGTTCATCTCTGGGGGCAGGGATCACATAAGAGCTTGAAGTTATTCAGGATGCACGTCTCTTCGATGATCAAATATTTCATAAAGTGGAAATAAAAAAGGACGGTGATGATCACCGTCCTTTTAAAATGCTTACGCTTATTTGGTTAAGTTAACTTCGAAAGCTGCGGTTGATGTGGAATTATCCTGAGCTTCTTTTCCGAAAAGTGCTTCTCTTGCAAGTTCCTGTTCTTCCTTTGTATCGTATCCTGCTCCGAAGTTCTCTGCGGTCATTGCCTTACCCAGTGAATCGTTTGTTTCCAGCTGAGTCTGAGCTGTTACTGCTGCTTCGGAAAGCTCCGCATTATCTCTTCCGGCGCTTTCTGCTTCTGCCTTACGGGATTCAATTTCCTGATTATATGCGTAACTTGAAATCCTTCCGTCGAGATACATTCTCTCAAGATCAGAACTGGACATTGAAGAATAATTTACGTTTGATGCCGCTGCTCTGTCGGCAGCTTTTGCATCCGCATTTTTTTCCTCGATCTGGTCCTGAAGGATTTCTTTGGCCTGAGAAGCTCTTTCCTGAGATTCGCGAATGGCTTCTTTGATCCTTGCTTCCTTACGCTCATCTCTCATCTCGGCAGATTCTCTTACATGCTCATCTGCTGCTTTCTGCTCTGCAGCCTGAGAACTTGCCTTGACCTCATCGGTCTTATCTTCTACATCGTTTTCTTTTGACTTGGTAAAAACAAATCCGTCTGAAAGTCTTTCGTAACTTTCGGGTTTTGCCTGTACGGTGTCTCCGTCTTTAGATACTGCTACGACATCTTCATACGCAGGAGCGCTTTGCTGCGCAGGCTCCGGGGCGTTAACATTCAGTCCCGCATTCTCATGAACGGAGGACGGTTTAACAGGTGTCACAGGCTGAGCATCTACATAAATTGTTCTGGTTACATTAATATCTGACATTTCCGGTCCTCCTTTCCGAATTAGTTAAAAAGTCTGTTTGCTTTATCTTCCTCTTCTTCCTCACGTTTCTTCTGCATCATAACGGAGATGGTGTTGAGGAGTCTTTGTTTATCGAGATTGCCTACTGCTTTTTCTACATCGAGATCTTCAAGTCTTGACTGGGATGCGGTCGTATTATACGCGCCTGTCTGATTGATATTGTAAATGTGTTCGAGAGAATTCTGCTTGGCTCCGGCCTCCGCTCTCATGGAAGATACTTTCTCGAGAGCATTGTCGATATCCTTCAGATCAAAATCACCGGTTACATCGAAATCTTTAATACCGAGTGCTTCAAGTGTTGAATTAAGTCCCGAAATCTCGGTTGAAGTTCCGTTTGCATCCGTTGTGATATTTAGATTTCCGGTACTTCCGTCCAGCAGATTCTTTTCATTATATGAAGTTACGTTTGCTACACCTTCGATTCCTTCTTTGAGCTGATCTATCTCTTTCTGATAGATTGCTTTGTCAGAATCAGTAACGGTAAATGTATTCGAAGCGGCAAGTGCGAGTTCTTTGATTCTCTGAAGATAATCGGTAACATCACCGAGTGCACTGTCCTGAATCTTGATCGCATCAATACCCGACGCTACATTTTTAGATCCCTGTTCAAGTCCGATGACCTGAGTATTCATCTTCTCGGAAATCGCAAGCTCCGCTGCGCCGTCCGCTGCAGTCTGAAGCGATTTACCGCTTGCTACTTTTCCGTAAAGCGACTGGTAGCCACTACCCTGACCGACTCCACCGATAGAACCCATACGTACCTCCTTTACTATATTCAAAACATCCCTGTTTTCAGCAGACATCCCTTCAATTTGAATTATACAGCGCACTATAAAAAAATACAAAACAAAAAATCCCGAAGCCCATATGAGCTCCGGGATCTTTAATGTTCTTTAAGAAGATTATTTAGCTGCCTTCTTTGCAGGTGCCTTCTTAGCAGTGGTAGCCTTCTTTGCAGGTGCCTTCTTAGCAACTGCCTTCTTAGCGGTGGTAGCCTTCTTTGCTACTGCCTTCTTAGCAGTGGTAGCCTTCTTTGCTACTGCCTTCTTAGCTGTGGTAGCCTTCTTTGCTACGGTCTTCTTAGCGGTGGTAGCCTTCTTTGCTACGGTCTTCTTAGCGGTGGTAGCCTTCTTTGCTACTGCCTTCTTAGCGGTGGT
>JAEEGL014226134.1_pt1 | contig 15351 bp, 8 predicted proteins | sample 9134231 | NCBI WGS metagenome assembly JAEEGL01 (sample SAMN16246548, study PRJNA631951) | gut metagenome | biome: gut microbiome; feature: rumen; material: fiber-attached | host: Bos | place: Iran: Karaj | collected 2018-10 | reverse complement strand
CTCCTTGGCAAGCTGCTTGAGCGAACGTGAAATCGTGCTCACCTCCTGCTCGCGACTGCCAAACTTCATTCCTGTAGCATTCATCAGCTGAAGATAGTCGATGATTATCATCTTCACACCGTGCTCACGAACCAGACGACGGGCCTTGGTCCTGAGTTCAAAAATTGACAATGAAGGTGTATCGTCAACATAAATAGGAGAAGAATAGAGCTGCTTGACACGCGACATGAGCACATCCCATTCCTGCTCGCTCAGCTGGCCACTCTTGATTTTATCACCTTTGATCTCACACACATTGCTTATCATACGGTTCACGAGCTGGATGTTTGACATCTCAAGCGAGAACACCGCAATGGGAATATTGAAATCAACTGCCATGTTTTTAGCCATTGAGAGCACAAGTGCGGTCTTACCCATTGCTGGACGAGCAGCGATGATAATCAGGTCACTGTTCTGCCAGCCAGAGGTAATCTTGTCAAGTTCGGTATAACCCGTGGGCAGTCCGCTCAATCCGCTCTTGCGGTTTGCGGCATCCTGTATCTTGTTGATAGCCTCGCTAATAATGGGGTCAATCTGTACAACTTCGCGCTTAAGGGTGTTTTTCGACAGGTCAAAAAGCTTACCCTCAGCCTCCTGCATAAGGTCATACACATCAATGGAGTCGTCAAATGCCAGTGTTGAAATATTAGAACTGAAACTTATAAGTTCACGGGCAAGATATTTCTGTGCCACAATGCGAGCATGATACTCGATGTTGGCTGCACTCGACACACGGCCGGTCAGCTCTGAGATTCGTGCAGGACCGCCGGCATCGTCAAGATGTCCGTCGAGCCTCAGTTGCTCAGTCACTGTGAGCATATCGATGGGACGTTGCTTGACACCGAGCGACACAATAGCCTGAAATATCAATTGATTGGCATGATCATAGAAACATTCTGGCTTGAGGATGTCGCTCACTTCTGAGTAAGCGTCTTTTTCAAGCATCAGTGCTCCAAGCACGGCCTCCTCGATGGCGATGTCCTGGGGCTGAGTCTTGCCCAGTTCGCTGAGGATTTCAGGCTCATGCTGAGGTTTATTGCGCTTATTGTAATTGTTCTTCTTTGAAGTTCTTCCGGTCTCAAATTCCATAATCGTGTTTTTATTTGCCCTGCAAAGTTATTACAAGCCTCATCAACCACAAAAATTTTCCACCTCACTTTTATTAACAAGATGTTAACACTAACCAATAATTATGTGAGTTATGCCATTAGGGCTCCCCACTCAATTAGGTAGTTGCCTTAGAATAAAATATTACAATTTGTTTTATGAAATCTTAAAAAGAGCGACAAATTGAAAATCATTTGCTACCTTTGCACCCTGAAAAATAAAAAGTAGAGTAATGAAGAAAATTATCAGTTCGTTTTTAATCTTTTTGATTGCTTTTCAGGTGTTGGGAAAAGTCAACATCGAGGTAGTCAATATAGAGAACAAAGCCGTGCAGGATTACATGGCCGATGCACAACGAACTTACACTGACAGTACTGACTATCGCGTTAGCGTGATAACCAAATACAACGACTCCAACAAATACGGAAAGAAATTATACTGGCCTGCCGGCAAACTCGTGACGTGGACACCTTCGGCCACACCCGACAAGATCCGTGAGGTACGCATTACAGTAAGCCTGAAAGAAGATTTCACCGACTCTGTAACACATAATCCAGATCCTAAAACAGCTCAGACTTTTACTACTTCTGGTTCCTACGTCATTCGTAACCTACTGCCAAACAAGAAGTATTACTATAAGGTAGAGGAATTCCATTATAATGGCGACAGGGTAATCATGGACTATGGTTTCTTCCGCACAATTGGTCAAGTAAGAATGATTCAGGTCAGAAACAGCAGCAATGTACGAGACATTGGTGGATGGATGACTCAATATGGCAAGCCCGTGAGATATGGCAAGTTATATCGCAGTGCAAGCCTCGAAACCATGACACGTGAGGGAAGACATGACTTTGTCGACAATCTCAAGGTTGTGGCTGAACTAGACCTACGGCATGAAACAAAACGGCAGACTTCGGCCCTGGGAGCCGACAAAGACTATCTGCGACTTGCACATGGTTCCTACACAAGCGGAATCTCTGAGAAATACCGCGTATATGTCACCGACCTAAGGTGGATAATAGCACGCATGCGTGAACACAAGAACGTGGACTGGCACTGTGCAATTGGATGCGACCGATGTGGCACTCTCAGCTTCCTCATCGAAGGTCTGTTGGGACTAAACGAGATGGACCTGTGCCGCGACTATGAACTTTCAACACTCAGTCTAGGCAAGAACAACCGACGAGTACGCAGCCCGCTCAAGAGCATGATTTCACACATCAAGTCTTACGGTCCAAAAAACGATCTGGCTCGTTGTTTCTACAACTACTGGCTACACATTGGCATGAACCGCGAGGAATTGGACTATTTCCTGCGCGAAATGCTCGGCATTCCCGATATTTCAAAGATTACAAGAGCTCCAGCCCTAAATGACGTCAATTATTAACCAAACTATTCATATGCATAGACCAATATTTAGAGTTTCAAACAGACACTGGCATTACAGCGTTTTATGGCTGTCTTTACTATCGTTCTCGCTTCTCTCGCTAAATTCTTGTGACCAAGAGCAAAAGAAGAGGAACGCGAAGTTCGTTATCAACGAAATCATGGCAGCCAATCATGCCGGTCTGATGTCAGAAGACGGGAATTTGTATGATTGGATAGAAATCAAGAACACTTCATCCGAGACCGAAAGTCTTAAGGGATATTCTCTTTCTGTCGAGAAAATTAAAGCTGATGGTGAAACAAAGCAGAAGTTTTGGGACTTCCCCGACGTGGAGCTAAAACCTGGTGAGTGTGTTGTAGTCTTTGCCTCAAAAAAAGGTAAAAAATCAGATAAAGACAAGAAATCTGACGAATCAAAGAAAGACAAAAAGAAGAAAAATAAGAAAAATAAAGACAAGAACAAGGATAAAGACGGCAACACCGAGCCACCACAGGGTGAGTTGCACACCAGCTTCAAGCTACCTTCAGACGGAGGCAAGCTGCAACTGTTGCGCGATGATGACGTGATTTCTGAAGTAATATTCGGCAAGTTGGAAGACGATGAGGCTTACCGCCGAATCAACGACACTATTTTTGAGAAGACCTATGAACAGTCTCCCGGCTTCGACAACACACCCGAAGGATATGAGAGCTACAACTCTCTGATTGAGAAACAACGCAAGAGTCCGTTATTAATCTGGGAGTCTCATAACCGAGGATTTAAGGAGAGAAGAGCATGGATTGAGGTGAAGAACGTTTCAGATAAGCCTGTAGACTTGCAACATTATTATCTCTCTACCAGCAAAAAGAACATGAACGAGTGGCAGTTCCCTGCTGTGCAGCTCAAGCCTGGTGAACATTTTGTTGTAGACTGCGCAAAAGAAGAGTTCAAGGTGGGAGGAAACAAGGCGATAATGCTCACAAGCAATGGCCAGTTTGTGGATGGAGTTTGCGCTAATCCTGCTCCATTTGGCTCATCAATGGGACGTGTTGACGGAAAAGAAGGTTTCTTCTTCTTCCCTAAGACCACTAGAGGTGCCGAGAACACTACGGCACACTACCGTTTCATGGCACCAATGCCGTCATTTAATCCCAATGCAGGAGTCTATGCCAAGAACGACAGCATGATTGTCCGCATCGACACGCACGGAATGACAGTGCACTACACCACCGACGGAAGTGTCCCCTCGGACAATTCACCCGTTTATAAGGATTCTTTAATTCTCAAGAAAACAACGACGGTACGTGCCTATTGTGAAGGTGATTCTACATCTATGCGAAGCGTCACTGCCACAAGCACATTTATCTTTACCGAGAAACCCCACACTATGCCGGTGTTCAATATCACCATTGCTCCCGACGATCTTTATGACCACAATCACGGCATTTACGTTGAAGGACCCGGAGCAAGCAAGGAATTCCCACACAATGGTGCAAACTATTGGAAAAGATGGTGGAAAAAAGCTCATGTGGAGTTTTTCGACAGCGTGGGTGGAGGATTCTCCTATGACTGTGAGATGGCAATTTTCGGTGGTTTCTCTAGAGCACTTCCAAAAAAATCATTCAAAATCAGGTTTAAAGACACATGCGGACCCAAGAACATCACTTACGACCTCTATGACGAAGGCATGCCTGCAAAAGTCAAGAACTTCGTGCTACGTTCGGGCTCTCAGGACATATCAGGTGTAATGGTACGCGACGAGTTCTTCACGAGTCTGATGAAGCCACAAAGCCCTACCCTTCTTGTTCAGGCCTATCGCCCCGTTGTACTCTATATCAATGGCGAGTATTTCGGCATCTATTACATACGTGAGAAAATTGATGATCATTTTGTTGCAAAACATCTTGATGTTTCCAACGATTCGGTTTCTATAATCATGTCTGGACTCTATTGCGAGGAAGGAACGAAAAAAGACTACATGCAATTAATGTCTTATGTAAAAAGCCACGACCTTTCACAGCAAGAGCATTACGACTATGTGAAGAGTCAGTTCGACCTGCAAGGTCTCATCGACTATAAGCTTGGTCAGATTTATTCGTGCAACACCGATGCCGGAAATGTGAGATTTGTACGTTCTGTTGACGATAAGAGCGACAAAAAATGGCATGTCGTATTCTATGACCTTGATGCCACCTGGGCAACAAACAAGGCTTCAGCGTTCTATCTTAGAGCCGGTGAAACATCGGTTGTCAGAGCTGTCAACCTGCTCACTAATCAGCTTCTCAAGAACAAAGAATTCAGGCAGATGTTCCTCGAACAGCTATCGACTCACATGCACACCACATTCACCACCAAGAATACTACAGAAGTATTTGACAACATCGTCAATACCATCAAGCCTGAGATGCAGCAGAATTGCGAACGGTGGCCGGGCATCATGACATTCTCAAGGTGGGAGAAGAATGTAAATAATTTCCGTGAGAAATTCAAGTTCAGGAATAAAATTATGCTTAATGACTTGCGCAAAGAGCTGGCTGTCACCGATGAAGAAAATAAGAAATATTTCTCCGACTTAGGTTTCTAGCCATCCAGAATTCACCTTCTAAATGTGGCCATTTGCACTCTGCGAATGGTCACATTATTTTATATAGAGCCAGCACTTTTTTCCTAATCCATCATGAGGTTTTATACATTTTCCTGTTTTTTGAAAAAAAATTCGAAAATAGTTTGCCCATATTATCAAAAAGGTGTAAATTTGTTAGCAAACACTGAAAACTTATTTCTCTCCAAGAAAAGCTTACTTATTAACTCTTACAATACTAATTATTAATGAGCTATTTAAAATTTGATAAAAACTTGATGATAAATCTTGAGCAGTCTCTCACTAAGGAAATTCTCAGGACTAATCAATCAGGGGCTTATCATTGCACTACTATTGTAGGGTGCAACACTCGCAAGCAGCACGGCCTGCTGGTGATTCCCATTCCAGAAATTGATGACAACAACCATGTGATGCTGTCTTCGCTCGACGAGACAGTTATTCAGCATGGTGCCCCTTTCAATCTGGGACTGCACCGATATAAAGGCAATGTTTACAGCCCAAACGGTCATAAATACATTCGCGAGTATGACTGTGAGCGCGTTCCGAGCCACACTTTCCGTGTGGGAGGAGTTATCCTGAAGCGTGAAAAGATTTTCATCACCAATGAGAACAGAATTCTCATCCGTTACACTCTTCTGGAAGCACATAGCAAGACCACATTACAGTTCAGGCCATTTCTGGCGTTCCGCAATGCAAATGACCTGTGCGTCGAAAACTCAGTGGCACGCCGCGACTATCAGGAAGTGAATAATGGCATAGCAACATGCATGTATGACGGTTATCCCACCCTCTACATGCAGTTCAACCACAAGCCGAACTTCGTCTATGATCCGCACTGGTACAAAGGCATCGAGTATATAAAGGACATGGAACGTGGTATTCCATATACCGAGGACCTCTACGTACCCGGATACTTTGAGATTGACATAAAGAAAGGCGAGACACTGGTATTCTCAGCAGGTATTGAGGAAGTGAACACTCACAACCTCAGCCGCATGCATGAAGGGGAAATCAAGATTCGCACGCCTCGCACCAGCTTCTACAACTGCCTTAAAAACAGTGCTAAACAATTCTATCTTACTAATGCCGACGGCAACTATATCCTTGCAGGATATCCATGGTTCAAGATCCGTGCTCGAGATGAGTTCCTGGCACTGCCTGGATGCACCATATCCAACCACCATCGTCCCGACTTCGAGAAGATTATGGATACGGCTAAACAGGCGCTGTTCAGATTTATCGACAATGGGGCGCTTGACAAGCACCTAAAGGGAATTGATTTGCCTGATGTACCGTTGTGGGCTATTTGGTCTATACAGGAATATGCAAAGGATGCCGGAATGGAGGTCGCACGTGAGCGTTATGGCGACTTGATAAAGGCCATGATCGAGCATATTATTTCGGGCAAGCATCCTAACCTGCATCTGCAATCTAACGGACTGGTAAGCACCGATGGCACAAAGAAACCAATGTCGTGGATGGATTCCACTCACCCCGATGGTTCTCCAATGGTGCCACGTACTGGCTATTTGGTGGAGTTCAATGCATTATGGTACAATGCATTGAGATTTGCCCAGGAAATGTTTGCCGAAATTGAAGCTGAAAAAGACTTCGTGGTTTCACTCAAAGAAATCAGCGACAACACAAAACCATCGTTTGTCGATATGTTCCTCAATGACTATGGATATCTTTTCGACTACGTGGATGGGCAATATGCCGATCCCAGTGTGCGTCCAAACATGATAATCGCAGCTGGACTCGACTACTCTCCGCTTGACCGACGTCAACGCAAGAGTGTAATCGACGTAGTTACTAGGGAATTGCTCACACCAAAGGGATTGAGAACTCTCAGCCCGAAGAGTTGGGGCTACAAGCCATGGTACCTTGGTAATCCCGAAGAGCGCGAAGTAGCATACTATGCCGGCTCGGCTCGCCCCTGGCTCATGGGATTCTACACCGATGCCTACATTAAGGTGTTCGGTTTAAACGGAGCTTCTTTCATCGAGCGAATGATGATTGGATTTGAGGATGAGATGTCGCAGGGTGGCATTGGCACGCTGTCTGAGCTCTATGATGGCAACCCTCCATTCATAGGACGTGGTGCCGTGAGTTATGCACCCAACGTGGGCGGTGTGCTGCGAGTGCTTCGCCTGTTCAAGAACATAGGATTTATAAATGCTTAATAACTGATACAGATATGAAGGCTTTAATGTTTGGCTGGGAATTTCCTCCACACATACTTGGAGGTCTGGGAACAGCAAGTTTTGGTCTTACTAAGGGAATGGCACAATGCGGCGACATGGACATCACCTTTGTTATTCCTAAGCCCTGGGGCGACGAGCCAAAGGACTTTGCACGCATTATCGGTGCCAACTCTACTCCAGTTGCCTGGAGAGACGTCAATTGGGATTATGTGCAAGGACGTATAGGCAAGGTCATGGACCCACAGACCTATTTCGACCTGCGCGACCACATATACAGCGACTTCAACTACATGAATACCAACGACCTCGGATGCATTGAGTTCTCGGGAAAGTATCCTGACAACCTGCTCGAGGAAATCAACAACTACTCCATTGTCGCTGGTGTGATTGCACGAACCGTTGACTGTGATGTCATCCATTCTCACGACTGGCTAACCTACCCCGCTGGCATTCATGCCAAGCAGGTAACTGGAAAACCGCTTGTAATTCATGTTCACGCAACCGACTTCGACCGAAGCCGTGGAAACGTGAACCCGACGGTGTTTAACATTGAAAAAGACGGCATGAACAATGCCGATCACATCATCACAGTGAGCAACCTCACCCGCAAGACAGTGATTGAGAAGTACGGGATCAGTCCCGATAAGGTAACAACTGTACATAACGCAGTTGAGCCGCTAAGTGAGGAATTACTCAACCTGGAAGTGCCGCCAAAGCACGAGAAAGTCATCACTTTCCTTGGTCGAATCACCATGCAGAAAGGTCCTGAATACTTCGTCGATGCAGCTTGGCAAGTGCTACAGAAAGTGCGCAATGTGCAGTTTGTAATGGCTGGCTCTGGCGACATGATGGAGAAAATGATCAGGCTCGCCGCTCGCCGACACATTGCCGGACGTTTCCATTTCACTGGCTTCCTCAAAGGAAAGCAAGTGTATGAAATGCTCAAGGCCAGCGATGTCTACATCATGCCATCGGTGAGCGAGCCTTTTGGCATTTCACCCCTAGAAGCTATGCAGATGGGTGTGCCGTCAATCATCTCAAAGCAGAGCGGATGTGCTGAAATTCTCAATAACGTGATAAAAGTCGACTATTGGGACACCAATGCTATTGCCGACGCCATTTACTCCATCATCAAGTATCCAGCCATGTTCAAGCAATTGAAGGAACAGGGACTTGACGAGGTGAGCAAAATCACTTGGGACCGTGCAGGAGCAAAGGTCATCGACATCTACAAGCGTTTAATTAATAGATAATTATCAACCACTATAACACTCAAGTAACATGAAATCAATCTGTTTCTATTTCCAGATACATCAGCCGTTCCGTCTGAAAACCTATCGTTTCTTCGACATTGGTAACGACCACTACTACTACGATGACTTTGCTAACGATGATATCATCACACGCATTGCTCAACGTTCCTATCTGCCAGCGAACCAGATGTTGCTCGACATGATAAAGGAAAACGGCAAGAAATTCAAGGTTGCATTTTCCATAAGTGGAACAGCACTCGAGCAGCTCGAGCAGTATGTCCCCGAGTTCATCGACTCAATGAAAGAACTCGCCGACACCGGATGCGTCGAATTACTCAGCGAGACATATGCTCACTCTCTGTCTTCACTCACCGACCCCGATGAGTTTGTGGCTCAAGTGAAAGCTCACGACGAGAAAATCTACCAACTTTTCGGACAGAAGCCCAAAGTATTCCGTAACACCGAGCTTATCTACGACGATGACATTGCGGCTATGGTAGCTTCGATGGGATTCAAGGGCGCTATTACCGACGGTGCTAAGCATATCTTAGGATGGAAGTCTCCAAACTACCTTTACAAGTCGGCGGCGGCACCAAAGTTAAGACTGTTGCTCAAAAACTCTAAGCTCAGCGACGACATCTCGTTCCGTTTCAGCAATCCTGAATGGGGAGCCTATCCTCTTACCGCTGACAAATACATCAACTGGATTGCTTCGCTTCCCGAGGAGGAAATGCTCATTAATCTGTTTATGACTTACGAGACATTCGGCGAGCTGCAACCTCGCGAGAGCGGTATCTTCGAGTTCATGAAAGCTTTGCCACGTTTTGCAGCTCAAAACGGCATTGAATTCATGACACCTAGCGAAGTGGTATCGAAGATGAAGCCTGTGGGTGAGCTCTCGGTCATGCACCCTATTTCATGGGCCGACGAGGCACGCGACACCAGCGCATGGATGGGAAACATCCTGCAGGAAGAAGCTGTCAACAAGCTCTATTGCCTGGGTGAGCGCATTCGCTTGATTCAAGACCGGCGCATTCTTCAGGACTGGAACTATCTGCAGGCAAGTGACCACTTCTATTACATGTGCACAAAGCACAGCAGCGATGGTTCTGTTCACTCTCACTTTAGCCCATACGACTCACCTTATTCAGCATTCACCAACTACATGAATGTATTGAGTGACTTCCTAATCCGTGTGCGTGAGCAGTTCCCCGAAGAAATTGAAAACGAAGAGCTGAATGCCCTGCTTCTCACTATCCGCAACCAAGAGAAGGAAATTGAGGAGCTGAACCGTGAGGTGGAATTGATGCGTAACAACATCGTCAAGGACACTACAGGCGACTTTATTCCAAAGGTAGAAGAGCCTGAGCCAAAGAAAGAGCCCGAAAAGAAAGCTCCTGTCAAAAAGGCTCCTGTAAAGAAAGCCACCGAAAAAAAGGTTCCCGAGAAGAAAGCTCCAGCTAAAAAAGAAGCTGCCGCAAAAAAACCAGCCGCTAAGAAAACAACAAAGAAAACCGCCAAGAAATAACATCTGGCGACGGCAAACTAATCAGTGATGTGGGCAATCGTGTTTGTCCACATCACTTTTTTGTACATTTCTATAACTGAGCACAAATATCAGAAAGTGAAATGCATCTGGATGCGGATGCCGCTGCGGTTCACGCCTGGATTGTCACGGTAATTAATGCGCCACACATAATCAACTCGCAAGAATGTGAGAATATTGTCAAGACCCACTCCTACTTCCATGTAAGGTCGCTTGCCCATCTTCCTGCAGTCGGCACCAGCAGGGAACTGCAATAGTATAGGGTTGAGCGAAGGATCATTCTTGTCAGTGAGAGAGCCCCACAGTCCACGGAAAGATACAACCTCTCTCATTTTGAGCTTCTTCAGAAGCGGTATGCGGTTGAGAATGGCACCATTAATCCAGTACGTGACATCCCACGAAATGTACTGGTCATTCACAAACTCCATTGCATTCATCAAAGCAAACGACTCGGGTTGAATGGTATAGGACAGGTTAGCATTAGGAAGCAAGAGTTCAGGATAAGGTACCTGGCTCCAAATTTTGCCAGCACGCAAGATGATGTCGGTGTAGCCAAAAGCCGAAAACCAGAATCTCTTCTGAATTCCTGCCTCAGTCTTGTTGACTGTGTAGTCTCCGCCCAAGAAACCGCGGGGCATGAAGGTGTGTGAGAGGGTGAAGACTGGCGCATCCTGATTGATGGGGATGCGGAAGGAGCGCGTCTGGTAGAACTTCTCGCCTGGAGCATAACGCAGCGTGATATTAAAGCCTGCCGTGTTGTAATGACCGAAGTGAGTTTTGAAGCCATCGACAAAAGGCAAGAATCTTGATGCCTCATGGCGAAGATGCTGCAACGATGCTGTAACCGAGAAACCCACTTGAGTCTCAAGCTTATACTCTAACACCGTCTCACGCAGATAAATCATCTTGTTGTCCTTTTGGCGCTTGATTGCGAGGAACATGTTGTCAGCGTTGGTGTAAAGGTAATGCTGTCCCAACTTGTCCACGTCGTAGCGGTGCATTAACCGCAGGGAGTTAACAGGGAACTCATTAGGGTGACGTTTCTTGTCAACAAAAGAATATTCCAGTTGCCCCATATATTTAAACCGTTCATCGCGAGTACCGTAAGCAACATAGAACTTGCCAAACCAGCGACGGCTCAGGGCCGCAGTTGTCATGCCGCCAACTCTGAGACGAACACCCTCAAGCGAGTTGCCGCTTATGGTGGTGTTCATGGGGCCAATGTCAAACTTGCTCTCACGAGCATTACGGTTGGTGTTGATGTAGCCACTAACGAGCGTCACAACCACTTTCTCGCACCAATAGAAAAGTTTTGACTGTCGCAAACGTGCAAGCATGTCTTTAACAGTGTTTTCATTCTTGAGTGCAACCACAGGACGGTGCGCCAGCCAGTAATTCTCATCTTGCTGTTTAATTTGGCTGGTTATGACTTCTACGTTTTGGTCAAAGACGGCCAAATCTCTGGGTTGCTTGAAGTTATGACCGTCATAGAATGTCTGTCGACGGGCATATATTTCAGGTGTCTTGGGTGCAATCTGAAACTCTACCATAAGGTCGTCACGCACCTTCAGGCGGCTACCGTCAGGAGCCTTGATGTAGTCTTGTTCCAAGTAAGCCTGATTCACATAATTCAAATTGATACTGTGAGGAACATTCATACTCACCTTGGAGATGAACATCGTGCTGTCGTTGGCTGGAACATAGAGGCGACCGGTAAAACCAAACGACTCAGTATTAAACGGTGTGAAAATCAACTCATAACATTGCTGGCCGTCTACCATCACAGTGTCGAGATAGTATTTATAGAAATCGGTACCTATGCTTGACAATGGACTAACAAACCGGTTCTGCATGAAAGTGATGTCATTGCCGTAGATATCCATCTCGCGGAACACATCATCGATGAAGCGCTTCAGACTCTCGGTGTCGTGCTGGTCATCGATGCCGGCATGATTGGTCGCCATTACAACCTCGCGGTGGGTGGAAGGCGACTTGCGAAAATGCTCACGGCTCACCTTCTCCTGAATGGAGAGAGGCAGTATCATCTTTCCTGTGATATCGCTCGTGTCAACATACTCCTTAAGGAACTTAAAGTTTTGGGCAATAAGGTTTTTGTCGCTTGATGCATTAAAATTATTGAGGCCGAACGACACCTTCTCATATTTATCATAGTTGTAATACTCATGGTCGCGAGGATCATGCTTGTTGCGACGGGCTCGAAGCTTCTCAACGAAAGCAACGGCAGGATTACCTTTCTTGACATATTTGGCGGTCTTGCGCACAATAACCTCATTGAGCATGACTGTGGTTGGAACAAGCTTTATTTCAAGCTCGGTGTACTTGCCTAGCGGAACTTCAATCTCCTTGCTCTGATATCCCACATAGTTCACCTTGACCTTGTCGAAAATCACACCAGTGACTATGGTAAAGCCGCCCTTATCATTGGTTAAGGCTCCTGTCTGTGAACCTGTTAGGAATATCTGAGCATAGGGCAAGCCATCGCCAGTTACAGAATCGGTGACCACACCCTTTATTGTGGTGTAGCCTTCGGGCGCCTGTCCATAAGCTACAAAAGCCATGACCAGCATTACCAAACTCAAAAAATATCCCTTAGCTCTCAATCAGTTATCAGTTATCAGTTATCAGGTTCTAGCTATTCCTTGTCACTCCTATCCTACTTTTTAATTAAAAGAGCCACATTCTCCACATGATGGGTGTGAGGGAACATGTCCACCGGCTGTACGGCCTCTACTCGATATTTCTTGTCGAGCATCGCGATGTCACGGGCTTGTGTTGCTGGATTACAGCTTACATACACGATGCGCTGTGGTTCAGCGTCCATTATCACCTTCACCACATCCTCATGCATGCCGGCACGTGGTGGATCAACAATCATTACGTCGGGGATTCCATGTTCTGCAACAAATTCTCCAGTCAGCACATCTTTCATATCGCCGGCATAGAACTTGGTATTGTCAATACCATTCACTTGTGAATTGAGTTTTGCATCCTCAATTGCCTCGGGTACATACTCAATGCCTACAACCTCACGTGCTTGCCGAGACACGAAGTTAGCAATGGTGCCAGTGCCGGTATACAGGTCGTAAACCAGTTCATTGCCGGTCAGTCCAGCAAAATTGCGAGCCACTTTATATAGTTCATAAGCCTGCTCGCTATTAGTCTGATAGAACGACTTGGGGCCCACACGGAACTTTAGGCCCTCCATTTCTTCTTCGATGTAGTCACGGCCGCTGTAGAGAATGAACTCCTGGTCGTTGAGCGAATCGTTGACCTTGAGATTGACGACATACATCAATGAGGTGATTTGTGGGAAGCGCTCCTTCAGCGCACCCATCACATCGGCAATGGCTTTCTTGTTGTCCTCGCTGAAGACCACCACGAGCATCAACTCGCCAGTGCTGGCAGTGCGCACCATCATCATGCGCATGAAGCCAACATTGTTGCGTATGTCGTAGAATGAATAACCACGCTCTTGGGTATAGTCTCGCAAAAATAGACGTATCTGGTTGCTGACATCGTCCTGAAGCCAGCATTTCTCGATATTGAGCACCTTGTCAAAACCGCCAGGGATGTGGAAGCCCACAGCGTTGCGGTTGGGGAACTCTTCACCACTCTGCATCTGCTCTGTAGTGAGCCAGCACTTGTTACTGAAGGTAAACTCAAGCTTATTGCGGTAGAAGGTGGTTTTCTTTGAGCCAAGTATCGGAGTGATCTCAGGCAATGGCACCTTGGCGATGCGCTCAAGGGCATCAACCACCTGCTGTTGCTTGCACTTGAGTTGATACTCATAGGGCAAATGCTGCCACTTGCAACCGCCACACACACCAAAGTGCTGACACATAGGCTCTACACGCAGTTCGCTAGGCTTGGTTAGTTCGGCAATCACGCCTTCACAAAAACTGTGTTTCTTGCGAGTTATCTTCACATTGGCAATATCACCTGGCGCTCCATAAGGAATAAATACCACCATATCGTTCCAGCGCCCCAGGCTCTTGCCCTCGGCAGCTACACCTGTTATCTCAAAGTCCTCTAGCAGAGGCAAGTTTTTCTTTTTTCCCACAAATTATTGATGCTATTTGTTATTTTATACCGCAAAATTAGGCAGAATTTTCCTAATATTATGACATTCCAAGCAATTATTTGCACAAGTTCTCGCTGCAACAAAAATAACGGAAATCAGTTTCTACAATCAACGAGTCTCTTTGTCTGAAACTACAAATGACGCTTAACGCGGTTAATCATATCGGTGATTCTCTTGCCTGCGGCTTTGGTATATCCAGGATTCTTCTTAAACAGTTCCAAACCATTATGCATTTGGTCTATCAGGTGCTGTATTTCCTTGGGGTTGTTGTAGTAAATCGTTGCAGGGTCGGTATAGTTTGCTTCAAGAGGTTCCATTGAAAGCATACCGGCAAGGACATCTGCTGCATCACAAGTGGCATATTCATTGACAATGTGTTTATAAAGATCATCACACTTTTTGCGCAAATTTGAATAACCACCTTCGTAATCAGTATGATAGACATCATCTATCATCCAGTTGCCGTTCTCCCAAATCAATTTAAGCGTATAACGAAAGTCATAACAGGGTGAATCAACATATCGCATAATCACATCGGCATGGCCAACGTCAATCAGTTTCACCTTGTCAACCTTTATCTCAGGTTCTTTTTCGCCACACACATCCATAATGCCTGGCGCCCATTCAAAACCTACCCACGAAGTATTATCACTGATATCAAACACACTATTGGCATGATTCAAAGCTTGTTGTAAACCAGAAGACAAAATCAGATTATAATTTACATATTCAACCTGCTTCATTTGTTCAACCCTCTGGAATACTGCATCCTCGGCATTTTGAGTCGATTCCGATACCATACCACGGCTTTCACTTGCAAAAGCTATCAAAGCCATTGTCATCATTATGGCACAAGCCATCATCCTAGTCGTTTTCATTTTCAAAGGGGATTTTGTTGAACTTCTTGAATCCGGCAGAATTGATTTCAAGCAACATTGCTTGCTCATTTTCAGGCACATGCTCAATGTAGAACTGATAGCCCCTCTTTTTCATTTGTTCTGCAGTGTGACCACCCAGAAACAGCGGATTACTTGCCACATGCAGGAACTCACGCTTAAAATAGTCAATCACATATATGCTTTGATAGGTGGCGTTTGCCATCGCGTCAATGGCACGTTTTAGCATCTCAACG
>JAEEGL011485074.1_pt1 | contig 15351 bp, 14 predicted proteins | sample 9134231 | NCBI WGS metagenome assembly JAEEGL01 (sample SAMN16246548, study PRJNA631951) | gut metagenome | biome: gut microbiome; feature: rumen; material: fiber-attached | host: Bos | place: Iran: Karaj | collected 2018-10 | reverse complement strand
TTGGTCGCCAGCATCGCTGCCATGCTGGTCTTCAAGGAATACAAGCTGGTGGTGCGCTACTCTTCGTTCCACGACCTGCTGCGTTATGCCTTGACGTGTCTGACGAAAACCGTGTTGCTGGGCATCGTTGTGGCCATTGCCTGCCTGTTCAACACCAGCATCTTCGTCGCGCTTTGTTGCGATTTTATGCTGACCCTGTTTTTGGTGCTCCTCGTCAGGGTGGTGATGGTTGGCATTTACGATCGTTACAAGCTCAACATGAACGACATGAAGAACCGGCAACGCGTGCTTGTGTTCGGCACTTCCGACAAGTCGGTTGCAGCCATCACCCGACTGCAAAACTCACCGCACTACCGTGTCGTCGGCTTCATTTCACCCGAAAGTACGGCCAAACGGTTAAAATTGTCGGATTATCCTATCTTTTATTACCAGTCGGACAAGGAACTGCAAGATGTTTTCGACCGTTTTTCCATCTCGGCCCTCCTTTTCGCCAATGAGAAAGATGCACAGCACGAGGATGCGCTCATCGACTATTGCAACCACCACAACATCAAGCTGCTCATCGCTCCAACCATCAACGAGGTTGAAGAAGGGCGTCTTTCGAAGAACAGGGTGAGGGCGATCAAGATTGAAGACCTTCTGGGCCGACCTGAGATCAAGCTTTCGATGGATGCGATCATCAGCAATTTCAAGGGGAAGATTATTCTTGTTACGGGTGCGGCTGGCAGTATCGGCAGTGAGTTGTGCCGACAGCTGGCCACTTTTGGCGTGAAACGGCTGATATTGTTTGACAATGCCGAGACGCCCATGCACAACATACGTCTTGAGCTTGAGGGTCGTTTCCCTGAGCTGGATTTCGTTCCTGTGATTGGGGATGTAAGGCACCCGGCACGACTCGACTTTGCCTTTAGGCACTATCATCCCCAAGTGGTGTTTCATGCCGCTGCCTACAAGCACGTGCCGTTGATGGAGGAGAATCCTTGTGAGGCCGTGTTGGTGAACGTGTATGGATCACGCAATGTGGCCGACAAATGCATAGAATATGGCGTGGAGAAGATGGTGATGATCAGTACCGACAAGGCGGTGAACCCCACCAATATCATGGGATGCTCGAAGCGGTTGGCTGAGATTTATGTCCAGTCTCTCGGCTTGGCCATCGAAAGTGGAAAACGCCAAGGGAACACGACGTTCGTCACTACGCGTTTCGGCAACGTGTTGGGCAGCAATGGCAGTGTCATTCCGCGTTTTAGGGAGCAGATAGAGAACGGTGGTCCTGTTACGGTGACCCATCCCGACATCACGCGTTTCTTTATGACCATCCCTGAGGCCTGTCGTTTGGTGATGGAGGCCGCCACGATGAGCACGGGGACACAAATCTTCGTCTTCGACATGGGCGAGAGTGTAAAGATTGACACGCTGGCGCGCAGGATGATCAATCTGGCTGGATTTGAAGTGGGTAAGGACATCGAAATCAAATACACGGGACTCCGTCCCGGCGAGAAGCTCTACGAGGAGGTTCTTTCCAACAAAGAGAACACGCTTCCTACCCCGCACGAGCGTATCCGCATCGCCAAGGTGAGGGAATATGGTTATGACGAGGTGGCTTCCGTCATCGACGAGTTGGAAGACTTGTCGCGCAAGGTGGAGATCCCTGACATGGTAAAGCTGATGAAGAAGACTGTGCCGGAGTTCATTAGCAAGAATAGTAGGTTTGAAATTTACGATAAGAAAGAATAATTGTTAAGGAGTATCATAATTGCTATAATAAATGTGGTTATGAAGCAGTTTTTCTTTTATAGGCTTATTTTGAAAACATGTAATATTCAACATGGTTAATTCGAGAAAAATAATCGAACTAGAAGGTAACAGACAGAATCTTAATTGCTGCGAGTTTGATAACTAATGAACAATACTACTGTACAATCATACCAAGTAGATAATAAAAGAATAGCAAAGAATGCTATCTTTTTATATATTCGTACTTTTATTGTTATGATAATATCACTTCTAACTAGTAGGGTGGTATTAAAGGCTTTAGGTGTAATCGACTATGGAATCTATAATGTCGTGGGGGGAATCATAATTCTTTTCTCTTTCTTGAATACATCGATGGCATCTGCTTCTCAAAGGTTCTTCACTTTTGAAATTGGAAAAAACAATCCAAAAAAAGTAAATTACTATTTTAATATCAGTATTTTGGCACATCTAACCATCGGTTTTTTTATGGTGATTATTTGTGAAACCGTTGGTTTGTGGTTTATGAATACTCAACTTGATATACCTCCAGATAGGTTTAAAGCAGCACAATGGGTATATCAATTCACAATAATTGGAGGTTTTTTCCAAATTATCCGTATACCTTTTCATGCTGCTATCATGTCATTTGAAAAAATGGATTTTTATGCTTATGTGAATATTTTTGAAACAGTTTTAAAACTTGGCGTGGCTTTAATCCTTTTAAAGTGTACTTTTGATAGGTTAATACTTTATAGCATTTTAATGGTTGTGGTCATCGCTATCTCTGACTTGGTGCAATTTTTTTATTGTTTGTGGAAATTTCCCGAATGTAAGATTTCCATCAAATGGGACAAAAAAGGTTATTTTGAACTAATGAGTTTCTCTGGTTGGGCGATGTGTTCTGGAATGGCCAATGTGGCCGCAAGCCAAGGTCTGAGTTTTATATTTAATATTTTGAGAGGTGTTATATTAAATGCTGCCGTTGGCGTAATGAATCAAGTTACAATGGGTGTAAGTGTTTTTTTCGGTAGTTTCCAAGCGGCATTTACTCCTCAATTAATTAAAAACTATTCTGCAGGCAATTGGAGTCGGTTCTATTCTTTGTTATACAAATCATCCAGGTTTTCTTATTTTCTCTCCATATTGATCGGAATTCCGCTTGTTGTTTATTGTGAACCTTTGTTGAATATTTGGCTTGTTGAGGTCCCCCCCTTTGCTGTTGCTTTTTCTCAGGTGATGATTTTATATTTTGTCATTGACTCGTTGGCTTGTCCATTATGGACTTCTATTAGAGCAACAGGAAACATAAAACAACACGAGTTAATTACTTCTTTTATTTCGATACTCAATCTACCACTTGCTTTTTTAATACTAAAACAAGGACTGTCTCCAGTTTTTGCTATTGGGATAAAAGTTTTTCTTAACGCGATTGCATACATTTCGAGAATTTATTTGATGAAAAAACAGATTGGGATGCAAATTATGGCTTATATGAGAGTGGTTGTAAAGAATGTCTTTTTGGTCACTATTACGTCATTGCCCATCCCTATATTATTAAAGTTTTTTCTACACGGTTTGTTACTTGAGGTTATAGGTTTCGGTTTGTCTATAATATCTATCTCCATTGTAATCCTCTTTGTGGGAATGAGTGTAAGCGAGCGGAAACTATTTTTTGCAAAAGCAAATGCTATATTAAAAAGGAAATAAAATAAATAATCACCATTATGGAATATAGAGTTCTTCACTGTCTTCATTCTATGAATCGAGGTGGAGCAGAAACGTTTATCATGAATGTTTTTAGAACAATAGACAAAAGTGTGTATATGTTTGACTTTCTGTTGGGAAGAGAAGATGGGGCGTATGTAGAAGAAATCAGAAAACTAGGAGGTGGTATATATACAGTCTGCTCCCGTTCCGCTGGTTATTTCAAGTATCTAAAGGCTTTGAACTCATTTTTCAAAACAAATAGGGGGAAGTATCAGGCTATACATGTTCACACCTCTTCTCTATCATCATTGGAGGTATTCTATTTTGCAAAAAAATATGGTATTAAAACGAGAATTATACATTCTCATAGTACCGTCCAAGCGGGCTGGGTTCACAATATCCTTCATTGGTTGCACAAGCCTATTCTCGGTTTTTTAGCCAATAAGTATTTGGCTTGTTCATTAGTGGCAAAAGACTGGCTTTACAAATATACTTGTGTGTATGATAAGTCTGTTGTTGTAAAGAACGGGGTAGATATAACTTTATTTTCATTTAATGTCAATAATCGAAACGAAATTAGAAGAGAATTAGGTATTGATAATCAATGTAAAGTGATAGGTCATATTGGTAGGTTTGATGTCATGAAAAACCATACCTATTTATTAGATATTTTCAAAGAATTACAAAGAATTGATCACAACACGGTTTTATTGTTGGTTGGTGATGGACCATTAAGGAAAAATATTGAAAACAAGACTATGGAGCTTGGATTAAACAATAAGGTGATATTTACTGGTGTTAGATCCGACATCTATAAAATTGTTTCAGCAATAGACATTTTGGTGTTTCCATCTCTATATGAAGGATTACCTGTATCTTTAGTGGAAGCACAAGCTGGTGGACTTACTATTGTGTGTTCTGATCGCGTTTCAAAAGAGGTGCAATTGTCTGAAGCGGTTTCTTTCCTCTCATTAGACAAACCTGCTTGTTTTTGGGCCAATTATATCGACAAATTGAAAGTTGAAGACAGAAATGAGGTGAGAGAATCGGTAATTAGAAATGGATATAGTGTTAACAATACGGTAGATTATTTGGTAAACAACGTCTATGAATAAAAAGTTCAAAGCCACTTTAGTAATTGTGGCAATTATTTTGTTATCTATCTTATTTTATACAATAACCCCCGCTTTAGATGTTGCCTTAAAAATGATGGGGGTAATAGGTGCTATAGAGTTATTTTATTCCATTTTGAGCTGGAAAAGAATGACAGGATATTCTTTGACTCCTTACACTTTATTTTTGACAGCTGCCTATGTTTTTACTTTTGGCCAATCCATATTATATGTTTTTAACATGGTGGATCCTGAAAAGGATTTGATGAATCAATTTACAAACGATGAATTGTTTCTGGCTCAAGTGTTTACATTGGTGTTTTTGGGTTTTTTCCATATAGGAGCTTTGTTGAGTTGTAAAAAAAAGATAGTTGATTCTCCTTCACATGAACCAGATTTTTATTCTACTTCTCAACAAATTACTGGAATAAGAACTATTGGCATTGTATTTATCATCATATCAGTTATTCCTTTCATTCTTAACACAATAAGACTATATGTGATTTGGCAAACACTTGGTTACGGGGGAATTTATGAACAGGAGGCTAAAATTGGGTTTTCCAACATCAATAATATTCTTTCAGGATTTTTTATTCCAGGTATATTATGTATGCTGCTGGTTGAAAATGAATCAAAATTGAAACGATTATTTTGGCTTGTTATACTATTGTTAGATATCGTTTTTAATATGATGATAGGTGCAAGAACAACTGGGGTTATTTTAGCGGCAGTTTTGCTTGTTTATTATCATTTTTGTATAAAGCAAATAAAGCTCAAACAAGCAGTGGTGGTTATTGTAGTAGGTTATTTGTTTGTTTCTTCTTTTTCAATTATAGGCTCTGTCAGGTCTGATACTTTTGCCTCTTACACACAAGCGTTTGCCGAAAACTTTGGTAAAGCGGATGCGGTTACGTCATCCATTTCGGAAATGGGAGGATCGATGTTCCCCATGCTTCAGACCATGCGACTTGTGCCTTCTTTATACGATTATAAATATGGTTCCAGTTATTTGTTTTCACTGACAAGTGTTATTCCTAACTTTGGTTTTTGGGATTTGCATCCTGCTATGAAATATGGTAACCTTAATGCGTGGCTTCAAGATGCTCTCCATCTTGGTTATGGTCCAGGGTATTCAATTGTAGCAGAGGCCTATATTAACTTTGGAAAGTTTGGTTGTTTGATGATGCTTCTGCTCGGATGGGTGTTCGGAAAGGTTTTTAACTACGGAGAATACAATAAAAACAATCCTTTGCCTTTTGTATTATCTATCATTTTTTGTTATTTGGTTACCAGTACGGTGAGGAATTCTTTTTTGGCAACAGTCCGAAGTATTTTCTATTACATTATACCAATATATGTGATGGTCGTTTATATTAAAAAAGGAAAGTACATATTAGAATAGTAACATATGAAACTTTATTTCTCAACAGAAGGCCGTTTTGTAAAAAAGGACGGAAAATATTACAGCGAAGGAGGTTTTACTCAAAAGTTGTGGGACAGATACCTACAACAATTTGATCACATTTGTATAATCGCAAGGGTTTCAAAGGATCCAACTCATAAAATAATAGAAAAAAATATTGTTTCTGATGAACGTATTTCTTTTATTGAATTAGACTATTATGTTGGTGCAAAAGACTATCTAAAAAGCAAAAAGTCTATAAAACAAACACTTAGCAAACAACCTTTCAACGATGGAGTTGTCATTTGTAGACTTCCCAGTGCTATAGGTGCATTAGTTATAAAAGAACTAAAAAGAAAAAGAATCGCCTATGCTTGCGAAATTGTTGGAGATCCCTGGGATGTGTTTGCCAGAGGTGGCGTCAGTCATCCTTTGAGATTCTTTTTAAGGATTAAATCGTATTTGGCATTGAAAAAACAAGTTCGTCAAAGTCGTGCTGTTTTATATGTTACGAAATACACATTACAAAACAGGTATCCTGCATCCTCCGGTGTTTTTAACATAGGAGTATCAGATGTTATACTAAAGGAATCTGAAATTGCACAGAGTCCTAAAACATTAAAACATAAGGATTCTTACACAATAATATCCATTGGTTCTTTAGCTCAAATGTATAAAGCCCCTGATGTTGTTATTAAATCAGTTAAGAATGTTATAGATAGCGGTATTAAATGTAATCTTGTTTGGCTTGGTGGAGGTTGTTATTTGGAGTCAATGAAAAAACTGGCATGTGACTTGGGAATAACATCGAATGTATATTTCCTTGGAAATGTATCTTCTCAAGAAGTATTGCAACAACTTCGTGCGGCAGATGTATTCGTGTTGGCTTCTAGAACCGAAGGCCTGCCAAGAGCAGTTGTCGAGGCCATGGGACAGGGACTTCCTTGCATAGGAACCAAAGTTGGAGGAATTCCAGAATTGCTAGATGAAGAGGTTTTGGTTGAAAAGGAAAATGTACAACAATTATCAAAACTATTATCTAAAATTCTGACTGATGCTTCATTTGCAAATGCTCAAGCAAATAGAAATTTAAAAGAATCACAAGATTATTTAGAGTTAAAGCTTGATGAGAAAAGGAAATGCTTTTATAAGTATATTTTGAATGGTTATGAAAATCTCTAAATTGTTTGCTTATATAATAAATATATAAAAAGAAACATGTCTAACATTCCTTATCCCGTAGCAGTAGTGGTAGGTAAAGTATCTATTGGAAATGATGTGATGATAGCGCCTAATTCATTTGTAAACATAGATGTTTCCGACCATTCTGTTGTTTGTGGGAATCCTTGTGATATAAAACATAAAGATAACGCAACTAAAGATTACATTGTTTTATGAAAATATTACATTTAGTAAAAACCTCAACGGGTGCTGCATGGGCACTTCGCGAAATGAGGGAATTGATCAAGTTGGGTATAGAAGTCCATGTTGCCATTCCATTGGGAGGAAAGCAAATACCGAAATACGAGGAAGCAGGAATCATCATTCATCCTGTAGACTATTCATTAGCTCATCCAATTAGTACAATAAAAAAGATGAGGTCAATTGTTTGCGAAATTCATCCAGACATTATTCATAGCCATTTTGTCCAAACAACTTTGCTAATGCGAATAGGACTACGTAACTTTGACATCCCTCGTGTGTTTCAAGTTGCGGGGCCGTTACATTTAGAGCATTATTTTACGCGAAAACTTGATCTATGGACTGCGAATAAAAAGGATTATTGGATACCCACTTGCAAATGGGTTTATGATACATACAAAAAAAATGGTGTGTCAGAAAAACGTATGATATTAAGCCGTTATAGAGGTGAACGAACTTCAAGAGAGTATATAAAGGGATTGCTTCGGAAAGAATTAGGGCTAACAGATACAGATATTATTGTTGGTATGGTTGCATACATGTATGCTCCGAAAAAATATTTAGGCCAAAAACGAGGAATAAAAGGGCATGAAGACTTTATTGATGCTATAAAGTTATTGTCAGAAAAATATGAAAACCTTTATGGAGTATGTATTGGAGGTGCTTGGAATGGTGCTGTTGAATATGAACAACAAATACGTAAATATGCAGCAAAAAAATGTGACAAGGTGTTTTTGTTAGGAACACGAACAAATGTTCCGGATTTATACCAGGATTTCAATGTTGCCGTACACCCCTCTCATTCTGAAAATATTGGCGGTGCAGGAGAGTCTTTGTTTCTTGGCATTCCTACAGTCGCAACAAATATTGGAGGTTTCCCGGATGTGGTTATTGATGGTGTTACAGGTTATTTGGCTAATCCCAAAGACCCCGTTTCTTTGGCAAAAGCTATCGATAAAATGTTAAGCAATCCTGAAAAAGCTAAAGAAATGTCACAGAAAGGGAGGGAACTTATTTGTAAGCAATCAATTGAAAGTACTACAAAACAAATTGCAGATTTTTATAAATTTATTTTAGGTGAAAGTGTATAAAAGTTTTGTCAAACGTTTTCTAGATATTGTTATCTCAGGTATAGTCTTAGCTTTTATCGGATGGATTATTTTAATAATTTCCATTTTTTTATATATTGCCAATAAAGGCGCAGGAGCCTTCTTCTTGCAAGAACGACCTGGTAAAGACGAGAAAATTTTTAAAGTCATTAAGTTCAAGACAATGACCGATGAGCGGGATGAAGAAGGCAAACTGTTGCCAGACGCGCAACGTCTTACCAAAATTGGAAAATTTGTGCGGAGTACAAGTGTAGATGAGCTGCCTCAGTTGATTAACGTATTCAAAGGTGATATGTCGTTGATTGGTCCAAGACCCTTGTTGGTCAAGTACCTTCCTTTATATAGCGAGGAACAGCATCGCCGTCATGAGGTACGCCCGGGTATCAGTGGCTGGGCGCAATGCCATGGGCGCAATGCTATCAGTTGGAAAGAAAAATTTGATCTCGATGTGTGGTATGTGGATCATTGTACTTTGTGGACAGATATTAAGGTGATATTCATTACCATCAAGAATGTGCTGATGCGGAAAGATATTAATTCTGCCACAGCGGCAACGATGGAAGCGTTTAATGGAAATAATTAGTATATTTGCAGCATGAAAAACATTGCAATCTATGGCGCGGGAGGCTTCGGTAGAGAGGTGGCCTGCTTGATAAGAAACAGATTACCCGAATGGAAAATTATTGGTTTTTTTGATGACGGTAAGGTCAAAGGAGAACAAGTGTCGTCGTTTGGACCAATTTATGGCGGGATAGAAGATTTGAATGCTTGGCCCAATGAATTGGCAGTAGTTATCGCAATTGGAAATCCCAAAACCGTAATGCTTTTATTAAATAAGGTTAATAATCCAAAGATTTCATTCCCTAATATTATACATCCAAATTTTGAGCAATTAGATCCTGATACTTTTTCTATAGGGAAAGGTAATATCATCACAGCCGACTGTCGTGTTAGCTGTAATGTTTCAATCGGTGATTTCAATGTTTTTAACGGAGCCTGTATAATTGGCCACGATGCTAAAATAGGATCGTATAATTCATTCATGCCAGCAGTGCGCATTTCAGGTGAAGTGAAAATAGGCGACTGCAATTTCTTTGGAGTGGCGTCTATTGTGTTGCAACAAATAAAAATTGGTGACCATATTAAACTAAGCGCAGGTAGTGTTTTGATGACTAAACCTAAAGATGGTCAGTTATACATGGGTAATCCTGCAAAGAAAACAGAATTCTAGCATTAATCATTTAATAATAAGTCTTATGAAATCATTAGAAGAATTTGTTGCTCTTTTCGCAGAGCAGTTTGACGAGACGGATGCCAGTGAAATCACTGCAAGCAAGAACTTCCGTGAATTAGATGAGTGGTCTTCGCTGATAGGCCTGAGTGTCATCGCTATGATTGACGAAGAGTTTGACGTAACCCTTCGTGGTGAGGATATGCGCAAGGCCAACACCCCTGCCGAGCTTTATGAAATCATAAAGAGCAAGATGTAATGATGGTGAACAATCCTCTTTCAATCGAAGGGAAGACCATCGTCATCACCGGAGGAGCCTCGGGAATTGGCAGGCAAGGCGCAATTGACTTCTCTAATGCAGGAGCTAATTTGGTACTGCTTGACATCAACGAGGAACAATTGGAAGTCACGAAAACCCTCTGCAACCCCAATGTGAGTTGCAGAGGGTATCGTTGTGACTTGACTGACGTTGAAGGTCTTGAACAGTTGGTGAAGCAGATTGTTGAAGAAAACGGACTCGTCAATGGTATGCTTCATTGCGCTGGTATTGAGAAAACACTTCCCTACAACAAATTGTCTGCTTCCGACTACGACCGTATCTATTCAGTTAACGTGGTGGGCGCAATGAATTTATTGAAATATTTAACCAAAAAAGGAATACGTGCCGAAAACGCTAAATACGTCCTTATTGCTTCTATTACCGCAGTGGTAGGTCGCCCTGGTGTAGCCGCGTATGCTGCCTCCAAAGGAGCCATTGTTTCGGTTGTAAAGACTTTGGCTCTTGAAATGGCCACAAAGGGTATGACTATCAACTGCATCTCGCCAGGAACCATTTTGACCCCGCTGATGCAGAATATGATGGAATCTCTAACAGAGGAACAAAGGGAAGAGCGTAAAGCTGGATTCCCGTTAGGGCTTGGCAATCCAAGTGATATAGCCAATACGGCCATGTTCCTTTTGTCTGACGGTGCCCGTTGGATTACTGGACAGAACATTGTAGTGGATGGGGGTTACACATCAAGATAATTTTTATGGAACACTATAACCCTTTTTCATTAGTTGGCAAGACAATTCTTGTCACTGGTGCGTCTTCAGGTATTGGACGAGCCGCAGCAATAGAATGTTCTAAGGCAGGAGCCAAGGTGATTATTACGGCGCGAAACGAAGAACGCTTGAAAGAAACCCATGCCATGTTGGCAGATTGCGAAAACCAGCCTCATTGGATTGTGGCTGATATGCAAAACGATGACGATATTATTAGCCTTGTTGAACAATTGCCTGTCGTTGACGGATTGGTGAACAATGCTGGTATTTCCATCAATGTCCCCATCGCCTTCATTGACCGTGAGAAGATTGAACAGGTTTTGGGTGTGAACACCGTGGCTCCTATACTCCTAACTCGTCAATTGGTGAAGAAGAAGAAAATTGCTAAAGGCGGTTCCATAGTGTTCACCTCTTCGGTTTCGGGCAACAATACTGTGACTATTGCTCACGAAATGTATTCGGCTAGCAAGACAGCTATTACAGGCTTTATGCGTAATGCCGCACTCGACCTTGCGGTTAAAGGTATTCGCTGCAATGCAGTACATCCGGGTATGATCAATACCCCAATGGTGCATAGCGGGAAGTATAGTGAGGAGCAATTGCAAAAAGACATGGAGAATTATCCGTTACACCGCTTTGGCGAACCGGAAGAGGTGGCCTATGCAATGATATACTTGCTCAGTGATGCCGCTGCGTGGGTGACAGGCCATTCGCTGGTAATTGATGGCGGTTTGACTTTAAAATAACAAAGATTAATAATTATGGCATTTTTTCAGTTCAACAATATCAAGATATCATGCGTGGCTGCTGCCGTGCCTACGCAAGTGATGAAAGGGGAAGATTTTTACTCCAAATTCGGCGAAGAAGCAGTAAAGAAGTTTCAAGAATCGACAGGGGTTAAGCAATTCCGAAAGACCAAAGAGCATCAGACTGCTTCAGATCTCTGTTTTGCAGCCGCAGAGAATATTATCAATTCAAAAGGTATCAACCGTGACGAAATAGGTGGGTTGGTGTTTATTGCCCATTCAACCGACTATAGACGTCCTGCTACAGCTTGTGTGCTTCACAAACGTCTTGGCTTAAGTAAGGACTGCGTAGCTTACGACATCAGTTTAGGATGCTCTGCTTTTGTTTACGGATTGAATGTGGTTTGCTCAATGATGCAAAACTCCGATATTAACAAGGCGCTATTGCTCTGTGGGGAGTCGCTTACAAAGATGACCCATCCCAACGACAAGTCTGTGGCAATGTTATTCGGAGACGGAGGTAGTGCCATATTGCTCGAAAAGACTAACGAAGATTGCGCCATAAAAGGTATCCTTAAAACAGATGGCACTGGCTATAAAGCCATTATTGCTCCTGCCGGAGGTTTTCGCAATCTAAATGCTACCACAGAGGATTTTGTATGGCCTGATGGCAATACCCGAACGCTTTATAATACCACAATGCAGGGCGAGGACGTGTTTGCTTTCACTATTTCTGCTGTGCCTCGCACGATAAAGGAGTTCTTTGCCAAAACAGAAACAACAGTTGATGACTACGATTGTTTGGCTTTCCATCAAGCTAATCAGTTTATAAGTCAAATGTTGTGTAAGAAACTCAAGGTAACGCCAGAAAAGATGCCCCTCTGTCTAGACCGTTTTGGTAACCCTTCCGCTCCTGCCATCCCGATGGTGATGTGCGATACCTATGGGGAAAACAACGATGATAAGGAACTGAACTTCCTGATGTGCGGATTCGGTGTTGGCCTGAGTTGGGGTGTTTGTTCCGCCAAGATGAATTTGAAAGACATTCTCCCGATGATTGAGACAGACGAAATCTTTGAGGAGGGCATTATAAATAGTCCTGAGGACTTCTTTAAGGAGGCAGAATGATGGAACAGAACCCAGCAAAGAAATTCCGTGGTCTGGAGATCACAATGGAGAATATCCGCATGGAGGAGCAACTTCTGCCAGAAGGTTACGATGCCTCCGAATTACCCTACAAGCCACTTGACTACTTCAAGCAGTATGGTTTCAAAGTGTCGAGTGCTTTTCCAGAAATATATAAACGCTGCAATGGCATAGAGTCAGACAAATACATCCCGGCTAGCCTTTACTTTTATTACATCAGCCCCTACCTTGTCAATATGAACCTTTCTATGGCATATGTTGATAAGAACATGTATTTCCGTCATTTTCCTGATGTGCAGCAGCCCGAAACGATATTCCACAATATGAGTGGAAGGTTCTATACGGCTGAAATGAAAGAGGTGACTTTTGATGAAGCTGTGGAAACGTTAACGTTGAAGGATCGGTTTATCGTAAAACCAGCCATAGAATCAGGAAGAGGTCGAGATGTAATAATGGTAACTTCTAGTGATAAAACTCAGATTACTAATATATTAAAAGAATTCGAATCAAACTATATCATTCAGGAGATTGTTATCCAGCATGCTGAAATGAGCCGATTGAACCCCACTTCGTTGAATACTTGCCGTCTTTACACCTACAGGAGAGTTGGCACCAGCGAATATATACTGCTTGGTGCGGCTGTTCGGTTTGGAGGTAAAGGAGCATATAGGGACAATGCGTGTACAGGTGGCGGTTTTTGCAAAATTAACGATGACGGCAGCGTAGAAGATGCTATCCACAATTATCGTCGTTTTGGCTGGGGCTCGCTGAAAGCAGAGAAAGGTCTTGAAGGCCTTCGCGTTCCCAACTATAATAAAGTACTGGAAACAGCCCTCAGGTTACACAAGACGATACCTTACATGGATTTGATAGGATGGGATATTGCTGTGAATGAAGAAGGTGAGCCGGTTTTGATTGAGCTGAACCAATATCCAGACTGTGAATTCTTGCAGATATTCAACGGACCGATGTTTGGGGACTATACGGATGAGCTGCTGGAAAGAATTTCTAAACACCATATAGAAGCCGTGACGGTCTATAAGCGTTCTTTTGAGAATGGTCCGAAGCAGTACGAGTATAACTTTGAAGTTGGAAAGGCTTACAGTATATGACGGATGGACTATTGAAAATCAGCTTTGGCGGTGACCTGATGTGTTTGCAGTCGCAGAATGAGGCGGTTATGCGCAAATACGGGTTATATGATTACGATGAGACGCTTGCTACTTTGAAACCTCTGTTTGCAGAAAGCGACTATGTGGTAGCCAACCTTGAAACACCACTTAGTAAAGCTGGACTTAGTGAGGAACAGATTTGCTTCAATACTCCAGCAACTTTTGCTGAGGCCATCAAGAAGGTTGGAATCCATTTTGTTCAGACGGCCAATAACCATTGTCTGGACAGAGGTGTAGAAGGAATGGAACAGACATTAGATGTTCTGGATAGATTGGGGTTGGAGCATAGTGGCACTTATCGTACAAAGGAAGATAGTGATATTTTATTTATCAAGGAGATTGCAGGAGTTAGAGTGGCTATTATATGTTGTACTTTTGGGACAAACTCCGAGCATAATGGGAAGATACTACCAGCAGAAGAAACCTGGAGGGTTGATTTGCTCAAACGGCAGAACAAACTATCCAAGGTGGCTAGCAAAGTAAGTGATGCCCCTATCATCACTAGTATGATACCTGATAATGTAAGTGTAGCTGCCATCACTAATTCGGCTAATGTGACTTATACGAATCGCATCAAGGAGAAGATACTTAGTGCCAAACGAGAAGCGGATATCGTGATTGTAATGCCCCATATAGGAGGACAGTACAATCCTGCCCCAGGTGCCTGGTCAAAGTGGACAGTGGACTGGATGAGCCAGTTGAGTCCAAGCCTGATCATTGCCGGGCATCCACACGTGCCTTTACGTACCGAAAGCATTAATGGCGTATTTACAGCATGGAGTCTTGGAAATCTTAGTTTTACACCAGGAGTGGGATACTATTTGTCCAATGTATTGGCAGACTATGGTGTGGTGCTTCATACGTGGTTTGATATTGCCACCAAGAAACTTGTGAAAGTAAGCTTCAACCTAGTAAAAAACATTGTTGGCGAAGACGGCATTTCGAGAATAAGAACAGTTTTTGACCTTTGGAATGAGAGTAAGAACGCTATAGAGCGTGATTGTCTGGCGATAGACAATGAGGCGTTGGTGAATAGATTATGTGGAAGTAATAAGTCAATTGAGATAGAAAAAGAATATCAAATTCGATTGAAATATGAATAAAAGAATCTACCTTTGCCTGGCCCACATGAGCGACGCAGGCCTTGAGCAGAAATACATCCAGGAAGCCTTTGAGACCAACTGGGTGGTGCCGCTGGGACCTAATGTAAATGGATTTGAAAAAGACCTTGAAGATTTTGTGAATGAAGCTAAGGTCCCTGAGCCCGTCGAAGGGCCGACCGATAATGACGGGTTTAACTACGTTGAATCTTCGATTTCGACAGGCTCAACGACCTGCTTGAACAAACGTGTCGTTGCCCTCTCCGCCGGCACAGCGGCCGTCCACCTCGCCCTGATCGCATGCGGCGTGCAGCCTGGCGACGAGGTCATCGTCCAGTCCTTCACCTTCTGCTCCTCCTCCCACCCCATCACCTACCTTTGTGCAAAACCTGTTTTTGTCGATTCAGAGAAGGACTCGTGGAA
>JAEEGL010366341.1_pt1 | contig 15351 bp, 1 predicted proteins | sample 9134231 | NCBI WGS metagenome assembly JAEEGL01 (sample SAMN16246548, study PRJNA631951) | gut metagenome | biome: gut microbiome; feature: rumen; material: fiber-attached | host: Bos | place: Iran: Karaj | collected 2018-10 | reverse complement strand
TAATATATTTTTAATAATTTGCTATATTAAAAAAATAATGACAAGTAAATGGGAAGAGAAGAAATTAAAAGGAAATGAAGAATTCCGTAAAAAAAACTATTCAAGTGCAGTAGGATTATATACTGAAGCAATTCAAATAGACCCATCTCAAGATATCCTATATAATAATAGAGGATTATGTTTTATGAATTTAGATAATTTAGAAAGGGCAAAAGATGATTTAAAACAAGCAATTGCTTTAAATCCAAAAAATGTAAAAGCATTAAAAAGATTAGGAACAGTATATTTACAACAAGGAGAATTAGAAGAAGCTTCTATTTATTTTAAAAGATGTGTTGATATTGAACCTAATGAAATTATACATAAAGAAGAATTAAAATTATGTAAAGATTTAATTGATAAAAAGAAAGAACTTGATAAATTAAAATTTGTTGAAAATGATTGGAATAAATGTCTTGAAATTTCCAGTCAATTAGTTGATAAATGTAAAAAGTCTTTTGAAATAAAATTAATTTATTTTCAAAGTTTAATTCAAACTTTTAATATTGATAAAGCTTTTAGTTATTATAAAAATAATTTTAATAAAAATGAACAAAATAATGAAGAATTACAATTTATATTAATTAATGCATATTTTATAGATGGAAAATATGAAAAAGCAAAGCAATTTTTAATAAATTTATTAAATAGAACTGAAGATAATAAATTAATTGTAAAAAGTAATAAATTAGTAAAAAAATTAGAAGAAATTCAGAAAGAAAAAGACAATGCAAATTTATATTTTAAAAAAAATGAATTTGACAAAGCAATAAATGTATATACTAAATTATTATCAATGGATACAAATAATAAATTATTTAATGCAATAATATTATCAAATAGAGGATTATGTTATTATAAAAAGAAAGATTTATTTAAAGCACTTCATGATATAAATTCATCAATAAAATTAAATGGAAATTATTGGAAAAGTTATAGAAGAAGAGCAAATATAAATATTGAATTAAAATATTCAGAACAAGCAAAAGATGATTTAAAAAAAGTATTAGAATTAGATCCTTTAAATAAAGAAGCAATGTCATTATTAGATGATATTCAAAAAGAAGAAAGAATGTCAAAAAAAAGGGATTTATATAAATTATTAAATGTAAATAAATTTTCATCACAAGATGAAATAAGAAGAAATTTTAAGAAATTAGTTATTAAATGGCATCCTGATAAAAATAATCAAAGTGAAGAACAAAGAGTATATGCTGAAAAAATGTTTAAAGATATTAATGAAGCTTATTCTATTTTAAGTGATGAAAAAAAAAAACTAATTTATGATAATGGAGGTCATCCTGATGATCCTAATAGTCAATTTTATTCTAAGGAAGAACAAGATAGAACTAATAATTTTAGAGATTGTTATTATAAAAAAAGAAAAAGAGATAGAACAAGAGACAAATATTAAATTTATGTATTATAAAATATATTTTATCTTATTAATTAATAAAATGAAAGTTTTTCTATCATTATTAATTTTTATTTATTTTTATTTGGATTATTTATTTATTTTTTTTTTTGAATAAAATGTTTTTTTAATTTTTTTCCTAAATTATTTAAGAAATGAAATTGTTTTCGGGTGAAATTTTCTTTATTTTTTTATTACAGTTTATAAAAATTATTCATTCACAAATAATATCTAATAAATGTAGATTCAATAAAAATATAACTGAATCAATTAATATTTTAAAACATTATTTTTCAAAAGATAATATTATTCTTTCCAAATCTATTTTATCAATTGATAATTCTTATTCTTTTATTGACCTTTATTTTGAAAAAGAATCTTTAAAATATATTCAATCAAATATAAATTGTAATTTTACTTTTAGATTAAATAATTTTTATGAAATCCCAAAAATTGTTTATATTGATAATATTCATTTAAGAATCTATTTTATTAAAAATGAATTATCTCCATCAAATTATGAACTTTCTTTATATCTTAATAAAAATAAAATTATGAATTTAGGAAAATTTACTACTATATATGGAAATTTTGATATATATTTGTCAAATATTTATCAAGAAGAAAATTCAAATATAATTATTTTTAAACCTATTATTTCTAATCTTCCAAATACACTTAAAATACAAAAGTATATATGTTATATTAATGAAACTTCAATTATTAATTCAAATATAAATGATACTGATAAAGATTTATATTACTGTTTTTTTCCTAATAATATTACTTCTTATTTAAAAAATAATTCTCTTTTTATAATTGCTTTAATTGAATATAATGGAAATATATATTATAATCTTTTGTCAAAAACTAATTTTACATATTTTAAAATTCCAAATGTTAGTCACAATTTTAATTATAATCCACCAATTAATTCAAATAATTATCTTAATATTACACCATTTTCAGATTGGGAATTTTATCAATCTTTAAATATTTCTTCTAATATTTCTCAATGTGTTAAAACAGATAAAATTGCCTCAATTATTACTAATATATATTCTCAAATTACGTCATTTAAATCAAAATATATATTTAGTGATAATCAATTCAATATTTTGAAAAAAAATATATTTATCCAAAAGAATAATCCTAAAATATCTTTTGAATTTTCTTCAATAAATCTAGAAGAAAATGAAAATATATATATTTTAATTAAAAATAAAATTGAAAAATGTGAAATTTTAAATGAAGATAATAAATATATCGCAAAATGCAATTTGACAAATTTTATAAATAATTTAAACAATTACCCTTTTATTAATATAGGTTGTTTATATTTTTTAGGTGATATGATAATAAATAGAATTAATTCTAAATTAGATTGTCAAAATTTTTATTTAATAAATGATTCAAATTTAATAGTTAAAAGTTTTGTCAATGAAAATTCACAAATATATTTTTCATTTAGTAATAATCTTTTAATTTCAGATTATCTCTTAAATTCATCTAATATATATTATACTTTAAATTGTTTATTTATAAGTAAGGAAAATGAATTTAAATCACAATTAAATTATGATTTAACAAAAAATTTATTTTATTGTTCATCAACAACTGAAACAAATAAAAAATATATTGTCTATTTTACAGCACAAATTTCCGATGATTACACAATAAATAAAATTAAAAATTATTTAGGTTCTTTTATTAATAAGGTTAATTTAGTTTTTACTGTTTCTTTTACAACTTCAATGAATTGCATTATAAATAATATTTATTCTGAACAAAAATTATTATTAACAATAGATTCAGGAATTTTTTCGGAAAATATTATAGGAGCATGTTTATTAGATACAAAAGTAAATTCTTTTTTATTAAAAACAAATTATATATCTTCTTCTCAAATAGAATGTATTATAAATTTCCCAATAATACAAGTTTATGATAGAGAAATAAATCTATATTATGTTTATAATTATTATAGAAATATAAGTAACTTTTATAATATTTACCCTGCATCAAATAATCCAATATACTATTGTAATATTCCTCAAATTTATGAAAGGAAAATTCTTATTGATTATTCAGAAGATTTTTTTTATATTGATATTTTTAACAAAGATAATATTAACTTGTCAATTTTTACTGATATTAATTTTATTATAAATAAAATATATATTTTTTCATGTTCTTTCAGTGAAACTCAAATTATTTGTAAATTAAAAAGAAATCTAATATATCATTTAATATTTCATTTATCTGATTTTTCACAAAATTCATTACAAATGGATATTGTTATTAAACCTATTATGTATTATATTTCATTAAATCATACAAAAAATCCTTTATTTATTTATGGTCCTATTTTAACTAAAGTTGAAAATTTTAATATTTTAATCAACTATGATAATAATTCTGAAAATATTTATTATTTATCTTCAAAATTTTTAATTGACAAATTATTTACTGTTTATTCGGATTTATATTTATATTTTTATATTGAAAATAATTCAAATCTTGCTTATAAAATTTTTTATAATCCAATAAAATCAAAATATTATTTTAATATAAATTCAATATCAACTTTAAATCAAGAAATTTTTCCAAATGATGAATCTTATGTAGAATTATATTATTATATTTATTATAAATGTTTAAATGATAAAAAATCAATTTTACCTTTTCAATCAATGAAAAGTGTTATTTTTATTAATATTCAATTAACAACTTTAGAAAATAAATCAGAAAATAAAGGTTTACAATCATCAGATAAATTCACTCAGCTTTTTCAAATTAAAAACTTATATTTTGGTTCAAATGTTAAATATATATTTGTTCTTAAACATATAACAAATAATAATTTTATATATTATTCTCAAAATTATATATGTTACGAAGATTCAACTGGTAAAATTTATAATTGTTATATTCAATTTTCTTCTTCAAAAATAAGTTCAATATTTTATGTAGGAGAATATTGTATAGGTTTAACTATATTAAATTATATTGATCATATTAAATATTTTTGTTCATCTTCAAATAATATTAAAATATTTTCTCCTCATATTATTCAAGATGATGATACTTCAACTGGCATTTGTTCTTCTTTTTATGAAATATTTTTAATTGAACCTAATATAACTTTTATTGATACTTATATTAAAATCTATTATTATAGTAATACGAATGACTATAGTAAAATTAGATTTATATTAGAAGATAATACTCTTTTAGATAATTGTGATTATTCTATTAATAATAATGCTACTTATTTTAAATGTTTAATTTCAAGTTCTTTAAATATTAATTATGGATTTCATACGATTTCTATTATTAATAATTTAAATGAGATAAAATTATTATCAAATTCAATGCAATTTATAATTATTAGAAAGGTAGGAATTAATTTAATTACTCCTTCATTAACTTTTCCTACGAATTATTATAGTTATAATGATGATAATTACATTAAACTTACTTTAAATGATACTTTCCTTCCATCAACAGATATTTATGCTGAATTTAATTTTAAAATAAAATGTAGATTTTTAATTTATTCAATTTCATCAAAAATTTTACTACCTTTTTTCAATGATACTATTGGTTTAATGCTTGATGATACGAATATTTTATGTTCTAAAGGAAATAATTTTATTAAAGGAGATATTATTTGTATTCAAATTTCAATGAATAATTTTATTAATTATATATCATCTTGTGATTCTTCTTCAGTTTCTTTTAATATTAAAAATTTTGTTTCAGTGACAAGTTTTTCTCCTTTATATTTAATAACTTTTGAAAATAGTTTATCCACTCATTTATTTATATATACAAGCGACTTATCATTGTATTTAAATGAAGATATTTATTGTTTATTTCAAAATAATAACAATTTTTATAACTTAGTAAAAAGTACAATTATAGATAATAATACAATAAAATGTATAATATCAAATACATTTATTTTAAAAAATAGCGAATATTTAATATTAAATTTAGTAATACATAACATCATTCAAATTCAAAAAGAAGAATTAAAAATATTATATAGAAAACCATTTGAAGTAAATGATATTTATCCAAGAGAATTTTCATCAACAGGAATGATTGATTTAAATATCATAGGAAATAATTATGATTCATTTTTAACTTATGAATGTAAATTTACATTTAAAGATGATTTAAATACAGAAATGAGAACAGATGCAACTTTTATTTCTTCAAATTTTATTAAATGTAAATCTCCTGATACTTCTTCTTTAAATTTTCCTTCTAATTCTCCTCAATATATCAATGGTTACTTAAGTGTAGAAGTTAAACAAAATACAAATCCAATTTTACCTCATAGTAGAAATTATTATGAAATTAAAACTTATATTCAAGTTGAAATAACTTCATCATCTCCTTCATATTTATATTTACATCATAAATTTGGTTTAATTATTTCTGGGAAAAACTTCTTAAATGTAGCATCTTTAATGAGTAAATTTACATATGAAAAATATTCATTATTAATTAAACCAATATATTTAGATAGTCAAACTTTATTTATTTATGCACCATCATCATTTGATTTTATAAAATATAGTGAAAGCACAACAATACCATTTAATATAAATTTATCAATAAGTAATAATAATATAGAGTTTTCTTTATTATATGAATTAATATTATATCCATATCCTCAAGTAACAGAAATTTCTCCTTTAATAGGTTATCATAGTGGAGAAACAATATTAATAATAGGAAAGTATTTTAATCATAATATAAATTATTGTTTGTTTGGAGAAGATGAAGAAAAGAAAACAATGGCCAATTATATATCAGATACATTAATAGAATGTACAACTCCTTATATAGTATCAGAATCGATGGAAGATTTAAAAGTATCATTTAACTTAGTAATATATGATACAATAAATTCAATATATGAAATATTTCCAATTAAAAATATATATTTTACATATCTTCATTTAATAAGAATAAATAATTTAATCCCTTCTCATGGAATGTTAGTTGGAGGGACATATGTAATAATTAATTTAGATTCAAATGATGATATACCTTATTCAATAATAACATCAAACTTATTTTCTGTTAAATTCTGTGATGATGAAGTAGAGAAAAATTCAATAATATATATTAATTCTACTTCTTTTTCAGTTTTATCACCTATGATGACAACAAATATAGATTGTAATGTTTTAATAATATATAATGGAAAACAAATAAATTATTCTCAAAATATATTTCATTATATAGAATATTCATTATCAAATTTATATATTTCTCCAGTTAATGGTCCTTATACAGGGGATACTTTAATTACAGTTTATAATGATGAATCTTTTAATCCAAAAGCTTTGTATCACTGTTTTTTTATAAATCCAAATGATAATGATGATTATACTTCAATTAAAGCTTTTGTTGTTGATATTCATCATGTGACTTGTATGACTGAATTTCATGAAATTGGAGTTTTTGACTTTTCATTACAAATTGATGATAATTATTTAACCCATTATATTTTTCCTTTGAAATTTACTTTCTATGATCAAATTCATATTATTAATGTTTCTCCTCTTTATATTTCTTCTTCTATTTCTTGTTCAATTGAAATTACTGCTCAAAATGTGATTTTATCTGAGAATACTCTTGTGATGTTTGGGAATTATCCTATTCGTTATGATTCAATTAGTGGATCAAATGATGTTTATACTTTTATTTTACCTAATAGTTTGTCTCCTGGAAGTTATCCTATTCATATTTCTAATAATGGTCAAAATTTCATTGAATATAAAAAATCAAGTTTAAATATAATTCCGAATGTTGATTTGGAAATAAGTAAAATTTACCCTGAATATATCCCATTCAATACAAAAGGAACTGTTTATGTTTATGGACATAATTTTCAGGAAAATTACAAAAAATATGGTGAAATATATGTATATATTTATGGATTTAATTATTTTATTGAATGTGAATATATAAATGATACAACAATTTCTTTTAATTACCCTTCAGATTTATCTTTAACAACAAGTGATACATTAATTCACACTTATTTATTATTTGGGTATAATAATTGTTTTATTTTTCCTTTTCATCCTTTGGTTATTTTTTATAAAGAATCACAAAATATAAAATATACTCCTAAATTTTATCAAGAAAATTCAAAAGTTCCTATTATTGTCACAGCAGATAATTTATATAATTTTCCTACTTTAAAATGTGTTGTTAATAATATTGATATTAATGCTTATTATTTAAGTTCTAATTCTTTTGGTTGTAGATTACCTCATTTATCTCCTGGAAATTATATAATTGCTTTTTCTAATAATGGAGTTGATTTAGTTTATTCTAATGATAATGAATATGATGAAATTACTGTAATTCCACAAATGAAAATATTTGGAGTAAATCCTAATATTATTAGTAATTTTTATAGTGGATACGTATATGTTTACGGAGATAATTTTATAAATGGAATAATTGATGAAAATAATATTTCAAATGATGATATATATAATATGTTAATATGTGAATGGAAGAGAAATTTAGGAGATGGAAAAAATGTAATTCATACAACTGGAATTTATCTAAATCCAAATATAATAAAATGCAATTTCCCATTGACATCCTCAAATTCTTTTTTCAAAGAATACTCATATAACTCCTACGATAGTATATATTATATTAGAATAGGATTTAACATTTATTCACCAAACTATCCAATAATCTTCACTAGTGATTATGCCAAAATATATATTTATCAATATCCTCCTAATGGAATGTATATTAATATAGAAAATAATGGAGAAATAATAAAATGTAATAAAGGTTATTCATGTTCAAGAGATTATTCAACATATAAAAATATAAATAAATTCCCATGTAATTATGGTTATTTTATGCCATTCAACGGAAGACAAGGTTGTGTTCCATGTCCTACAAATGGATTTGATTGTTCTAAAAATACTGGTGGAAATATAATAATAGATTCAAATATATGTGAAAAAGGATTTATATGTCTAAACCATGGAATAAAAAAAATAGAATGTCCAACAGGTTATTTTTGTAAAAATACGAAATTTAAAAATCCTTTAATATACCCACCAACAAAATATTTAATAAACAGTCCAACAAAATGTCCAATAGGGACTTATTGTACAGGAGGAGTATCAGATTTAAAAATAATAAAAGATTCATATAATACTCCTCAATTATGTGTTCTTGGTCATGTATGCCTTCCAGGTTCTCGTACCCCTCTCGGAATGGGAGATTGTATTAGTGGACATTACTGTCCAGATATGACAAAGAGTCCTATTCCTTGTCCTGTGAGAGCTTATTGCCCTGGAAGAGGAAATATTAAATTCCTTTTATGTGAACCTGGAAGTTACAATGATAAAATTGGAATGAGTAAATGTCAAATTTGCCCTATTGGTTATATTTGCCCACATTCTGGAATGTTTAAACCTGAACCTTGTCCTAATGGGTATTATTGTGCTAAGAAAGGATTAACTTATCCTTTTCAATATTGTAAAGCTGGGAATGTTTGCTATAAGGGAATTAGGTTTAATTTTGAGAATAGATTTTGCTTCTTTTCTAGAGTTTGTGAAACTAATTATGGATTTTATATTTCAGAACCCTTAACTGCAAATGCTAAGTTAGCTAATTTACTTGGGTATGATCCATCTTTTCATACTTATTTATGCTGCTATAATTATGCTCTCTGGGAAGTTTTTTTAAAGAATTTAGATAATAGTTTACTTTTTATTTTAGGGAAAGATAATAATAATTTCCAAGAAATGTATTCGTTTACTTTATATCATTCAATTGTATCTTCATTAAAAGAAAAATACTCCTTTATTAAATATTATAGTCAATTTACATCAAAATCAATAACAGGACATCAATTTGCTTTAGATTACTTAGACAACTCAACAATAGATTCCACATTATTCTTAACAAAAATCTTCATTCCCTTCCATCAAAAATTATTAAAATTTATAACAGAATCAATGTTCAAACCCCTATATGACTTTTATCCAAAGCTTTGTCCTAGGAAATATTATTGTCTTGAAGGAGTAGCAACAGAAGACACAAAAACATCATCAATATGGTCATATATTCCTCGTTTATGTTTAACAGGTTACTACTGTGCAGGAGGAGCTAAATATCAAAGTGGTTCAGGAATATGTCCAAACGGTTACTATTGTGCTACAGGGACAGACATTCCATCAATAGGACACACATCTTCATCAGATGACAGTAGTAGTGACAGTGACTCAATTATAACAGGATGTTACCCTGGTACTTTCATTACAAGTGAATCAACAGACTCAAACTGTCTTGATTGTCCTGATGGTTACGAATGCGTTGATCAGGGTACTTATTGGCCAACAATATGTCAGGAAGGTTTCTTTAGATCAATATTTGAAAGTTGTGTTTCCTGTCCAAAAGGTACATTTTCATATGAAAAAGGATTAAAAGATTCAAGTCAATGTATAATATGTGGAAGTGGTAAATTATGTAAAAGTACCTCAACAAGCAATCCAGAAAATATAAAAAATTGTGATGAAGGTACATTATGTTATGAAGGAAGTGGATTAATATCAACAATAACATGTGAGGCAGGATACTATTGTCCAACTGGGATGAATCCTGAAGATATGTATTTATATACTTGTCCTGCAGGTTACATATGTGGGGAAGGAACAGGAGAAACTGATAAATATGGAATGAAATGTCCATTAGATTATTATTGCCCTGAAGGTTCTGGATATTATGTTGCTGATTCTACTTTAGATGAAAATGAAGATGATTATTCACTTTTGAGAAAATGCCCTTATGGAACTTCCAGTTCTGCTACTCAAGGTCTTGTTTCTATTTTACAATGTTATGCTGATTCTGATTATTTACTTTTTAATTCTAGAAGAATTTTAAATGATGATAACAATAATTTATATTCTGCCAATTCTAATGAAAATTTAGATGAAAATGATTTTTCTAGTGATTTGTTTATTTATTATAATATTTCTAATAATTATGATCTTATTGAATTGGAACTGTCAAAATTTTCTACAACTTCTACTATTAGTAGTAATTATAATAGTAATAGGAAAAGTATTTTGTATTTTTCTCCTTTGATTAATGATGGGAATGTTACTATTGTTAAAACTGAAAATTTAATTTTTAGTGAAATTTCTTCTTTTATTGAATTTCCGAAATATTATTATTTAATTCCTGAAAATTCATATGCTTTAGTTACTTTTGATTTTCGTCATTTGACAAACATATCTAATCATAATTTATTTGTTTATGGTATTGATTGGGATATTTCATTTGAAAAATATTTCTCATTAACAGGAAATGGAATTAAATTACAAATGCCAGAACCATTTTTAAATAAAACAAATATAAAAGAAACAGTACATGAATTTACTGTATATACATTAGAGGAAATATACCTTTCAATTAATATAAATATATATAATGGAATGTATTCAACATATTTTACATTTTTTAATAATTCAGGTACAATTATAAATGTAAAACCTCAAAGAGCAGAATTACATACAAATAAATTTTTTGGAATAGTTTTAAGTAGAGAAAAATCAGATTTAATAGCATTACCAGTTAATTTACCTTTAATGAATGCAACATTAGAATCCCAATATCAAAATATAAAAGATAAAATATCAATGAATTACATAAGTTATAATTCATTAGATCCACAATTAGAATTAATTAAAAATTCAATTGAAGATGGAATTAATAGTTATACATTATATTCAACATATTGGGGTGAAGATGAAACAATAGGAATAACATATATACCATATATATCTAATTGCAAAGGTTATGGTAAATATATCAATTTATGGTCTTTATTAGAAGAAAATAAATTATGTAATTTAACTAAAGAAGAGGATACTATATTTATTTCAGATTTTTCATTTGGAGTAAAAGGAAATGGTGATTCATGTGATATTACTTTACAATGTATTTATGATGAAGACGTTAATAAACCTTCAAATAAAAAATATTGGTATCAATTAACTCAAGAAGATGTTTTATTTAGAATATCTAAAATACCTATTCATTTAAAACAATTATTAAAAGATGTAGATTCTTTTGAGACTGTTGATGTTGTTATTAATAGTGAAGTTAATAATGGAGAAATTCCAGGAACTATAATACTAGAAATTAATTATTTTCAAAAATCAAAAACTTTGAAAAAAATAATTGATGCTAAATTAATATATAAAGATGCAATTGATAGTAGAATAATATCAACAAATTCATCATTAAATTATAATTTTCAAATTAAATATCATCCATATACACATACTAAATTAATGATTGCTTTTGCTTTATCTTCTAAATTTTATTTAGTTTTATATATTATTGAAGGTTCTATTACTACATTAATGGTTTCTATCTTTTATTTATATCATAAATTTATGAGCAGAATTTATCCAAGACCAATATTTAAATTTTTCACTTTTTTCCCTTTAATATTACCTCCTGTTATTATTGGTTGGGCAATATCTTCACTTCCTATGTTTTTAATGTTAATATCTGCAAATTTATTTACTATTGGAAAAATATTGTTCAAACAAAAACATTTTTTCACTTTTCTTAAATCAAATGTTGAATATTATTCTATTTTCGATTTTTTTACTTATATTCAAGATGAATCTATTGATTTAAAGAGATTAAGAAAAGGAAGATTAGGGACAATGTATTTTTTCTTAGGAATAATATTAATAGTTTATCATACACATTTAGTAATTCCAAATATAAAATTAAAAAGAAAAAGATCATATGATAATAATAGATGGGATTTTATATTTTGGAAAAGATTCACAGTTTATTATGTTGACTTATTTTTAACTGTAATAAATGTATATTTTATAATATTATCATTTAGCAAAACATGGTCAACATATATATGGTATTTTACATATTGTTATAAAATAATAGGAATTATTGCAGAAAATTGGTTTGAAAGTGTTTTTAGAGAACAATTATTAATTTCTGGATTTGGAATTGTATTTAATGTAGTTCAAAATATGATTACTTTCGGAGCAGAAGATTTAATTGATTTTCTTAATAGTTCTTTCATTGAACAAGGAGGAACTTTAATTGAAAAAGTTTATATTGAAGCTTTTACTAATTATTTAAGAGATCATTGGGAAGATTATAAAAATAGAATTGTTAAATATATTAGATTATTATTAAAATATGATTTAGAATTAGAAAGTGAAAAAAAAGTTGATGATAATGAAGAAGAGAATGATAATGATGCAATATTATTAAGTGATGAAAATGAACAAGAAAATGAACATGAAAAAAACTCTTTTAATTCAGATGATAGTAATATAGAAAATAATGATGAAGAAAAAATACATAATATTGATAAAGAAAGTGAAATAAGTGCATCTAAAATAAATGCTTTAGAAGTAGAAGAATATTTTGACAGATATAAAGGATTTGCTTCAGATTTATTATCATATTTTTATAATATTACTTTTTATTTAGTTTTATGGGTTCATTACGATGAAACTCAAATATTTGCAAAATATGGTATTTCAAAAGAAAACTTTATTTATTTTTATTATTTCACAATATTATCAGTTTGTTTTACAGTTTGTAATGATATTATTATGTATAATTTATTAGAAGAATATTCAAATATTCAATTACATGATTTTTTAGATTATTGTAGATATAGATATTATGTTAGACCTACAAATTGGTGTTTAGATGATCCTACAATTAATTTTTGTATTGAATTTGATGTTAGAAAAATGTTTAAATTATGCTTTTCATCACAATATTATTATCTGAAAAGTATTTATATGAGTGGTTTAATGTTTGTAACAGTTGGAATTACTACTATTATGGTTAATGAAATTAATCCTTTTGCTGATTTTGCAACTATTTTTATTTTTATTGTTGCTTTACTTATATTTGCATTTGTTTTTAAAACATTTGCTTTTATTTTCCATTTAATGAAAATTTGGCATATTTATGAAGAAGATAAAGTTGATAGTAATATTATGAAAGTTGATACTAAAAGTACTAAAACTGTTATTAAAAGAATTAATATTCCTCCTTTACCTATTTCAGAAGAAAATTGGAGTAAAGTTAAATATTTAATTGAACAGAAAAAATTAATAGCTGAAAATTTAAGAACTGAAAAATTAGTAATGGATATTACTAGAAAACAGTTTGTTAATAATAATAGAAAATGGTTACAAGATATTATAGGAGAAATATTAACTCCGAGAACTATTATATTAAATAAGAAAAAAATTATTAAAGTTTTAATGAAAAAATATAAAGATTCTATTCAAGCTGATATTGATTTAGAATCAATGAGATTTTATTCTAAACATAATTCCATGGATAGTAAAGATACTTATGAAAGTAAAGAATTTAGAGAAGATTATTTAAATAAATTTAAAAAGAAGAAAATCAATTTTGAAATTTTAAATATTTGGAAAAAAAGAGCTCAATTATATATTAAAATATTTAATTTAGTTAAATTAGTTATTCATGATATGAAAAAAAATAAATGTGAAATATGTGGGAAAATTTCTTTTTTGAAAAGTGTTTATAAAGGAAACTTAATAAATTTATTTTTCCAATTTTTAGAAGATAAAAAACAAAGTATTGATGATTTTGAAGTTTTAGATTTTAAAATATATTTTAAGAAAAAAGGAAAAAAAGATGTTATAACTTTATGTTCAAATTGTATATAAATAATTATTAAATCTTATTAAATTTAAATATATTATATTATTCAAAATTCCCAAATTTTTATTGTTTTATCCCAAGAATAAGTCAAAATTAAATTATTATTTAACTGAATAATTCCTTCAATATCATCTTCATGAACATTATTAATATCTTTAATATATTGATAATTATTAATTTTATAAACTTTAATATTTTTATTTTCTCCACAAGTCAAGAAAATTCCTCTTGAATTAATTATAGTAATTCCCCAACAATTAAATTCATTATTAATTTCTTTAATGACTTTTTTTTCTAATAAAGATATTATTTTAATTATTCCATGAATACCACCAATTATTATTTTATCTTCATTTAATCTACATAAAGAATTCCAATTCCAACATTTAACTTCATTAAATTCTATAATACAATTAAATGAATTTATATTATATATATTTGTCCCAAATTCACCAGAAGAAACTAAATAATTTTTATCTTCTAATAATAATATCGAATATACTATATTTGAATGCTTAATTAATTTAATATTTTCATATGAATTATTTTTCTTTTCCCAAACTTTAATTGTTTTATCATAAGAACACGAAAATATTATATCATTTGATAAATATATTATTTTAAAAACCCAACTTTCATGTGCATTTTTAATAATATCATTAATAATAAATGAATTTTCTTTTTTTCTCCATAATTTAATATTATTATCTCTAGCACAAGTTCCAAAATTATTTTCATCTTTAATACTAACGTAATTGATATAATCATCATGAGCTTCTTCAATATTTTGTAAAAGATTATAATTTGAATCCCAAATTTTTATTGTTTTATCACATGAAACTGAAATAAAATTTCCAGAAGGAAAAAATGATATCGATGTTACTCTATGATTATGTTCATTTATTGATTTTATTAATGTAAAATTTAAATTTTCTGGTTTTTCTTTTTCTGGTATTTTTTTATTAAATGTTAATATTAAATTTCTTTTATTATATGATGTTATACTTAAATTTATATTTTCTGATGTTTCTTCATATATTATTTTTTCTTTTTCTATAAAATAACATATTCCTTTTATTATGTCTTTTATATTCTTTTTATTTGAAAATACTTTCGTTTTTTGTAAT
>JAEEGL016589923.1_pt1 | contig 15352 bp, 15 predicted proteins | sample 9134231 | NCBI WGS metagenome assembly JAEEGL01 (sample SAMN16246548, study PRJNA631951) | gut metagenome | biome: gut microbiome; feature: rumen; material: fiber-attached | host: Bos | place: Iran: Karaj | collected 2018-10 | reverse complement strand
CCTGGTGTATAGACAATTTCCTACTTTCGGTGCAAATTGACACAATTTTCAGAAAAAGAAGTATCAATGATTTAAATTTTCAGTTAATTTAATTGTGTATACAGTATAAAAAATACATACAATAGGGATATTTGTATATAAAATACAATTATTTTTATACAATTATCAAACAATTGCTAACAACTACATACAATTACATATACAATATAACAAACAATATATACAATAACAACAATAACTCAAATATTCAGTTTCGGAAAATTCATTCAATTATAAACAATTGTATACACAATAACATACAACTACATACAATTACATACACAATTCAAAAATATTGCCTAAAAAGTTCTACTATTTATATTGTGTATAGTGTGCTTACAATTTATTCATTCTATACACACTTTCTATCAAATACCTACTATTGTATACACAATTACATACATTATCACACAAATTATTCAAATTGTTTGAAAATACCCTATTGCAAATAAACAATTCAGACGCTATAATAGTAGGTAGAAAGGGGGATAATAGGCTCTACACACAAAGTGTGTATATTGTGTATATTGTATACACAATTCAAACAATTTGGCACTATTTTGCCTGTTGGTCAACCAACAGGCACAGGCACAGGCGGAAACGCCTACATACTACATTTTATAGTTGGTTACCAACAGAAAGGACAAACATTATGAAGAAAGACAAGACACAGGCACAGGCACAGGCACAGGCACAGGCACAGGAAACGCTTACAAGCACAGAACAGTTAAGAGAAAGACTTTTTTCTCTTATCCCTAACAACAATTTAGGCGTACAGACCAATAGCAAGGGAAAGGAATTTGAAGTATATTCTTTCTCTTATGACAGAAAGACAAAGAAAGGAACAGAAAAAACTACAGTAGAAATAAGAGATACAAAGGCAATCGCAACAATGCTTGATATTGACACTTTCGCTACTCTTTCTACTATGTCAATCAAGGGTTTATGTGTAGCAATGGCAAGACTTACAACAAAGATAGCCGAAAAGGCGGGCTTCAAGTCTGTTGTTGATATGGTAGCGGAAAAGCATAATAATCTTAGTAAGAATACACTTTCTAAGTACAGACGTATAGGCTTGATTTTTGGAGATACACAGGCGGACGGCTATATGTGGCGTCCCTTTATTCCTCAAGGTGTTTCGGTTAGTAATTTAGATGTTGTGCTTACTCTTTTCGATAAGTTGGATATGGAAAAACTTACTTCTGAACAGTTAGAAGAAAAGGCACAAGAGTTTTATGATGATTATATTTGTACAGATAGAATAAGTCTTACCGCTACGCAGAAAGTACTCAAGGAGCAGGTTAGACTTATCAAAAACCCCCCTATTGAAGGTAAGGTTATTTCCGAAACAGATACACAGGACACAGACGGACAGGACACAGACGGACAGGAAACACCCGAAACACCCGAAACACAGGCACAGGAAAAGGCGGAAGAAGTAAGGTTGGCAATATCTACAATAGCGGAATACTACAAGAATAATCCGACAGTTTCCGCCTTGATTATGGAATTGATAAAGGCAACACAGACAGAAGAAACACAGGAACAGTAAGCAACAGACTACAAAAGTAGTAAGGAAGTTGGTTAACCAACTTCCTACTACCTTTGTCGAACATATGAACACTTATTCATATGTTCATTTTTTCAGTCTTTAAATTCTACACTTGTAGTAATTCTACACAAGTAGTATGTTAGCACTCACTTTAAGTGGTTGCTAACATTCTACAATAGTAGAATATTCTACACTTGTAGAAAAACCCACTAACATAGTAGGTAAAAGGACTTTAGTACGTTGAAGTGGTAACGCTTTAACGCATTAACGTATTAACGCTTTAACACGTTAAAGTTCTAAACTTTAGCACTTTAAAGCGGTAAAGTGAGGTGATTTTTACTGTGAAGAAAAGAGTGAATTTTTCTATCGACGAAGATGTCCTTACATTATTTGATAAGTTGGTCAACCAACGACACACCACACGTTCCCAGTTTATCACAGATATTATTATGGAACATTTTCTTTCCAATGAAAAATTTGAGAAAAAATTGATTGGTCAACCAAGAGGGTTATAGAAAACTATAGTCGAATTTAATTTTAAGAAAGGACAATATGAAACAATTTGTAAAAAAGGTAGTAAATGAAAAAGTTACCATACCAGTTTATATGATTGCATACACGCATTTAAAAAACAAGGTTGAAGTTACAAATTTCTATAATGGAAAATATGAAACAATTGAAGAAGCTGAAAAGGCAATAAAAGATTATACTTTTAAATTTGCAAGTTGTATAAGAGCCACAGTTTATAAGTTAGATACAGTTTCAGTATATACAAAGCCTATTGATTTATGTATAGATGTATAGGGGTGATAAAAAATGACAGAGCTTGAATTAATAAGGACATTATCGAAAGCAATAGATTTTTATAAAGCATTTGGAAGTAGGTCGATAACAGTATATATTGATTATAAGACATCTAACGTGGTTATAGATAATGTTATTAATAAGTTTCATGAAGAGGGTTATGGAATGAGGTTATGCATAGATTTATATGCTTTACAGAAGTTTATTTTAATAAATTGGTAACAGATAGGGGGTATAAAATGTTCAAAAAATTATTGCACAAGATACATTGGAAACTTTATTCACATTATCAGAAAAAAGCTCGCAAGTACTGGTATAAGGTTATAGGGGCTAAAAAATATTTACCCGATAGAAAAATGAAGAAAGAGTTAAAAGCATATATAAATAATGATAAAGAAACTCTTAGTTCATTATATGGAAAAATGTGTTATGCAGATACTGACAGCGTAGGTTCAGTGGATATAAATTCTTTATATCCTTCAGTTATGAAAACAGGAGTCTATCCTGTAAAATAGGTACCTTCTTCTTGGTTAACCAAGAGGGTAAATAATATATCACAACAAAATAATTTTGGGTCGCAACCTAATAGCGAGAAAGGAGCCACCTTATGGCACAGTTTTCATTTTCTAATTTCAACAAGGAGCGTTTATTCACATTCGACACAAGCAAGATTACTGGTAAGTATACCAGCCTTGAGGACTTGTTCGACACATACGGAGCTGATAAGGAATATCAGTTGAAGGCTATCTATCTCAGCAAGTTTTCACAGTTCGCTGATGAAGCACCTATCGCAGCACTTGCAGATACATACGTAAACCTTCCCAGCCACCAGCTTGCTGATATCAAGTCTATGATGAGTAATGCAAATGCAGTTCGTGCTATCAATACAGGATATGCAGGTTTCAAGATTCGTCCTTATGAGAAGACAATCACTCTCAAGAACGGAAAGACCAAGACCGAGACATACTATTCTGCAGAGTGGATAGATGTTGACCCTTCAGATTTCGAAGATGATACGGATGATTCTGAGGAATAATTGGTTAACCAACCGATAGGGGTGTTCAATAGAGCACCCCTTTTTTTAAAGAAAGGAGTAAGTAAATGCTTAAAGACCCTGATAAACGTAAGAAAAAGAAAAAAGCATCAACTGGTAGAACTACAGACGATGCAAGCAAGTTAATAAAGGAATTATCAAAGCCAAAGAAAGAGTCTTCAAGAAGTAAATCTTCGAAAAAGTCTGCCAGTAAACCCTCAGGTTATAAATCAAAATCTGGTAAAACTCTTTCAGAAAAGCAATTAAAGCGTTCACTTGAACCTTTGAGAGAACAGTTGAAGGTATTGGTTAACCAAGCCAACAAGAGAGCTAATGATATTTTAGTTGCAGGTAAACCTTCTCGTGCAATGGAAGAGGCCCGTAGAAGTTGGGAAAAAATGCCTTCAAGACGTGGCGATGAGACATTATTTAAATCAGATTTGAAAACTCGTAGACAAATAAATAAAGAGTTTGCGAGGGTACATTCATTTTTGAACGATTATACATCAACATTACAAGGTGCTGATGATTTAACAACAAATATACATAGACTTGAAGGTTCGTGGGGTAAAGCATTTAATACTGAAATAAGAGATGATGCCTTAACTTCAAAAACATTTGAGTTATATCGTAGAGTTGTTGAGGCTGCAGGTGGTTGGGAAAGAGCAGTAGGGCTTATTAAAGGTAAAGAGTCTTTAATAGGATACGGTTCTGAAAATCTGATAAATAATATCTACGACATGGTAGAGAATAATTATGATGATGCAGATATAATGAGTATAGCACTGGAACAGGTTGAGGCTGGTATAAGAGCATATGAAGAAATGGCTGAAAAACAGGTTTCAGACTATGATTATGGTATAGTTTTTGAAGACGAATCTGCAATGGAACGTAAAAATTTCTTCATGTGGCGTAGAAGAAATGGTAGGGGATAAAATGTGGAAAGGGTATGATAATTATAATCATTACTTCTTGGTTAACCAACAATACGAATGGATGCAGGAAATCATAAATTCTGAGCCTGACAGAATAGAATATGGTAAGAAATATATGTGGAATATTCCGTGTTCATTCGATATTGAAACATCTTCTTACAGAAATAATGAGGGCAAAAAGATTGCAACATCATATTTATGGTCTTTGAATATTAACGGTTCTACAATAGTTGGAAGAACTTGGGACGAATTTAAAGCAATTATAAATTATGTTGCAGAATGTATGCATACAGACCGTAACATTCTTGTTATTTATGTACATAATTTAGGTTACGAATTTCAGTGGATGCGTAAATGGTTTGAATGGAAAGATGTATTTGCTGTTAAAGAACGTAGACCTGTACATGCAACAATGGATAACGGTATTGAATTTAAGTGCTCCTATTTATTATCTAACTATGCATTAGCATATATAGGTAATAATTTAATTAAGAAATATTATGTAAAGAAAGATGTAGGTGCTGTAGATTATACTCAAGTTAGGCATTGGTTAACCAAGCTAACTGATAGAGAAATATGGTATAATGTGCATGATAATCAAGTAGTTACATCATTTATTCAGGAAAAAATTGAGAATGAAGGGGGTATTGATAAAATACCACTAACTAATACTGGATATGTAAGACAGTATTGTAGAGAGTTCTGTTTTACTCAAATGCAAAAAGACGCAAAACTTATTAAAAAATTGAAAGCCAGATATCACGAGCGTATGAGGTCTTTGCAAATAGTTTCTGAATGTGAATATGACCAATTGCATTTAGCATTTGGTGGCGGATTTACGCATACAGCACCTAAGTGGTCTGGAATTGTCGTTGATAATTGTGGTTCTGCAGATTTAGCAAGTTCATATCCAGCGGTAATGGTAATGAAGAAATTCCCTATGGGTAGGGGTACATTTGTAGGCTCATGTACAGAAGAAGATATCGATTGGTTGACCAATCATTCATTCTGTTGCTTGTTTACAATAAAGATGAAAAATGTAACTCCAAAATTCATTTGGGAACATTATATTTCAGTTTCAAGATGTCAGGTTTTATCAGATGATTATGTAGCAAATAATGGCAGAGTAGCGTCCGCAGGAGAAATGCAGTTAGTTGTTACAGAACAGGATTGGGATATAATAAAAAGATGTTATGAATGGGATGAAATAGAGTTTCATAATTTAAGATTTTATCCTGCAGATTACTTACCGAGACCGTTTATTCTCTCTATTTTACATCTGTTTTCTAATAAGACAAGTCTTAAAGATGTAGAGGGTAAAGAAACTGAGTATATGGTTTCAAAAAATATGATAAATGCATCATATGGTATGTCAGTAACATCAATTGTAAGAGATTTATATGAATATTCTAATACTGCTGATTGGTTAACCAAGGACGCTGATGTTAAATCTCAGTTAAACTCTTATAACAATTCTTATAATAGATTTCTATTTTATGGCTGGGGTGTTTGGGTAACAGCACACGCTCGTCATAATTTATGGGATGCTATATTTGAATTTGGTGAGGATTATGTTTATGCCGATACTGATAGTATTAAGGGTATCAATTTTGATAAACATGAACCGTTCTTTGTAATATATAACTATAATATAGAAACACAGTTACGTAAAATGTGTAAATATTGGAAAATAGATTTCGAATTATGCCAGCCAAAAACTAAGAAGGGTAAGAGAAAACTTATAGGAATTTGGGAAAGAGAAGATGATTATAAGAAGTTTAAGGCAATAGGTGCAAAGAGATATATTTATGAATATTTAGACGGAAAGTTAAACTTTACCATATCGGGTGTAAATAAAAAGTATGGAGTTCCATATTTACTTGAAGAATATGTTGATGACAAATATAAAGATTTGTATAGGTTAGCATATAATCCAACATTTGAAGAAGAAACAGAATCAAAAGATGCAATGAAAAAATTACTTGAATTACATAATTCTGGTGAATTACCATATGATGATGTATTTAATGCATTTAATGACGGGTTATATTTTCCAGATTATGCTACAGGAAAGCAAACATTGACATACATTGATGAGCCGTTGGTTGACCAATGCAAGGATTATCTTGGTAAAACAGTCACAATCTATGAACCTTCATCAATTCATATGGAACCTCAATCATACTATATGTCACAAACAGTTGAATATATTAGATATTTAAGGGGGTTTAGAGATGCGACGATATAAAGATATTCCTCAATTTCTTGACCTTGATTTCTGTGCATTATGTGGGGGATATGATACCATTCAGTCTTATATTCCTTTAGGTGAATGTGAAGACGGAATAAAAAGATTCTTTCATGTATGTGAGAAATGCTTGGCAACTAAGACAGTTGAGCAAATGCAGGAAGAAATGAAAGCAAAGAGGGTTGGTTAACCAACCCTCTTTCTTTATGCTTCTTTTTGACAAAACATCATATAGTTTCTTACAACTTCTCCAACATCATTATCCTGATAGAATACTCTATCTTCTCTAAAGAATTTATATACCTTTCTATTCAATTCACTTCCGTCATGTCTTATATTTCTAATATGATTAGGTCTGGGGTCATATTCAGCAGAGTAAACCAAATCAATATCAGGGTGTCTAATTTCACCAGTCTTTCTATGTACATAGGTGAAACAACAATCAGGAAATTCAATGACTTCACACTGTAAAGTATTATCATTAAATTGAATAAAATATTTGAATACAATATCTTTTGTATCATATTCTCTTGGTAGATGAGGGTATATATCAAGTTCCCATGCACCACCAGTAATCATCTGAAGGCTAGGGTTATCAAATGCAAAGTATACATCTGACTTTCTACCTTCAATATTATGGTTCTGCGTGTACTCACATGCAACTTTCAAATCACTCTCACCATAACTGTAAATATCTATCTTGCCGGGTTCCATTTGTTCAATGTGTTTTAATCCCATTTCTTGGAAGTAAGGACAGTATTTGTTTACAGTATTTCCAAGCATGTAAATCCTAACATTATTTCTCTGTCTGATTATAGTACTTAAAACATTCATAAACAATACAAACTCATTAGGCAAATAGCCTATACGGGATATAAACTCATCAAATACAACAGTAGTAACCATAGGGTAACTAGTTGATTTATCATGTTCCATTTGTGCTAATGAGAAACCATAACAGAACGGGGTACTATCAGCGACAAGTCGTTCATCGTCTTCATCTTTCTTTGCAAAGTACCACCTGTCTGAATAGAATTTTACAGTATCCCACTTTCCATTAGTAGCCTTTCGTATTTCATCATTAGCTATCAAAGAATCGAACATAGTAGCACCACGCTTACCTTTAAAGTCTTCACGATATCTTCTAAGATATGCACCCTGTTCACCATTCTTAGCATAGTTATAAATCATTTTCTTTAAAACACTATATGTTTTACCATTACTACGCTTTCCGAATATAACATTATAATGTGCATTAAACTTATCAATATGAGATACATCATAATACTCGGTATTAACTTTACTTCGTTCTTCTACAATATTTGTATCTTTATTCATATCATGCCCTCTTAATGTCCAGCTATTGTTAGAATATATGTATCTGTTGTATGGTCAAAATCAACAGGTAAACCACCGTCTTTAAATGTCAATGTACTTACTTCCTTATTAATCTGAGTCCACATGTAGGGGTCTTCAATAAATGCATTGCCATTTGATGCCTGTCTATCAACAGCTGCACTACAATCAAGTATACCTTCAACAAAACTCTGTAACGGGTCAGATTTTAAATCAATCTGCATTCTTGAGTTCTTAAGTATCTTTATATCAGTTATGTAATAGAAACGCTTAAATAATCCAATATAAGCATAGTTCTTACCAATTACATCACCTTCAATAATAATACTAGGGGTTTCTATTGACTGGTCGTATATAAGTTTTCCTTCTATTGGAGTTTCATCAGTCCATTTCTTTCCTAAAACATTTCTTTCAGATGAGCACTTCATAAAAGTTATAACTGTATTTCCAGCAACACTAGGAGTATCACTTGGAGTTGTACTACCGTCATGATTAATGATTACACCGTTGGTTAACCAATCATCAATCTCTGCCAATTCATTCTCAGTTGCGGGAAGTCCCTCAATATGCTGTTCGAAACACTTTGTATAACCATTACAGTCATCTAATTTAATTGTCTTATAGAAAGTATTACCAATATATTCATGCTGGTCACCGTCAAAAGCAGGTATAGCTTCTTCAATAGTTATATGAGGTTGTTGTGTACTTAAGAATCCTGAACTTGCACCACCACCAGATGAGTAACTAACAGAGGGTGCCATACTTCCATTAGTTGCACCAGCAACGCCCTTAGCAACTTTTGCACCAGTTTGAGCACGTACAACACCTTGTGCTAAGTCAGCGTTTTTACCAGCACCAGCGGCAGCCATACTTGCGCCGCCTGTAGCTAACGCACCACCAATAGATACACCAGCTGTAATTAGTGAACTTATTGTTCTTGTAAAATCCTCACCAGACATAGGTATCTGGAAAGCAATTTGACCACCATAAAACCATAGATATTCTTCTACACTACTGCCTTCTCTTGTTCTACTTACCATTGCTATGCAATTTCCTGAAAAGAAACTTATATAGTAATATATTTTTAAGGTAGAACCATATACAGCAGACGGGTCTAATTCATGCTCACCGCAATAAGGAATAAACAATTTCATCTTTCTATATGGTGCAAATGACATGAAATTACTATTTCCTTTTGGTACCCTACAAGAACCGCCAAAGAACTGTTCATACTCATTATTCAATAAATCAGCTTTAATTCCAGTACTCAGGTTACCAGCATATATAGTAACATCATTAGTAACATGTGTAGGCTTAAATGGAAATACCATTATACCAACTATAATTTCACGAGGGTCATTGAATAACCTACCTAAGTTGGTTAACAAACTATCATCCCACATAAAATCACAAAGTTCCTGTAGCTTACTATCCGATATGTCATATAGTTTTACAAATCCACTACCAACTGCACCCTTTGTAGGTAAACTTGGTCTGTTTAATGGTTCATTAATAACAGGGTCTGTCTCATCATTACCTTGTATAGGGTTTTCAGTTACATCAGTACTATCATCATCTTCACCAGCACAATCATGTAACCATGCATATATACTTGTTCTATCACTGTCAGTGTGTGCAATAGTATTGAAGTCAACAACTCTTGTTTCTAATCCAGTAGCTACATCAACACTAGTTCTTAAGAAAATAACATTTAATTGAGCTCCACCATTTTCTCTATCTATTATAAAGCCGAGATAAGGAACACCAGTTCCCAATCCAGTTGATATAGTTGTTTCGAAATAAACAAATTGACCGTCAGCTGATTTAAGTGTTATTTTATAACTTTCTCCTACAAGCCCACTAAGCATTCTTCCTATAGTACACATTTTCTTATCTTTTAAGAAAAATGTTCTATTTGTAAATGCTGTATCATTATATTCTGTTACATAATTAGGAAGTGAAGGGCTCTTTATAACAAAATCTGTACCACCACTAACAGGGTCGCCATTATTTAAACTTTCATCTGGTATATATGAAAGTAACATAGTTGAGTTATTTAATGGTGGTAAATTAGGATTATCAGTTGGAAGTCCAAAATCTTCAGCAGTTGCTAAACTTAAACTTTTAATCGATTTCCAAGTATAAGTAGGTATTATATGACCCATTAACAGTCTATATAATGATTGTCTATTTGAGTCTGGTATATAAGCAGCGCCATTTTGAATAACAGTATACCAACCAGGATTTGTAAAACGCCATAAAATAATTAATACGGCTTTTTCTGTTGTATGGTTTACAGCAAATCTAATTCCATATTTTCCAGTTAAACTGCCGAAACCTTGACCATAGCGAGTTCCACTATCAATCCAATTAACACTAACACCACCATAACCGCCTTCACCATTATAATAAATATCTAATCCCCATGTGGTAGTAACATGAACTGGAACACCAGGGGTACTAAGTCCATTATAAAACTTATTCCAAACACCATCAGTACCAGTATCACCATTATCAGTTAATTGATAAAAATTATCATTAAGATTTAACTGTTCTAAGGCGTTATTCCAACTTGTATTAGTACCGCTAGAACTACCAGGACTACCAGTCAATTCTTGGATATCATCTAACCACTCGTATGCCAATTACTTCACATCCTTTCTTTAGTGAAATAGGGGTCATTTCTGACCCCTATTGGTTAACCAACTCAAGCCGACTTCTTAGTAGTCGTCTTATTATTATTGTTTGCATTGGTAGGCTCGCCGAGAGTGAATACAACAATGTTCTCATTGAAATCATTGAAGTAACCAGCATCGAACTTATACCAGTTGTTAGTGAACTCAGCCTTCGGATTCCAGTTAGTAGTAACTCTTCTATCCAAATTGGAAACACCAAGAGCATCTCTGTCCCAAGCAATACCAACAACATTATTGACAGTTGTAGGAGCATTTGCACCAGCAGGTGTAACAATAATCTTAGAGGTATCAGCCCAAGCAAATGATGTACCAGAGCCCTGCCAGAACGGAACTTCTTCAGCCTTAGGTAACTTAACAAACTCATTATGGTAAGTATCACCATAAAGGTATGCTTCAGCAGCTGCAGTGAAATCAGAATGTAAAATCAGATGCAGTCTATCAGCAGGAGTATGCCTGTACTTACCACCAGCATTAAACAGAGTGCTAAGCTTTCTCATACGAGCAACAACTCTCTTCATTGTCATAGCAGCCCAACGAGTAAACTCAGGCTTAACCATAGCATTCTCAGGAGTAACTGTGTTATCACCTGTTGCAGTTCTATAAGCGGTTACCAAATCATAGTACTGTACGGGATTAGTTAACTTGTTATTATAAACAGTTGCGATAGCATTCGCAATAGTCAACTGAACAAGTGAATCCATTTTAACAGTCATACCATTAGAAATAGCCGTCTCAATCATTGAGAAGAAAGCCTGCACCTGAGCACCATTTGAGAACGCACTCTTAACCTGTCTACGAGCAAATGACATCTCAATATCAAAGGTTCTTCTTTCTGAATAGAACTTAGCAGAAACAGTAGGCTTATGGAAAACATTAGGGTCATAAGACTGACCGTCCTGAAGATTCCAAGAATCATTATCCTCAGCCTCAGGAAGACCTTCATACTGAATCTTCTCAAGGATAGCACCATATTCCCAAGAGTCCATCATAACTGACGGGGTACTACCTGTATAAGGTCTGTTAACGAAAACAACCTTACCAATGTGGTCAACAAGTGTTCTGACATAATTGTCAATTAACTTATCGTTATCCAAAACTTCAGCACCTGTTTCAACAACCTTATTAAGGTCTACATCTGAAACAGCCTCAGTACCTGTAACTTCTGCAGTAGTCTGATTAACAATATCAGCAATCTGTGTAACTTCCATAAAATATTATCCTTTCTGTTGGTCAACCAACTAAATCAACAACTGTACACTTATCAGCCTTAGTGATTCTAACTGACTTGGTACTACAAGTTGCAACAATAAGTTCCGATGTCCACATCTGTAAGAAACAAGGAAGTGGAGTAAGAGGTGCATCACTGTTATCACCCCAAACACAACCAGATGCAAGAACAAACATACCGTCCTCGCAAGCCTGCTTTGCCTTTGCAAACAAACCTGTAATGGTCTGCTCATTGCTATCAGTTAAATCAAGACCGTTACAGTCAATAATCTGATAGCCGCCTGTGAATTTCTTCATAATTTTTCTCCTTTTCTTATTTATTATGTTTGGTCAACCAACTGCCATTCTGAGGCATTTAGATACACTGGTAATGTACAGAACTCTTTTACATCTGAGAGTATCTCTTTGACATAATTCCACTTCCATAAGTTAATCTCTTCCAATATCTGTTTCTGACTTGTGAGATTACCTATGTTACCAAAGTGTCTGCCATTTCTCAAACGGTCAATAGCTAACGATTCGTTACCATTTTTGGTAGAACTTACACTATCCATTCCACTACTTACATTGACATCTGAAATGCTTCTTGTGTAAGAAGTATCACCAGCCAAACTCTGGGATTTATCGTCAACTGTCGTTTCAGTACCGTCATCTTCAACTGTGACAGTTCCTGTATTTTCATTTACAGTTGTCCGTGTACCAGTATCCTTGGTGGTGTCCTTTCCACTCGCTGCTGTTGCCTGAGTTCCTGTATTAGTTATACTATCACTACCACTTGATACAGTTGCTTGTGTACCTGTGTTGGTTTTACCGTCACTACCACTTAAAGCATGTGTTTCAGTACCTGTATGTGCAGTACTGTCACTACCACTTAAAGCATTTGTTTGAGTACCTGTATTCTGAATAGTATCTGCAATAGTAACATTTTTACTATTACTTCCTGTACTTGCATCAACATTCAAACCTGTACTCGAATTAAAAGCCCATACAGAATCTGTATTACTATTAGTTCCTGTATTACCTTCAGTTTTCTGTTCACCCTGTGTCAAATTATCAGTTCTTGTTTCACTCTTACCATAAGTTGTAGCATCAGTAAGATTATCAGTACGGGTGTCAGTCTTTCCATATGTATTTGTTTCAGTTAAATTATCAGTTCTGGTATCAGTCTTTCCATAACTATCAGTTTCAGTTAAGTTATCTGTTCTTGTATCAGTTCTTCCATAAGTAACTTCTTCCTGAAGATTGTCAGTTCTCGTCTCAGTATTACTCAAATTCCGTCTTTCAGTTTTTGTTAAATCATCAGTACGGGTTCTTGTATTATCTTCAGTTACAACTCTTGTTTCATGTGTTGCATCTGTTCTCATTAAGCTATCACTGATTTGTTTACCGTAAGTAGTATTTTCAAGTCCTGTTCCTGAACTACTTCCAGCTCTATCTTCATCAGTAATATCTTGCCATTCATCAAGATAGTTATGTATCGGGTCATACTCTATATCATATATATCACCAAGTTTGTCCCATTTCTCTTTATACATCTCAACAATAACGCCTGCAAGTGTAGTCAACTTTGCACTATCAAGAACAGTACCATACTCATCCTGTATCATTTCAACTATGGGTGAAGGATTTCTTTTACCATAATTCGCTAAGAACTGTAAATCTAAAGCATTCTTAGTTACTTCAGTTCTAAAAGTATAATTCATATGATTAAACAGACCGTTAGTTAGTGGTAGTATCTGTTTCATCGTCTGAGCCTTCCTTACTGTTGGCATCGTCATCTTCTTCACTCCTTTCTTCTTGGTTAACCAATGGAACAATTTCTTGCTCTTCAGTTGCTTTATCTAACAGTTCAGTCAACTTTTCATCCTGTGACAAATCATTAATTTTGCTTTCAGGGTTATCTTCAGATTCTGTTATACCAGCTTCCTCACTTTCCTCACTTTCCTCAGTTTCCTCAGTTACCCCAGCAACTTCCATGGGCGTCGGCTGTTCGTCAGTTGCCCCTTTATTGCCGCTTTCCTGACCCAAGTCTGATTCAACTTCGCCCGCCGAACTGTTGTCAGTTGGTTGACCAACTTCGGAATTTGAAGGAACTGGTTCAGGTATTCCAGTTGGTTGACCAAAAGCACCGTTACCTGAAATACCAGAAGTCATATCTCTTAAAGCAGATAGAGCTTCGATACGATTTTCAAGCCAAGATGAAGAAAATTCAACTGAAATATCTGTGCCATACATTTCATTAACTTTTGCTAAATCTTCTCTACGACAAGTAAGCATATTATCGCATAAAGGAAGAAGTGCATCTTCATCAAGGGTGGACTCGCCTTTACCGATTGCTTCTCGTTTCATATTGTAATTGGCTGAAAGACCGATTTCATTATAGAACGAACCTTTGAGATACTGCTGGTACTCGATAAACTGAGTTAGATATGAACCATTATTGGAAGGTGGTGACTGCATTTCAACACCTTCATGAAAGGCAGATTCACCAATAACACCGAGTTCACCTTTTTCAATTGATTTCAAGTATTCTATACTTGCTGCACGCTCTGCATCTGTCTTCGCTGTAAGAAGTGCAATAATACGTAACATTACGTCAGCTGTTCGTAATGTTAAAATGTTCTCAGCCATAAGATAAGCATAACGAGAAAGTAATGGATGAAGACCAACCCAGTCTAAATCATTTCTCATAAGAACACCTTTTTGTCTTATTGGTTCATCACCTGTCTGGCTCATTGGTTGACCAAGTGGGTCAGATGTAAAATCCTGAAAAACAGGAACATTTGCTGTAAAAAGCTGACCGTCTTTAGTCTTAATGTGTGGATTAGAAATGATGAATTCAGTAGGACGATAATAAACATCCTGTGGACCACCAAGATTTCCTGAGAAAGCAAACAGTTTACCGTCGACTTCAGTTATACAAGCAATACCAAATTCGAACAAGTACCTGTCGAAAATCTCATGTGGAATTGTGTCAGGAAGATTCTTATATTGGAACATTCGTAACAATCGAGAAAGTAGGTAACGATAATAGGCTCTGGAAGATGTCTTTTTATCTTTTACATACTTTTCGAAATCTTGTACAATTTCCAAGTGTCTGTAACCAGCACCTGCCATTTTTTCACTCCTTTCTAATAGAAAAGCATTCTTTGATAGGGTTGGTTAACCAATCATAGGAAGACAGGCTATAGATTGGTTAACCAACAAAAAGGGTTCAAGACTATGAAAAAAGCATTCTTTATTGGTTAACCAAGACATACCGAGGGCACAGTATACAAGGTAAGTCCACGCATACAGTGGACATAGTTGGTCAACCAACCAACTAAAAATGCTTATAGTCCTATCTAATTTTACCACATAAAAATATGCTTGTCAAGCAATATTTGAAGGAATTTGAATAAAATTTTGCACAAAAATAAACACGATTTCAATGTGTAAATTGTGCAACTTGTACAGACCAGG
>JAEEGL015792736.1_pt1 | contig 15352 bp, 12 predicted proteins | sample 9134231 | NCBI WGS metagenome assembly JAEEGL01 (sample SAMN16246548, study PRJNA631951) | gut metagenome | biome: gut microbiome; feature: rumen; material: fiber-attached | host: Bos | place: Iran: Karaj | collected 2018-10 | reverse complement strand
GCCGACGTGCTCCAGGCCCACAACGCCGGCATCTCGCGCCTTCTGCCCTACAACGGCTGCACGACGAAGCTGAGCGACGCCTACACCCTGCGCAGCGCCTACTCCTCCAGCCACGGCGTCGCCTACTGGAACGCGATCTTCCAGAAGGAGGAGAAGGTGGACTGGGCGGCGGCGAAGAAGTGCTGCGACGAGTACCGCCGCATCCGCAAGTACTTCCCTTGCGACTTCCACAACCACGGCAGTGCGACCATTGACCCAACGGCCTGGGCAATCTGGCAGTACAACGACCCGGAGAAAGGCGAAGGCGTGGTGCTGGCGTTCCGTCGCGCGCAATCGCCGTCCAGCCGCGCGACCATCCAGCTGAATGGTCTGCCGAAGGGCGCGATCGTGGAGGCGGAGAACCTGGACACCGGCACGAAGTCGACCGTGACCGGCGAGTTGGAGATCATCCTCCCCGAACGCCGCTCGTCCACCGTGCTTCTTTATCAAGCTCATTGGCGATGAAACATAGAGTCGCGCCGAAGGCGCAACACCATGACCATTTCGCCTGCTCCGCAGTCGCCGTCCGATATCAGCACGAGCGACTGCGAGCCGTCGGCCAGGACGGGGCCGCGGCACAAGCCCTCGTACATCGTGCGCCCCGTGTCAGCCGTAAACAACAGCCGCTTGCCCACCGGGGAAAAGTCGGCCTCTCCGAGAGAACGCCTGCCGCGCACGTCCGTGGCGCTCGTGATGTCGGCCATATACAGGCGCGCTATGTACGCATGCCCGCCCCCGCCCTTCTTCTCCCTCTCAAGGACAAGCAGCTCTCCGCCCGGCATCACGCACAGCGACGACACCCCGTTTCTAGCCCGTCCGCGTACCTCCAGCCCGCCCGGAGTTTCCGGGCGATACGCCCACTGCCCGGACACCAGCCATTCGCCGTCCGCCGTGCATCTGGAGAAGCGCGTGAGGCGCAGGAACTCGCTTGGTCCCACCATGGCACCACCATCCACGGAAAGCACGTTCTCGTTGCACGTCCACATGTCCAGCCCATCCGGCGATATCTCAAGCGCCTCAAGACCTCGGTTCCTGCGTGCGCCGCTGAATTCCGGCGGCAGCTTCACCGTTGCACCCACGCCTTTCCCTGTAACGTATTCGGCAATCCACGGCCCCTTCTCGTCGCTTACCCACACGCTTTCCCGCAAAGGGTCCCACGCCACGCCTTCAAGATCCCTTCCGCCCGGCACATCAAATCGCCGCAACACCTTTTGCGTCTCCACATGACCATTTGTCCTGTTCATGGACATAGAGAGCTCCAACAGCTCGCCACCGTCGTCTCTCACTGACCAATACTTGTCTCCGCCCGCCCAGGCGAGTCCTCCCAGGTCGGCAGGCAGACCCATGCGTGGAAACTCGCCCACACACTCGACCGACGGCACTCCCATCTGCGCCGCACTGGCCTCATGCCTGCGAGCCATATCCTCGAAGTCCTTCGCGAATATGGCCGAGAAGGCCTTTGCGCCGTCCTTGTTGAGATGGTTGCCATCGTGCCAGAGATCGTCCGAGAGATCGGTTCCTAGGTAGTCGAGCCACGTGACGTCCAACCTGCGCGCGACGGCCTGCACCGCGGCGCGGAACGCGGCGAGGCGCTCGGGGTCAAATTCCCTTCGCAACGCGCCGGCGAACGGCATAGTGGTAAGAACCGGGGTTGCGCCGGCAGCTCGCACGAGGCCCACGCTCTCCGCCAGGACGCCGAAGATCGGCAAAGACGACGAGGCCGACGGGCGCTTGTTTAGGCGATCCGCCTTCTCTTTCGCGTCGGACAGCGCCTTTGCCCTGAACTTCGGATTGAGGAACCCCTTCTCCTTGTCAGGATCGAACGCACCTGCCATCGAGCTTCGCCAAGGGCGTCCGCGCAGGATCGACTTGCGGAACTCGTTGAACTTGCGCGTGCATACCACATCGCGCCAAAGGGCGCCAACCGAGCCGATGTCGCGCCTATTGACCGGCAGATGGTAGAAATGCAGGAGCGCGTGCACGCGTGCGGCGTTTAGCTCGGACACGGGCTTTTCCGTGGAATAGCCTATCTTCAGCGGCGAGACTTCGAGCAGCACGTACTTGAAGCGACCGCGGTTCGCCGCCAGAAGGTCCGAAAGGCGCAGCAGGTCCTGGTCGCACGTGGTCGCGGCGGTGGAGAAGTTGAAAAGTCCAGGAATCAAGGCGGGGTCGAGGGCGTCCTTTGTCTGCGAATCGCCGCAAACTGCGATTGTCGCGCCCTGGGGCGCGGCGAGCGCGCCGGTGTAGCTGCGGTAGTCCGCCGTCACCACGAACACGGTCCACGCCACGCCGAGAACGGCGGGCAGGGCCAGGAAGAGGACGGAGTACGATATGAACTTTTTCATCTGCACCTCTTTAGAACTGGAAGTAGATGAAAGTCTGCGAGCCCGGCGCATAGAACACCACAAGCCAAAGCAGCGTGTAGTACAAGGCCCATCGCGCGACGCGCATACGGGGCATCCGGGAAAGGCCGTGCTGCTCGCGCCGAGCCACCCATTCCACGGCAAACATGACCGCCGCGCCGAGGAGCGCCGTGAAGATTTCACGCGGCAGGCCGTGCAGCGCGCCAAACGTGCAGGGATTGAACATCTCGCCGTACCAGCGCAGCGATTCGCCTATGCCGTGCGCCCGGAAGAGCGGCCACCCCAGCATCACGAGGAGGAAAGTCCCGGCCATTCCCGCCGCCTCGCCCGCGCCCGGCAACGCACGCCCTTCCGCCGTCACCCCGAGCCGGCGGCGGTTGCGGCCGGCGAGGAGAAGCGGCAGGAAGAGGATGGCGTGGAACGCCCCCCACAGCACGAACGTCCAGTTCGCGCCGTGCCAGAGCCCGCTCGCAAGGAATATCGCGAACGTGTTGCGCACCTTCCGCCATCTGTCGCACTTGCTTCCTCCCAGCGGGATGTACAGGTAGTCGCGGAACCATGTGGTGAGCGACATGTGCCAGCGGCGCCAGAACTCCGCTATGTCGCGCGCGAAATACGGATAGGCGAAGTTGCGCCTGAGGTCGACTCCGAATAGGCGGGAAACGCCGATGGCGATGTCGGAATATCCCGAGAAGTCACCGTATATCTGAACGGAGAAGAGGAACATGCCAAGCCACACGCCAAGGCCGTTCGTCATGGAGGCGTCGTTGAGGAGAAGGTCCACCACTACCGCGCAGTTGTCCGCCACCACGCATTTCTTGAAGAAACCCCACAGCATCTGGCGGCATCCGTCCACCGCCTTTTCGTGCGAGAACTCTCTCTGGCGCAGGAACTGCGGCAGGAGGTTCGAAGCCCGCTCGATGGGACCGGCGACGAGCTGAGGGAAGAAGCTTATGAAGGCGAAGAAGGCCAGGGCGTCCTTCGTCGGACGCATCTCGCGCCTGTACACGTCTATCGTGTAGGAGAGCGCCTGGAACGTATAGAAGGATATGCCCACCGGCAGGACCACGTCGAGCGAGAGGCGCGCGAGCGACTGCGCGCCGGACGGCGAGAGCAAGTTCACCGACCGCATCATCGCCACGAAGGAATCTACAAAGAATCCGCAGTACTTGAAGTAGCCGAGTATCCCGAGGTTGACGACGAGCGAGATCGCCAGCAGAGCCTTCGAGGGACGATCCTCCCACCTGCGCAGCTCAATAAGTCCCACGCAGTAACTCCACGCGCTCGTGAAGGCGATGAGCGAGAGGAAGCGCCAGTCCCACCACCCGTAGAACAGGTAGCTGGCCGCCACCACAAGCATGTTCTGGAGACGCAGATGGCGAGACAGCGTCCAGTATGCCGCGAAAACGCACGGGAGGAAGAGCAGGAACTCGAAGGAGTTGAACAGCATTCGTTGGCCGCCTATCGCTGCGTTTTGGGAGGAAGGTCGGGACGCGGCCGACGCCTTCTGGGAACAGGCTTCGCCGGCTCCGCATTCGGGCCGGACGGTTCCTTGGGAGGATGTTCCGCGTCCGGCGCGACCGCCTGCGGCTCGTTCGACTCCTTCACCGGCGGCGCCATCAGGATCACCTCTCCGACGGAGACGCCTGAGACGAGATGTATCATGCGGTTGTTGTCGAGGCCCACCTCCACCTTGCGCGGCGTCCACTCGTCGCCCGCGCGTACATAGACGTGCGGCACGCCGTCGATGCGCGTCACGCATTGCATCGGGCAGTACATCACCTTCTCGAAGGAATCCTTCACAAGCTCGACGTCGCAGCTCATTCCGGGACGTATCACCACGTCCGAGAAGTCGCACTCAAGCTCGCACTTGTACATCTTCAGGTCCGGGTTGAGCTGCGCGCTCTGCCCGTCCGGCAGAATGCCGATCTTGGCGAGCTTGCCGTGGAACACCCTGTCGGGGAACGCGTCCACCTTCACGTTCGCGGGCATGCCCACCGCGAGCTTGTTTAGCGACGCCTCCGGCACCATGATCTCCACGATCATGCCCGTGTCGAGCGGAATATAGATGAGCTCCTGGCGCTGCACGGCCGTTTCGCCAACGGCGAGCGGACGTATCCACCAGCGGCGCCTGGCGATCTGGACGGTGGAGGCGTAGAGGACGACGCCGTTCGTTGGCGCGTATATCTTCGACTTCGATATCTGGAACTCCAGCTCCGCAAGGCGGTTCGTCGCGCGGTCGCGCTCGCGCGTGCGCTGTATGATCTCCGTCTCCACCTGGCGGATGATGGACTTGTTCTGCCACTTCGTGCGGGCGAGCGCGCGCGTCGCCTTGCGGAGAGTGGACTCGTTCGTGGCGCGCGTCTGGATTACGGTGTAGTTGGTGAGGACGTTCATCTTCGTCTGGGCCATCTCCAGGGCGATCTCCTTCCGGCGGAGCGCCAGTTCGTCGGCCTGCAGCTCGGTGCGCGTAAGAAAGCCCTCCTTAGCGAGGCGCTGCGACCATTCCAACTTCTCGGCCGCGCGCTGCACCTCCTCGTCCGCGAGCGCGATATCCGCTTCGTACTCGCGCGCCTGCTGCGGATAGTCGCCCTTCTCGTACTTCTCAAGCTTCATCTTGGCAAGCGTCACGTCCACCTCGCGCTCGAGCAGGTTCGCGTCGCAGTCACCCTTCGTCACCTCGAGCTTCTCCTGAGAGATGATGAGGTTGCCCTCTGTGGTGGCCACCGTGATCTCCTGCTCGTTGCGCTTGTTGACGAGCGCGGCGGAGTCGAACTCCAGGAGCAGGTCGCCAGCTTTCACGTTCACGCCTTCGTCGATCACCCAGATGACGACGTTGTTGCCCTCCAGCTCGCTCTTGAGGATCACCTTGTCGCGGCTCTGGATCGTGCCCGACGACGTGATGCCGATTGTGAGCGGGCCCTCCGCGACGGCAAACGTGGGCATCTCCTCGCCCGAGTCCTTCTTTCCGCGCATAAGGAACACGGCGATGACCGCCGCGCAAACGGCGATTCCCGCCAGGACCAGACGTCTTTTCCTGAACTTCTTTTCGCTCATCGGCCTTCCATTATAGCATATCTGCCTCCCGCGCGGGCGTTGTGGTATAATTTCCCCCGACATGATCGACCTTTCCACAGACGAATGGAAGACCGCGCTGCGGCTCGTGCGCGTGGCATTGGACGACGGCACGGACGCTTCGCGCGCCGCCGCCTTCGACTTTATGCGCACAGCGGAGTCCAAGCGCCTGATCGGCCTCGCCCACCTGCTCCAGCCAGGCACCACCCCTCGTGCAATTCAGGCCGCCTTGGTCCCCCTCGAGCGCGTGGACAAGCGCGCCAAGGTCACGGACGCCGAGATGGGCATCCGCACCACGGACAACCAATCGTGTCCCGTGCGCCCGCCGCCAGGCGGACGCCTCGCCGTCGTCGCCGACAACATCCGCTCCGCCTTCAACTCCGGCGGCATATTCCGCACGGCCGACTTTTTCGGCGTCGAGCGCCTCGTCCTCTGCGGTTACACGCCAGGACCCGACAACCCACAGGTGAAGAAGACAGCGCTCGGCGCGGACGAAACCGTCCCTTGGGAACATGCAGGCGACATCCGTGACGCCATCGACCGCCTCCGCTCCGAGGGGTACACCATCTACGCCCTCGAAACCGCGGATGGCGCGGCAGACATATCCTCCTTCGCGCCATCCTTCCCTTGCGCCCTTCTCCTCGGCAACGAGCGCTTCGGACTCGACCCAGACGTCGTCGCCCTCGCCGACGCCGTCCTCGAAATCCCCTCACACGGAATGAAGAACTCGCTCAACGTAGTATCGGCCTTCGCCGTCGCCGCCGCGTTCATCCGCCAAGCCCCGCAATTCACTTCTCATAAAGGAAAGTCAAAATGAAAACGAGTATCATCCCAAAACTGGTCTGCGGAGCGATCGCCGCGCTGGCCGCGTTCTGCGCGAACGCAAGCTCGAAACATTGCGGCTACTGGCTGCACGGCAAAAACATGAAGGACGTGGATGTGCGTTCGCTGGCCTCTCTAGGGACGACCGATGTCTTCCTAAATGAGCATGCCTTCAAGGTGCACGGGCAGAAAGACGTCGAGTCATGGATCGCAAAGGCGAACGCGGCCGGGCTGAAAGTCCATGTCTGGATGCAGGCGTTCTACAACGGGAAGTGGATCAACCCCGTCAAAGACGGGATCCCAGACCAGGCCCTGTTCGACGAGAAGATCAGTCGTGCGCAATCCTACGCTCGGACAAGCGGAGTCGCGGGCATACATTTCGACTACGTGAGATATCCCGGGACAGCCTACAAGACGCCCGGCGGCGCGGACGCGATTTCCGAATTTGTCAAGCAGGCCGTTGCCCGACTCCACGAGACGTCGCCCCGTATTGTCGTCTCCGTGGCCCTGATGCCGGAAACGACATCCAGCCTGCACTATTACGGCCAGGATTACGCTGTGATCAGCCAATACATGGACGTGGTGCTTCCCATGATCTACAAGGGAAACTACAAGAAGACGACGAATTGGATCGCATCCACCACAAAGTGGTACGTAGAGAACTCCAAGGGAGCAAAAGTCTGGGCAGGGCTGCAGGGATACAAATCGGATGACGACACGTCCAAGCTGCCGATGACTGAAATAACCGCCGACGTCGAGGTTGCGCTGAAGGCCGGCGCCTCAGGTGCTGTCATATTCAGGTGGGGAGTGAGCAACCTTGTCGCTTTCAGAAAGAACTGACGGCATAGGAAAGGCGCGCCCATTGTGGTCGCGCGCCGAAAGAAATGGTATAATCGCCGCATGGAAAACAAGGTTTATCTCGACGCCCAGACATATCTGCGCGACGGCTGGCGCCTCGCGCGCCAGATCCTAGACTCTGGTTGGCGGCCCGACGTGCTCCTCGCCCTTTGGCGCGGTGGCGCGGCCGTAGGCGCGGCCGTCCACGAGTTCCTCAAGGTTAAGGGGATCTCACTCCGCCACATGCCGGTCAAGTGCGCAAGCTACACAGGCATCGGACAGAGCCAAACCGAGGTAGTGTTCTCGCACGCGGAAAACGTGTTCGCCGCGCTTCAGCCCGGCACGAAGGTGCTGGTGATCGACGATGTGTTCGATACGGGCCGCACCGCCGCCGCAGTGCGCAGGAAGCTCGCAGCCCAGCAGTGCGAGGCGAAGATCGCCTGTGTATACTGGAAGCCGAGCAAGAACGTAACGGGCGAGGAGCCAGACTTCCACGTGAGGAAACTGGACGACTGGATCGTGTTCCCTCACGAGATCGAGGGCCTCACGCCTGAGGAAATAGCAGAAAAAGACCCGGTGCTGTCCGAAATTTTCGGTGCACCATGAAGTCGATCCAGAACCTCGGCTAGGCGCTCGCGCTTGTCCATCACGGCGGCGAGAGGCGATGGGAAGAGCGACGGCTCCGGGTCAGTGCGCGCCTCCGTGAAGTCCGTCACGCCGAACCCCACCAGACGCACCGTACGCCGTCCGCCTTCCGGCCATTCGCGATCGAAGATCGCCAGAGCGAGATGGCGGAACGTGATGTCGTCGCGCGCAGGCAACTCGAAGCGCGCCTGCCGCGTGATCGTGCTGAACGTGCCGTCGCGCAGCTTCAACCTAGCCGTGCGCGCCCAACGCCGCTCGCGACGGAAGCGCAACCCCACCTCCTCCACAAGCCGCAGCAGCGTCGCACGCACCGTCGCACGATTGGTCTCGTCCTCCGCGAACGTATGCTCGCGCGAAACGCTCTTTTCCTCCTCCTCACAGGCGATCTCCGAGAAGTCTATCCCGTTCGCATGGCGCTGGATAGACCCAGCGGCCGCGTCCCCGAGGATCTTTCGCAGGAAGCGCGGATCGGCCGCCTGCAGGTCGCCGCACGTGCGGTAGCCGTACTTCGCTAGGACATCATTCGTCTTCTTCCCCACGCCCCATAGTATCTTCACCGGCTTCGGCGCGAGCCACGCCCGCACCTCGTCATCTGCGAAAGGCATCACGCACAGCCCGTCCGGCTTCGCCTCTTCGCTGCCGATCTTCGCAAGGAGCCGATTCGGCGCGAGTCCTACCGAACACGTCAGGCGGCACTCCTTCCACACCTCGGCGCGCAGCTTCTCGCCAAGAGTACGCGGATCGCCGAACAAATGCACCGTCCCGGTCACGTCAAGGAACGCCTCGTCCACGGACACCCCTTCAACGAACGGAGAATAGTGCTCCAGTATCTCGAACACCTGCGCCGACACCGCGGAATACACCTTCATGCGCGGCGTAACGAAAATGCCATGTGGACAAAGCGTGTACGCCGTTCGGCTGGGCATGGCGGAATGGACGCCGAACTTCCGCGCCTCGTATGAGCAGGTAGATACGACGCCGCGCTCGTGCGGCCCTGCGCCGACGATCACAGGCTTGCCGCGCCACTCGGGATGGTCACGCTGCTCCACGGCCGCAAAGAACGCGTCCATGTCCACATGCAGTATGACCTTCTTTTCCATGCCGTTATACTCTCTTAATCACTTGTCGAAATTATACACCCTTGGCGGGACGCCAGTCAACAGCGGGCGTGGATCCACAAACAGAAAATGACAGGTGCAAAAACGGCAAACACTTGATATAATATGTGCCGAAACGAACCAATGGAGCATTTTGGCGCAATGAGTATATTTTTCGACAAGGTCGCGCAGCGACTGGACAAGCTTGACGCCGCAGACAGGCGGCGCCAGTTCCGTCAGCTTGCGGACGAGATCGGATTCTTCGAGTCCGTCTTCGACACGCTGAGGGAAGGTGTGCTTGTTGTCTCTTCCGAAGGTGACCTGCTCTATGCCAACAATGCCGCAGAGACGCTCACCGGATGCCCCTGCTCCAAGGGACGCGGCAAGCCTATCCGCAAGACTATCCCCGGCTGGGACTGGGACAACCTGCTCATGCCGGCCCACGACGGCTGGAACAAGGCGTCAGCGCAGGAGCTTGAGGTGATCTATCCCGAGCATCGCATCCTCGAACTGAACGCCATGCCGTCCAAGAACGGCACCGTCGTACTTGTGCGCGACGTGACGGATGCGCACGCGCGCGCAAAGAGCGAGCTGGAGTCGAGCCGCACGGACGCCGTACGAGACCTCGCCGCCGGCGTCGCCCACGAAATCGGCAACCCGCTCAACGCCCTTTCGCTGAACCTCCAGCTGCTCGCCCGCGAATTCCGCCACGAGCCGGATCCGGAAAGGCGCGAGCGCCTGCAGCAGGACATCGCGACGGCACAGAACGAGGTGAAGCGTCTGGAGGGCATCATCAAAGGATTCCTCACCGCCCTTCGCCCCGCGCGGCTCAACCTCGCGCCCGGCTCGATCCTCGATCCTCTCAAGGACACGCTCGCCACGCTGAAGGCGCAGTTCGAGGACCGCCGCATCCAGACAAGCCTGGACCTGCCGTCCGCCCTTCCGCCAGTCCTCATCGATCGCGCGCAGATGGAACAGGTGTTCTTCAACCTTGTCAAGAATGCGATCGAGGCGATGAAGGACGGCGGCGCGCTCGACGTCGCAGTGTGTTTCGACGACCGCGACGTGCGAGTATTCTTCCGCGACAACGGCAACGGAATGGACGCCGCGACGCTCGCGCACATCTTCGAGCCGTACCGCACCACCAAGGAGCAGGGCACAGGCCTCGGCCTCATGATCTGCCGCCGCATCGTGCGCGCCCACGGCGGCGAGATCGACGTCGAGTCCAAGCCCGGCGCGGGTACCACATTCACCGTCCGCATCCCCCGCCTCGAGAAGCGAGTGAGGAGGCTTACATGAAACCAGCGATACTGATAGTAGACGACGAGAAGGACACGCGCGAACTGATGGCGCGCGCGCTTGGCGCGGACTACCGCGTGACCACCGCAGCGGACGCGGAGCTAGCCATAAAGGCGCTGGAGGCGGATCCCTCCATCGCCCTCATGCTCTCCGACGTTCGGATGCCAGGCGCGGACGGACTCCAGCTCCTGAAGGCCGCAAAGAAGATGCGCCCGAACCTCGCCTGCATCCTCCTCACAGCCTTCGGCACGGTGGACCAGGCCGTAGCCGCCATGAAGGACGGCGCGGACGACTTCATAATGAAGCCAGTAGACCTCGACCAGCTCGACCTTCGCGTCGCCAAGGCTCTCAAGACGGGCGCGCTCGAGAGCGAGGTCGCCTCGCTCCGCAGCCAGCTCGACGAAAAATACGGCCTTGAGAACATGGTCGGATCCTCGCCCGCGATGGAACGCGTGTTCATGATGGTCCGCCGCGCCGCGCCCACGTCAGCGACCGTGCTGCTGCAAGGTCCGAACGGCACGGGCAAGGACCTTATCGCCCACGCAATCCACAACCTCTCGCCGCGCGCGCACGGACCGTTCGTGCCGGTCAACTGCGGCGCAATCCCTGAGAACCTCATCGAGAGCGAACTGTTCGGGCACGAGAAAGGATCCTTTTCCGGTGCCGTAGCTCAACACATCGGATCGTTCGAGGCCGCCCACGGCGGCACACTTTTCCTGGACGAAATAGGCGAGCTTCCGCTTCCCATGCAGGTTAAGCTGCTGCGCGCGCTCGAGAACCGCAGCTTCACTCGCGTGGGCGGCACGCAGCCCGTCGAGGTGGACATCCGCGTTATAGCCGCCACGAACCGCGACCTGAAGTCGCTGGTCGAAGCCGGCGGGTTCCGCGAGGATCTCTACTACCGGCTAAACGTGATAGACATCCACCTCCCTGCGCTAAAGGATCGCCCGGAGGACATTCCTCTCCTCGTCTCGCGCTTCATCAAGGAACTGTCTGCGGCGAACGGCGGCACCGTCGCCGGCATCACTACCGCCGCCATGAAGCTGCTGGAAAGATACTCCTGGCCCGGAAACGTTCGCGAGCTGCGAAACACCATTGAGAAGATGGTTGTCCTCTCCACCGGCGGCATGCTCGACGTCGCCGACATCCCCGAGGAAATGCGCTCCGCCACGTCCGTACCGATCCCGCTCTCCGCAACCGGCACGCTCGCCGAGACGGAGAAGGCAAAGATCCTGGCCGCCCTGCAGAGCGTCGGCAACAACCGCTCGAAGGCCGCGCGCGTGCTAGGCATCTCCCGCCGCACCCTCTACCGCAAGCTCGACGAATACGCAAAAGAAGGAGACCGCCCATGAACATCCATCTCTCACCAAGAGGATTGCTTATCCTTTCGCTATTCACTATTCACTATTCACTATTCACTGCCTTTAATCCGCTCTTCGCGTTGCCGCAGGCGCGCATTGAACCATGCCCCGCCTGCCACGGCAAGAAGTCTCTTTCGCTCACGCCGCCCAACCTCGGGCAATTCGAAGGCGAGATCGGCGTAACGCCCGGCAAGCCGTTCAAGACGCACCGCTTCGACGTAAAGTACGACAAGTGTCCGCTCTGCGACGGAACCGGACGCCGCGAGCGCTGGATTCCAACCACGCCACCTGCCGACAAGACCGGCCTCACGCCGTGTCTCGACTGCCTCGGCACGGGCGTCGTCCAGTGCCAGAAGTGCAAGAGGACGGGCTACATCCAGTGCACCAAGTGCCAGAGCGACCGCAGCAAGAAGCCTGGTTGGCTCCTAACCGAGGAAAGGACGTCGGGGCGCACATCACGCCATATGAAGAAAGTCGTCTCGCCATGCGGCGCATGCAGCGGAATCGGGAGGGTGGAATGTACCGCGTGCGAAGGACGCGGAGGTACCATCTGCAAGAAATGTTCAGGCGAGGGGTATGTTCCCAGAAAGGAGCGCAAATGATCATAAAGCGCAGAGCCGACGGCAGCACTCCGCCGCACAAACCTAAGCCGACTTCCCCCGCGTCGGCCGTCCCGCCACCTCCTCCAGCTGCGAAGAACATAGAGCGCGACGATCCGCCAGACATCTCGTTCCTTCATTTCGACAGCATCGTCGGACGCGGCGGCATGGCAGTCGTATGGCGCGCATGGCACGTGGAACTTAAAAAGTTCGTTGCCGTCAAGGTGCTTGACAGCAAGTTTTCCCTCACCGGCCGGGATCTGCGGCAGTTCATGGTGGAAGTCCGCACCATGAGCAGCCTCCACCACCAGGGTATCGTCCAGGGCTATGGCGCAGACTGCGTCGACGGGCGCTACTACTTCATCATGGACTACGTCGACGGCTACACGTTCGGCGCGCTCCTCAAGCGCAAGGGCCGCCTGCCGCAGATCGACGGACTCATCATCTGCGAGTCCGTGGCCGACGCAATGAAGTATGCCTGGGACAACTTCGGCATCATTCACTGCGACATCAAGCCCGACAACATCATGGTCGACCGGGACGGTACGGTAAAGGTACTAGATCTCGGACTGTGCCAGTCGACCGCCGCGTTCCGCCAAAGCGTCAACAACGAGGAGGTGGTCGGCACACCCGCCTACATCAGCCCCGAGCAGATATACGGCGATGTGGAGCTGGACTGCCGCGCGGACATTTACAGCCTGGGCGCGACGCTCTACCACCTCGCCACAGGACGCATGCTCTTCCCGATAATGTCGAACGACGACATTCTCCGCGCGCATGTGGATCCGCAGCAGCAGGCCCCGGACCCGCGCACGATATCCCCGTTGCTAACGGAAGGTTTTGTCCGCCTGATCGCTGGCATGGTCGCAAAGGACCGTGACCTGCGCTACCAGACCTGGGACGCGGTCTACAACGACGCGCGCATCGTAGAAGAAGGCGGGACCTTGCCTCCACTCCCCAGCGGCACGGTCTCGTCCATCCGGCTTCAGATGCCGTGATCAGGGCTGCTTGCGCACCGCCTTCTCGAACGCGTCGAAAACCTTCTTGTGGAAGGCGCGGATGTGCGCCTTGTCGAACTTGACGACCGTGCGGTCGTAGGTGATGAGCCCGTTCATCTCGCGCTCTACGTCAGTCGTCTGCGTGTAGATACTGCCGCCCAGACCCTTGCCGACGAAGTCCACAAGGATGTCCATCATCTTGCCGTAGCGCGCCTCCGCGGCAGCCACGGACTCCTCCTTCGTGTACGTGTGCTGCTTCTTGGCGTCGCCCTTCCACTCCTTGCCCGGCACGATGTACGTGATGCCGCCGAACTCGCCGGCGAACGAGATGCGCCGCTCGTTCGCCTCGAAGAAGATCGGCTCGGGGTAGGAGTGGCTGTCCACCACGTCCGCCGCCTCGCACTCGCTCGCCGGACGGTGCTGCGTCCGCGCACGCTTGCCACGCCAGTCGTTGTTGAGCGGGTTGCCGAGCACATGTCCTCCCTCCGAGTCGTTCCAGCCCGACGGGCCGTTCACGAGGCGCGAGGGATCGTAGCCCTTCACCCAGTCGAGCGTCATGTGCGTGAGGAGCGCGCGCGGCTGCCCCCATCCCTCGTTGTAGGGAATCCACATCAGGATGGACGGCACGTTGTAGAGGTGGTCGATCACGCGCTTCAGGTCGCGTCGGTAGAAGCCGTAGCGCACTGTGTCCTCCTTGCCGCCAATTCCCTTCAGCCCGTGGCGCTCGCGCGGCACGTCGCAAGGCATGTCCTGCAGCACGATGAGTCCGAGCCTGTCGCAGATCGAGTAGTACCTGAGCGGCTCTACCTTGATGTGCTTGCGCAACGCGTTGAAGCCGAGCTCCTTGAGCGTGCGGATGTCGAACGCCATCGCCTCCTCGGAAGGCGGCGTGAGGAGCCCGTCAGGCCACCAACCCTGGTCGAGCGTGCCCATCACGTAGTACGGCTTGCCGTTCAGGAAGAAGCGCCATATGCCGTTCTCGTCGCGGCGCTTCTCGAGCGCGCGCATCGCGAAGTAGCCGTCAATCGAGTCTGTGCCGTAGCGCATCCTGAAGTCGTACAGCGCGGGCGATTCCGGACTCCAGCGAGCGAAGCCCTCCGGCATCTTCACTACGATGTCGCGTCCGGGCAGTCCCTTCCCAACGGCCACGGGCTGCCCGTCCTTCAGCACCTCCACCTCCACGAGCGCCGCCGACGCGCGCGAAACCTCCACCTTGAACGTGACCGTTCCCGCATGTATGTCGGGCGTCACGCGGTACGAGGCCACGTAATCCTCCGGCACCTCTTCCGTCCACACGCTGCCGAGGATGCCCGAGCAGCGGTGGTAGAAGCACGACGCCGGATCGCGGATCTGCTTGCCGGAGGAACCGAAAGCCCCCGTCTCCGTGGGATCCCAAACCAGCACTATCAGCTCGTTCTCGCCGTCCTTCGCCTTGTCCGTGACGTCGATCACCCACGGCTCGTTCATGGACTCGTGCGGCACATCCAGTTCCCAGTGTCCCAGGAACGCCTGCGCTCGGAAGTCGATGGAGTCGAAGTGCAGCAGCGTGCGCACTCCGGGCTTCTTCGATACGTTGATCGTACGCCTGTACCAGAGGAACTCGTCCGGCTCAAGGTCGCGCCCCACGCCAGAGAGCTTCGCCTCTATCGCGAACGGCACGACGATCTTGCCCTGCCACGCCTTCGGGCGCTCCACCGTGTTCGATATCGCCGTCACCGCGTAGTCCCACTCGCCGTTGAGGCACGTCCAGTTGGCGCGCACCATCTGCGGCCGGGGATAGAGGTTCCACGGCACCTTCGTCTCCGCCGCAGCGACGAAGACCGCGCAAACGGCACCGAACCAACACATGTAATGTATTTTCATTCTTTCTCTCTCTTAAAGGGTTGCCGTCCATTTTACCCGATAATCGCCGCACGCGCAAGCCAATCAGATCGGGCGGACGCGAAACTTCTCCGTGGCCGGCACGACCGTCGGTGCGATGCCCTTCACGTCCTTTGCGTCGATCTTCGGCTCGCCGCCCCACGTGCGGAAGAACGGCCCCTTCACGCCCTCCACCTTCAGGTTCTCGGCCTTGATCTTCTCTACGTGCGCGCCTCGGACGAATTCCGGCGGCTCGCCGGCGAAGGAAATGGAGACGTTCTTGAGCGACAGGTCGAACGGCACGTCCTTGTCTCCGTACGCGCAGAGCGGCAGCTTGATGCCCGTCGCCTTCACCTT